>Ga0209249_1003148_pt1 | contig 12229 bp, 5 predicted proteins | sample SaaInlV_200m_DNA_4_FD_184653 | JGI IMG/M metagenome (GOLD analysis project Ga0209249, IMG submission 184653) | Marine microbial communities from expanding oxygen minimum zones in the Saanich Inlet - SI037_S3LV_200m_DNA (SPAdes) (version 2) | ecosystem: Environmental > Aquatic > Marine >...
GTAATGCGGGGCGTGACGTTCGCCAATCCGACGTTTGACCTGGAGCGTTTGGTCTTTGTCCAGCAGTTCGCTCCGCACACGGTTCGTAATATCACCCGATCGTATCCCTGGAAGCACAAGCCTGGTGGGGACATAGCCGTCCTGGCTCAACTGCGCGAAGGCGGGACGGCCAGTCCGTTGCTTCGCGGTCGGCTGGGGCCCGGCTTTGTGTGGGGGCTGGACCTCTGGTGGGCGGGGGACCGCGTGGTGTTTGGCTACGCCCGGCAGCCGGATTGGCCACCCCGGATCGATACCGCCAATGCAACAGCCGAAGCGATCCATGCATTCGCGCTGCGCCGGCAGGTCCCCCCTCTGCATATCTTCGAAGCAACCCTCGATGGAGCGCAGTTGCGCCAGCTGACCAACGACTCCTACTGGAACGATTTCGAACCTACCTACTGCCCGAATGGGGATGTGGTTTTCTCGTCGGACCGCTGCGGACGTTCCGCCCAATGCGGGCATGAGAGGTATGATCACAGCAATCCGAATCTCTACATTCGGTCTGCGGGCGACAGTCGCGTACGGCAGTTCACCGACAACAAGGACGTCGATCGTTACCCCCACTGTCTGGATAACGGCTCCATCGCGTACACCCACTGGGAGTATCAGGAACGGCACTTTATGGAAGTCCATGCCGTCTGGACGGCCCGGGCTGACGGGCGCATGTCCGATGCGTTCTACAAGCATCATATGAAGGCGCCGCTGGGGCTGCGTGATGCGCGTTCAATTCCAGGGACTCAGGAGCTTGTGGCGATCGCGACAGGGCACCATACCTTTGCCTGGGGGCCTGTGATGACCGTTGATGCACGTCACGGGCTGAACAGCCCGGCTGGGCTGCGGCTACTCACGCCGGGTGTCCGCGTACAGGAAGGTAAGATGGCCGGGACTCCTGTCGTGGGAGGCGGGGTGCGCGATGCCGGAGGGCTGTACCAGACCCCCTGGGCCCTATCCAGGGATTGTTTCCTGGTGTCATACGCCTATGCCCGCCCGGCGTGCACGGCGCCCGGTGGCGTGGACTCGAATGGATTCGGCCTGTACTTGATTGACAGCTACGGGAACCGGGAGCTCCTGCACCGGGAACCCTTGTTTTCGTGCACGTACCCCATTCCACTTAGGCCGCGCCCGGGCCCGACAGTGGCTCCCGTAGACGACCTGACGGCTGGCCCCCACGCTGTTTGTTTCATCCCGGACGTCTACGAAGGCATTCCGGATGTGGCGCGAGGGGAGATCAAATACGTGCGGATAGCGCAGCACGTGGGGTGGCCGTTCGATGAGGAACGCGGCGCGATGCACTACCTGCCGAACGCGGCCGGCTCCAGACACCCGGCGTTCAACAGTTGGTCGCCAGTCCGTGTGTTGGGGACGGTTCCGGTGCTGCCTGATGGATCGGCTTGCTTCCGTATTCCGGCTGACACGGCGGTGTATTTTCAGGCGCTGGATGCGAAGCAGATGGAGATCCGCCGGATGCGGTCAATGGTGAGTCTGAAACCCGGGGAACAACGGGGATGTGCCGGATGCCACGAATCCCAAGCCCGGGCCCCCGCTATCCGTGGTCGCGGCTCTCAGGCGGCAAAGCAGGCCGTTGCAGTTCCCACGCCGCCTCCATGGGGCTCAGACCGTTTGCTGGGATATGAGTGGCTTGTACAGCCTGTCCTTGATCGCCGGTGTACTCGCTGCCATAGCGGAGCCAAGCCAAAGTCGGGAGTGGACTTGTCCGGGACGCGAGTAGAGCCCGGGGGGCTGCTGCGTTCGTATCGTACACTTCTCGGGCTGGATGTCTCCACGGCAGGGCGAAGGCGTCCTTTGGTGAGCACAGCCAGTCGCTTCAGTGGAGCTGAGGTCAGCAAGCCCAGGCAGTTCGGTTCCCATCGAAGTCGCCTGATTCAGGTGCTGATGACCGACACCCGCCATCGAGAAGCCGTGACACTCACAGGAGACGAGTGGTTGGCGCTTGTCACTTGGGTCGACGCCAACGCTCCTTACTACGACGCGTTCGTTGACAAGCGTTCTGCCGGAACAGGGGCGAAGCAGCGGAATGTCCGCCCCAGTCTGGCGGCTAGTAGGCCAGGGGATTGAGTGAAAGGGAGAAGCGGGGGCAATTCATCCCCCCGTAGCGCGGAACGCCTGGGGTGGCAGGGGGACGAGCAGGGCGCATCCAACTCAGGTCGCGCAATGCCCTGCGAACTTCTCACTTCCCAGCTGCAAGTATGTCTTTCAGGTACTTGGCTACGGCTTTGCCCAGGACGTTGTTTCCGGCTGCGTTAAAATGGACCCCGTCCGCCCCGATGAGCTTGTCTGTACCGGCCGTGTCAACGACTGCATAGAGGTCATCGATTTGAACGCCATGTTCTTTGGCGACTTCCCGGGCAATGGCGTTGTACTTGGGGATGTCGGTGTTGTAGCGGACGATCCGGCCGTAGTTCGAGGTAATCTGGCGGTCCTGATCCACAGGGGTTGTCAGGGCGAACACAATGGTCGCCTGCGGGGCGAGCGCCTTTAGCTTGGTGAAGATTCTTCCCAGGTTTTCCCGGTAGAGGGCTTCCGAGTGGCGGATTGAGCCATCAGCGTTCCGCCACATATCGTGCAGTCCACAGTTGATGTGAATGATGTCGGGTTTGACGTCTTTGAGCCACGTGTCGATGCGTGCCAACGTGTGCTTGGTGTGGGCGCAATTTTCATCCGGTTTCCAGACGTTTGCCACCGTGGCCAGCTCGCGAATCGCGACGTTCTGGTATCCCATCCGGATCGAGTCTCCCAACAACATGATCAGTGCCAACGCTGTTCCTGTTGTAGTCACCATCTTGTGTGTTCCTTCGTCTTGTTCATGCACATTTCGAGGATGGTCTCCGCATGCGCGCGGCGGCCTTCTCCGGGAATCTTGATTTCCCACAGCTTCATGCGTACTTTAGTTCACATAAGAAGGGGTGCTTCTTGTCTCGCTGTCGGACTGTGTTTGGGATCACTTTCCGGTGCTCTTGAAGTAATCCCTTCTTGACATACTTGCCTACCTGGGTGTCTCTGTTTGGAGGGAACGATGAGCAGTATCGGTACGCGGTTTTCCTTCGCGGTCGGTCTCCTGGCCCTGGGCTTCTCCGCTTTCGTGCTTTGCCGTGCCTGGCAGACGACAAATGAGCACATGGAGGAGTTGACGGCCCAGCAGGCTGCCCTCGCATTGGAATTCGATCTTGCCATTCGGTCGTACGCTGCCGAGTCGATTCGGCCCGAGATGGCAAAGTGTCTCCCGCCAAATGCGTTCGTTGTTGAGGCGATGTCGACCTCGTACATTGCCCGCAACGTGTTCGAAAAGGTCCGGAAACGCTTCCCGGATTACGTGATCAAATTCTCTTCCGACAACCCCCGCAACCCGGTCAACAAAGCCGGCTCCGAGGAGCTGCGGATGTTGCAGTATTTCCAGGATAACCCCAACACGGACCGGTGGGCGGGAAAACTGGTCATGGATGGGCGGGAGTGCTTTGCGCACCTGAGTCCCATGCGAATCACGAAAAGCTGCCTGCGTTGCCACGGCAATCCGGACGACGCTCCGGTTGAGATGCTGGAACGCTACGGTCGGACGGCATCTTTCCACCGGACGGTCGGGCAGGTTGCGGGCATGGACACCATTGCCATCCCGATGGATGCAATCAAGAAGACCTTGCGACGGGGTGCCACGACCAATCTCCTGACCATGGGCGTCTGGTTGGTCGTGTTGTTTGGCGCCATCCTGATTGCGTTCCGGCTCCTGGTCGGGCAGCGGCTCGCGGCAATGGCCAATCACTTCCGCTATGCCGCCAGGACCCCCGATGAATCTCCCCTGAGCCCAATCGCCGTGAAGGGAGATGACGAGATCGGTGTTCTGGCGAGCAGTTTCAATAAGTTAGCGGGGCGCTTAGCCGCCGTTTACGACTCACTGGAGCAGCGGGTGGCCCAGCGGACCGGGGAGCTGGCAGAAGCCAACCAGGATTTGGCTCGGGCGAAAGATGCCGCTGAGGTCGCCAGTCGCACGAAGAGTGACTTTCTTGCCAACATGAGTCACGAGATACGGACCCCAATGAACGCCATTATCGGGATGACACAACTGACGCTGCAGACGGACCTCTCTGAGGAACAACGCGACTATCTCACGATGGTGGATGATTCCGCGGAGTCCCTGTTGCGCCTGTTGAACGACATCCTTGACTTCTCCAAAGTGGAAGCTGGAAAGCTCGAGCTTGAGGCAACGCCTTTCCGTCTGCGTGACACACTTGTGGGCACCACTCAAGCATTGGCTCTGCGGGCTACCGAAAAGGGGCTGGAGCTCTCCTGTCACATCCATCCTGACGTGCCCGACTGTCTGGTTGGGGATCCGGGACGCTTGCGCCAAATCGTGGTCAATCTGGCCGGGAATGCCGTGAAGTTCACTGAGAAAGGGGAGGTCGAGGTGAGCGTTCAGAATGTGGAGCGTGGCGACAGAGCGGTGACGTTGCGTTTCGGCGTCCGCGACACAGGCATGGGGGTTTCTCTCGAAGCGCAACGCCGGATCTTTGAAGCCTTCGAACAGGCGGATACATCAATGACACGGCGGTTTGGGGGCACGGGGTTGGGGCTGGCCATTTCGTCACAGTTGGTTCGTCTCATGGGGGGAGAGATCGAGCTTGACAGCGTCACCGGGGAAGGCAGCACCTTCCACTTTACACTGCAGTTCGGTCTGGCTGACGAACGGCTGCTGGAGGCGTTGCCGACGGCCGAGAGTCTGGAGGGACTGCACGTACTTGCGGTTGACGACAATGCCACTAACCGGCTCATTCTCGAGGAAATGCTCGTGTCTTGGAACATGCGTCCCTGGCTGGCTGCAGACGGACGGACTGCCCTTGAGGAGGTCTCGCGAGCGGGGGCCGAGGGAGACGTCTACCGGCTCGCGATTCTGGATGCGATGATGCCGGGGATGGATGGCTTTGCTCTGGCTCGAGAGGTGCGGGAAGATCCTGCTCATGGTGACATGCCGGTCATTATTCTGTCTTCGGCCGGGGCGCACAGTGATGACCGTGCGGAGGATGTGAGCGCAGTCTCCCTGCACCTGACGAAACCGGTGAAGCACTCGGCGCTGCTGAATGCCATCCTGGAGGTCGTCGCACCGGAAACGTCTGCCCCGAGAGTGGGGCGGACGTCGGAGCGTGAAGGGGAGACGCCCAGTCCAATCCGCTCGTTAGACATCCTTGTTGCCGAGGATGAGAAGGTGAATCAGCGCTTGGTGAAGGCCCTCCTTGGTGCTCGCGGGCACCGAGTGACCGTCGTTCAGAACGGACAGGAGGCCATCGACCGATTGCGGGAACACCCCGTGGACCTGTTACTCATGGATGTGCAGATGCCGGTGATGGACGGGTTGAAAGCCACTCGGGCCATACGTGACGAAGAGGCGTCGGGCGGCGGCCATCTGCCCATCGTCGCGATGACCGCCCATGCCCTGAAGGGCGATCGTGAGCGGATTCTGGCCGCCGGGATGGACCGGTACGTAGCGAAACCGATCCGCCGTGATGACCTGGTGCAAACCGTTGAGTCGGCGGGAATGGTGGCGACTGATTCTACCCGACCTGACGTGCCGTCTGCGGCGGCAGAGGAGGAATCCGCCTTTGACCAGGCAATGCTGGCGGCGAATGTGGGGGGAGAGCGCGGGTTGGCCCGGGAGTTAGTCAACGTCTTCCAGCAAACGTATCCCGAGCTGCTGACTGACTTGCGGAGAGCCGTTGTGGAGAGCGTTGCCGGTGAGACGGCTACGGTTGCGCACAGGCTCAAGGGGATGGCCGGCAACTTCTTTGCCGGGCCGGTGTGTCGTCTGGCCCAGGAACTGGAGACCAAGGCCAAGAGTGGACACCTTGAGGATGCGGAGTCGCTTTGCGCGGCAATCTGTGCTGAGATGGGGCGGTTGAGCGCGGAACTCGAGGTGTTCCTGAGAGAGGAAGACTCTGATGAACGTCCTGATTGCGGACGATGATCCGGTCACACGGCTGCTCCTTCATGCCTACGTCAAGGATTGGGGGCACACTCCGACGATGGCAACGGACGGCCTTGAGGCCTGGGAGTTGTTCCAGGAGGAGTCGTTCCCGATCGTGGTCACCGACTGGCAGATGCCGCGGATGGACGGGATGGGCCTAGTCAGCCGGATCCGCGGGGAATCTCCCTCACCTGGGTATGTCTATATCCTCGTGCTCACGTCGCGTTCGGACAAGCAGGACATCGTCGAGGGAATCGAGACAGGAGCCGACGATTTTGTATGTAAGCCTTTTGATCGGAACGAACTCCGGGCTCGAATGCGGGCCGGCGAACGGATTCTGGCGCTGGAACAGGAACTGGCCGAGAAGAACCGGCACCTCGAGGACGCGAATGCGCGCATTCTGGCCGCGAACCAGCGCATGACCGATGACTTGGAGGCCGCGGCCCGAATTCAGCGGGCTTTCCTGCCCCACTGCCTCCCAACCTGTGCTGAGGCGTCGTTTTCCTGGCACTTCAGCCCCTGTGACGAGCTTGCCGGCGATATGCTGAGTGTCCTTCGTCTTGACTCCCGGCACGTGGCTCTGTATGTCGCTGATGTGTGTGGGCATGGAGTGGCTGCCGCGCTGCTCTCCGTGTCCCTGGCGCGAGCTCTCTCCCGCCTGTCCGGGCCGGACGCGATTCTGGTTGAGGGTGGGGCACAGGCCCCGACTTTGGACATCGTCCCTCCTGCCGGTGTCGCGGCTCACCTCAATACATGGATCGCTGGAGCAGAGAGTGAACTCGAGTATTTCACGTTCCTCTACGGCATCCTCAACCTCGAAACAGGGCGGTTCGTCTACGTATCGGCGGGCCACCCAGGCCCGATCCATGTCCCGTTCGCTTCGGGTTCTGCCACGTTCCCGGCCGCTTCCCCTCCCGCGATTGGCCTGTTTCCCGAGAGCGGGTTCCTGGAACACGCGATTACCCTTGGCCGGGGGGATCGTCTGTACATGGTGACGGATGGCGCGATTGAGGCCATCAATTCCTCGGGACAGGAGTTTGGGCAGGAGCGGATCAGGGGCGCGCTCGAGAAGCACAGCCGTCTGCCCCTGGAAGAGAGTGTGGGGGAATTCGTCACAGAGGTGGCGAGATGGCGAGGCGGCGGACGGCAAGCTGATGATGTGTCCGTCCTGGCGCTGCGTTTCGGCCCTGTCAGCTGACGGGGAACGGCTTCGGCTGTTCCTGGGGAAGCATGGCGGCCGATCACGCCACGATCCAGTCGGCTGTTTCGAGCCAGATGGGTGAACTCCAGCCCCGTCCACCCAGGGCGTGTGCGGCATTTGAGCGGTAATCGGGGATTGGTTCCGGCGAAGTCACTTCCAGGTAGTAGTAGTGTTCTCCCGGGCGGTGTATGACCAGATCTGCGTCAATCAGGGAGCCTTCTGCGTTGCCGGTAAAGCGTTCCCTATGCATGGGCCGTCCGTCCCGAAGGACGTTCAGGACGTACTCCTCGTCCTCGCGGCCTACCACTCGCCAATGCAGGCATGGGTCTTCTGAGACGACCAGACTGTCTCCCATGAAGGTCTCATTGATCGTGAACTCCAGGACGATGCGTTGCCCCGCCGTGGCATACGTTCGGCGAGCTCTCAGGGCGTCGAGCACGGCTGCTCGGGTCAGTTCAGTCACCCAAAGCCCGGTAACGGCTCCACCGAGACCGGGATTGCGGTAATGGCTGTCGCTGCTGCCGGTGAAGCCAAACTTCATCCCGCGATTCAGGTAGCTGTGGTAGATGTCGAAAACTTCGATATTCCGCATCCAGGCGACCATGACATCGCAGCAGGTCTGGACCGATGGATCAACCAGGCGCCACCAGTTCGAGTGCGCATGGGGCAGGGGGTAGTAACCCTTTTCCTTAGCCCACTTCACGCATTCGGTGACATCTTTGCAGGAAGACCTGCGTCCCTCACGTCGGGCGGCCATCACGGCGGGACTGAAGTGAAACAGATCGCGGGTCATGCAATCGTCATCAGCCATGACCGATGTGTGGTTCCGCAACAGGCGTCGGCCCATGCCTGGAGCGTCGGCGCCGATGGTCTGTTCGTAGCCTGGGAACAGAGCGAAGACGCCTGACTCGTTCAGGGCCTTAGCGTTGCCCAGATTGCTGTCCCATTCGAAATCGGTCAGCCAACGTTGGTTCCCGCGGATTTTTGGACTCCAGAAGTGGTCGTTATCCGAGATTGTGAGAGCATGAAGTCCTCCCTTGTCTCGGGCATAATGGGCGATCTGATCCAAGTCACCATCGCACTCGACGGATCCCTCTCCGTGGACATGGAAATCGCCCCAGATCAGCCTGAAGCGTCCCTTTGCCGGTCCGGGCAGCTGTGTCCGCTCGGATGTATTGCCGGCGAACTCGGGCAGCGGGAGTTCGATCGTCTCCCAGTGTGTGAGGTCGACGTCGATGCGGTCCCCTGGGACGGCGGGAAGATCACTCGTGAGCGGAACGCGGTTGAGGACCAGCTCATCGGCGTCGGTGTCCGAGTCTTCCAGGTCGATGCTCCGGGCAACGAGGGGAAGCGTATCCCCGATGCAGTCATCTTCCGGCAGTCCATAGTAAACGAGCCCTTCCGCGATGGACATCGGCGCCGACCATTGTTCCCGGGCGAAGCAGAGCCCCACAAGCCGACCCCGTGAGCCGATGGTCTGAGCAGCATCGTCAGCTTTGGCCTCATAGAAGAGCCAGGTGCGTCCGTCCTGCGACGTCCGCAGCATAGGGTGAAGCCGTCGGCCCTGGTGTCCCAGAGCGGGAGGCTTACGGTCGAAATCGGTGAGCAGGCCATAGTGGAGAGGAGCGATGTCGATTGCGGCGTCATTGCCTGTCCACGGGCACCATGCGGTCCCATCGTGCCAAGCGCCCCTGATCGAGAACTTCTGGTGTACCACGCTCTGTTTCCACATCACATCCTGCCAGTTCACCCACACACACCGCAGGCGCCCTTCCGGGTCACGGCAGAGACTGGGGTTCACGGCCCAGTCCTGTTGCCGGCTGATCTGTTCAACCGGTTCCGTACCGTCAGTATGTGCAGCACAACCGTAAATGTCATAGGAGCCGTCCACGTAGGCGTCCCACGCGACGTAGACATTTTCTGAGCCAGTGGGGATGATTTGCGGGCGGTAGTCCTGGCATGCGCCTGCCGTGAGTGTGAACTCGTCGACTGCACCATGAGGAGGAATGTGCAGGAGCTGCACCGTGCTCTTCCCGGTTTCGGTCTGGGCCCAGGTCAACCACACCGCGCCCGTTTCAGTCCGGGTTGCGTGCAGGGCGGCCGGTTTTGCCTCCGGTGGGAGGCAGTAGACGCGACGCGGTGGCGAAAGGCGACCATCCGTGCAGTCTGCGCACCAGATCGAGTACGCATTGTCCTCCGATTGGAGCCAGGCCACCGTCGGCACTTCTCCGGGGATGAGAAGAGGGGATACCTGGGAGGCCGTCGAATCGCTTACGGGGCAGATGTTGCCACGTACGTTACCCACCACGCGACGCGCGAAGCTGCGGGATCCCTGAGGGCCATAGGCAGACCATGTGACCCAGGTTGAGTCATCGGGGCAGGAAGAGAAACTGAACTCGTGGTTGTCGCGGGAATACACGCCCTCGGTGACTTGCGTTGGAGCGACAGTGCGGTGCATGTCAGTTCCTTCGTTCATGCTGTGAGGCAATTCAGAGCTTGGGAACAGCGGTTTCTGTCCCCATGGGAGTTGGAGCTACGTCAGTCCCGTTCACTCGGCAGCGACTCGACGTCTGGACGTGCCACTGTTCAGGCTTGGTTTTGCTTGACCGCAGGACGACACGTCGCTGGCGGCGGACCAGTGCCTTCCCTTTGGTGGTATTGAACGGCAGGAAGAGCTCTTTGAGCGTTTTGCTGTTGAGATCGTATGAGAAACCGGGGTGGCGCGGGCAATGGAGGAATGTCTTGCCATGCCCCTCTTCCAGCCTGTCGACAGGGAACGCTCGGTGGTGGGCAGTGTCCTGAGTCAGGAGGACATGTTCCACGCAGCCATGTTCAGCTGGGGAGGATGCCGCGCATCCCGGCCATGTTCCTTCCAGCACGACGTTGTAGCCACCATTCTCGTCGGGGGCGAGGCTCAGCAGGGGAAGCTCGGGTGGATCTGGCAGCGTCACCACGCACTGTGGGGCGACGAATGAGTCGACTCCGTAAAGGGTGATACTCATTCCTGTTGGCCCCTCTGAAAGGACGGCGTAACGGCCCGTCATCTCGATGCCTCCCGGCAAGGAAACGCGTCGATCCGGGCTTGGGCAATGAAACGCGCGAATGACCTGGTCTTTGGCTGTGGTCCCCGTGCGGATTTCGACGGCCACAACGTCTTGGGAGTTTGGGGCGAGGTCTCGAACAACAGATGCACGTCCCAGGCCGGCGGAAGGCTCCCAGAGAGCCACAAATCGGGTTGTCAGGTCCATACCTTCCCGTCTCACGATCAGCTTGGGCATCCTGAACTGCTCAACGCGCTCGTGGACCTCCCGCCGCGCCGTTGGCGACCAGGTTCTCCGAAGGCTTGGGACGGTGCATGTGTAGACGGTCGCATCCAGAGGCTGCAACATGCGCAGGTGCAGTTGCGGAGCTCCAGGTGAGTCGTATGTGAAGTTTGCCGCGAGGCGACCCTGTAATCGGCCTTTGCAGACATCGCGAAACACGCCATACCAAGGGTCCTTTTCGTCGGGCGACAACCACCAGGCGTTCAGTCCCTTTTCTCGACGTTGCTTCATGTACGCGCTGCTGGCAGGCGGCGTGAAGGGCGCCCCATCATCTGCATAGCTTTCGGCAACAGAGGCGGTCGGGAGGGAAACGGCAAGATCTCCCTGCACCATGCAACTGCCCTGGGCCATCCATTCATGGGTGGAGCCGCCGTCTACTTCAAAGACGTCCAGCACAACGTTCCGGGCTTGATTGACCGGCAGGAGGAACAGGGTTCGGCGGTAAGACGAGCACTGTGGGTATGCGCTTGGGGCGGAGACATCGATTACCTGTGGGCCGTCGATGCTTGGGAACCAGGCCACGAGTTCGCCCGGGGTGTTGAGATTGCGGGTCTGGTAGCGGCGGTCCACCACGACCAGGTTGTGCCCTGAGGTATTGTTGGCGAACATGCGGTATGTGTGGGCATAGCCGATGTCTGAGACCATCTCAGTACCGTGTGACCACAGGATCAGGTTGAGCATGTCGAGGTGAGCGTGCCCCCAGTTTCCGGAGTAGTGCAGATGCGCCTGGAACTGATTTCCTTTGGCGTGTTCTCCACGTCCCAGTACACCGTGTCCGAATGCGGGATAGAGGAGCGGGCGCGCCTGCTCGGGGGCGGGGAAGCCTCGGCTGCGCAGGCTGCCGTAGGTGTCATGGATCAGCATGTTCTCCCCGTCAGGATAGGTCAGTGTTTCGAGAACCCTGATGGCCTGGGACAGTTCGGGTAGGTCGCGGAGCATATCGAGGCTGTCGAACCTGGTGTTGTCGATCTGTGAAACGAATCCCGGGGGATCGCTGTAGCCCTCCGAGAGGCGGGCGGCGCGGGCCATACCGTAGACGTGTTGTCGTGCATAGGATGGGCTTTCGGGGAACATCGAGTCGGCCATGAGTGTCTTGCGGGCCAGTTGCTGCTCTTTCCAGTAGGCATAGTGCACGATTTCGGCGAGCCCGATGGCTCGACCAATGGCCAGGAAACCGTTGATCTGATAGGGAATGTAGTTGCTCAGTGCCGACGACGGTTTCGGGTGGTGAATGTCATACCTGACGGCGTCCCGAACGGTGTAAAGGAAGAGCTTCTCCTCAATGTATGCCCGGGCATTCTTCTCACCGATCATCTGGCCGAGTTGTCGCCAGACGGGGGCGCTGGCGACGAGGTCGTAGGCTCTGGCCAACTCCCGGGGGAACGTACCGGTTCCGGAATGGTATTTATCATACCAGATACCGGCGTAGACTCTGTAGTCGCCAATTGGACGGAAACGCTCCTTCCCTTCCAGCCCACTGTGGATGCCTCGGGCGATTTTCGGCCAGTGGGCGATGGCCCGCGCGAAATCGAGCAGGATTACGGCTGCCCGCTCAGCGTAAGGCGCTGCCCCTGTGACCGCATAGACGGTGGCGAGGTCTCGGGCAGTTCGGACCAGGCCGGCAACTCGCAGCGGAGTCATGTATTCACCGGTCAGGTAGATGCGCTTCCCGCCGTCAACCGTGTCGTGGTAGGGGTA
>Ga0209249_1003150_pt1 | contig 12220 bp, 19 predicted proteins | sample SaaInlV_200m_DNA_4_FD_184653 | JGI IMG/M metagenome (GOLD analysis project Ga0209249, IMG submission 184653) | Marine microbial communities from expanding oxygen minimum zones in the Saanich Inlet - SI037_S3LV_200m_DNA (SPAdes) (version 2) | ecosystem: Environmental > Aquatic > Marine >...
AATTATTCTACTTAACTGGAGAAATAATTCAATTAGGGGGATATGCATTACTTTTACTAATAATAACACATATTCAGAAAAATGGAAAGAAAAAGATCTAGAATTGATATAATACATGATATTATGTTATCAATTCAAAACAAAAGCGGTAGGATGAAACCAACTCATCTAATGTATAAAGCTAATCTTTCATATAATCAAATGAATTCATATTTAGAAGAATTATTAGAAAAAGAATTTATAACAAAGGCAACAGAGAAAAAATCCACATACATATTAATGACAGACAAAGGATTTGATTTCACACAAAAAATAATGGAAATGAAGAATTTTGAAAAAACATTTGGATTATAATATACGCCGAGACTGGACGAACAGTAAAAAGTTGCAATCCCATACTAATGGACCTGTTTTATTTATCTATGTGTTAGAATTATATAAATATTTGTGTAAAAAGGAGTTTCTTTTTTATTGGCTTATTATATATTCTATTCCCTTATATTCAAACTCAACGTAGCATCCTTCTTCACACGGCCTACTAATTTGCAATTCCTTTGCTCTATTTGGTATATTAATTTTGGCGACTTGGTACTCATTTCCAATTTTTAATTCAATATGCTTTTTGTATATTTTTATTTTTCCGGCATTTCCTGTTACAACTATTCTACAATTATCTCTAAAAAAAGGCGGATCTGTGTTATTGGGCCTGGGATACCCCATAATCCTCGGATGTTCCTCGAATTCTATTAAATTACTGGGCAACCCAGATAAGGATTCTCCAATTAATCTAGCACATTCAAATTCACTGTCCACCCAAACAAGTTCTTGAAGTGTTTTTTTTCTAGTCATTTTTATATTCCTTTTATATTTACTTAAAAGTAACTACTTGCACATATACTTAAATCTTGCTCCCCCCCAATTAGGGAAAAACATATAAATAATAAAACTAATAGAATAGTATGATAAAAAGATCATTAGAAAAATTAGGGTTGACCGAGGGAGAGATTCAAGTTTACCTAGCTTTAATAGAACTGGGAGAAACAACAACAGGAGGCATAACTAAAAAAGCAAATATAGCAAGCTCTAAAGTTTATGAAGTATTAGAGAGATTAATGAAAAAGGGATTAGCCTCTTACATAATTAAAAACAACATAAAACATTATGATGCTACGCCTCCTGAAAGATTAATAGACTTCCTAGAAGAAAAGAAAGATAGTATAGAAGAAGCCCAAACATCAATAAGGAAAGCAATCCCAGAAATAAAAAATAAAAGAAAAACTTCAAAAGATGAAAATAAAACAATAGTTTACAAAGGACTTCAAGGCCCAAAGATAGTTTTAAAGGAAGCAATAGAAGCAGGAAGAAAAGGAGAAGAGTTATATGGTTTTGGAACTGATGAAGATCCTTATAAGGATTATTTACCAATAGCAATAAAGCAACATTTCTTAGATCAAAAAAGATACAAAGTTAAATGGAATTTATTATTTACAAAGGGAAAATGGCAATCTCAGAGTCCTCTTGCAAACATCCGTTATTTACCAAAAGGATTTAATCTCCCAATTAGAACAATGATTTATGGAAATAAGGTGGCAATAGTAGATTTTAACTCAAAACCATTTACTACTATAATAATTGAAAATAAAGATATAGCTAAATCATATAAAAGTCATTTCAAGTTTCTATGGAAACAAGCTAAAAAATAATAATTTTCTTAAAAATGTCATTTTAATTTTCTCTTACTGCAAACGCTAACAATGTTGCTAGAATGCCAATTTGTAGGTACATTGAAAAAATTTGAACGTTAAATATACTGGATTTGGTATTTATAATCTCAATTTCAATTTTGTTGAAATTATGTTGCATTTTTACATCTCCTAAACAGAATTCTAATATAAGTTAGGTATGTACTCGGATTACAACAAGATAATATACGCCGAGACTGGGATTTAAGAATAAGTTGAATGCCCTTTTTATTCCTTTAAGTATTAGTGTTATATAAATATTTATGTAAGGGGATTTATTAAATAGTAATTGAAAGTATAAATCCTAATGCTAAAAGCAATGTTGAAATTATCATAAATATGTTAATCTCTTTGGTTTTACCTTTAACAATCATTCCCACTATATATATCAAGAAACCTGCCAATAGTGCTTTATCTATCGCGAAAGTTAAAATAGTAACTGCAATCATTACTAATACTGTAAATATATCTAACTTACTATATGTTTTAATTTCTTTTTTACTTGGGAATAAATGCAACCCTACCCAGAACAAAGCCCCAGTAGTTGCAATTAAAGGAACTAAATTCAATAAAGGTGTTAATGCTAAGAATAAAAGCATTAAAATTGAGATCACTACAGCAGTAAATCCAGTTCTTCCACCTTCCGCGATTCCAACTCCACTTTCAACATATGTAGTTAAACTAGTTGTTCCAAGTCCTGCACCAATAACTGTAGCACCGCCATCAACAGATAATGCCTCTTTCATTTGAGGCATATTGCCCTTTTTATCAACAATTGTTGTTCCTCTTGTTAATCCAATAAATTTGGCTACGCTCCCATAGAAATCAACAAGGAATAATATTAAAATTACGCTCCACATCCTTGGATCTAAAATTACGCTCAAATCCCACTTTAAGAATGCACTAAACATATCTTTTGAAATTACAAAATTTTCTCCAGCATTTCCCAATCCAACAAGATGTGCAAGAATAGATGCCAAAACAATACTAATTAAAACTGCTCCAGGCACTTTTAATTTTCTTAATATTAATACTGCAATCACTCCAAAAGCTAATACAGCAAAAAGGGGAGTTAAAATACTTCCAAAATGGCTAAATGTAATTCCTTCATATGCAATAACTCCCGCAAGACTTAGGGAAATAAGCATTAAGAAAACACCAACAGAAAGGGCTAGACCAGATTTCATTTTATCCGGAATAGCTTGAATAATTTTTGTTCTAACATTAGTTATAGTTAAAATCATAAATATAATTCCTGACCAGAAAACAGCACCCAATGCTTGAGGCCAAGCAAACCCTAGTCCAGCAATAACAAAGAACGCTACATATGCATTCATTTCCATACCAGGAGCTAAAGCAAATGGTTTTTTTGCCCAAACACCCATAATAAATGTTGCAAGGAAAGAAACTAAAATTGTGGCAAACAATACTGCGCTCTTATTAAATCCTCCCTCAGCAAGAATAGAAGGGTTAACTACAAAAATATAAGCCAATGCCATAAATGTAGAAAATCCTGCAATAATTTCAGTTTTGTAATTTGTTTTATGTTTATCAAATTCAAAATAATCAGCAATTTTATTAAAAAACCGTTTATTTTCTGGAGTAGTCAATACTTTATCCTCTTTAATTTTGACGGTCATCTTTTTATTTTTTAGATACTTTTATATTTAAATCTTTTTATTTTTTTAATTTAAAAATAATGAAATCTATTATTTTTCTCCCTTTAAGTTCATATTCTGGAGTGTGTATAATATCAACCAAGGTCAATCCTGCTTGTTTATACACTTTTTTATACCATTCAATCGGTCTGTGATTCTCAATTATCTGGTAACCTCCTTCTTTTTTAGTTTTCTTGTAACTATGAACTTTTTCATACTTGTGCTTTGGTCTTGGCCTTAGGTCAAGATTTGATTCTGAAACTTCTAGTAGCTTGGGATTGCAAAAGCCAATATATGCAAAGCCTTCTTTGTTAAGTGATTTTTTTATATTGTTAACTATTTTCTTAACTTCTTCTTCAGGAACTATACACAATACTAAATTACAAATTATAAAATCAAAATAATCATTAGGAATATCCTTAACTTTTTTGTAGACATTCTCTTGCCCAATTCTCTCTCCTGCCCTTATTCTCATCTCTTTAGATATGTCAAATAACTTGACTTCTGCACCATCTTCCTTAAGATTTTTTGCTAGTATTGCAGGGCCCCCTCCATAATCAAGAACTCTTTTGTTTTCGAGCTTACCTAGGAGAGGAATAATGGTGTTATCATAAAAAGCTAGCTTTATTTTCTCATCCTCAAGATCTTTTATAACCTTCCCCCATTGACGTTGTCCTGAAACTAACAATTTTCTTGGGTTCCACATAATTTTCCAAAATTTATCATATGATTCTGCAGCAACTTTATTTGGGATAAGAATTCCAATGGGATTTTTAGTCCATATTATTATCCCTATTTTATCATTTCTTATTATTGTTTCAGTCAAAGGTTCAAAGGATTTATTAATAAATTTATATTCAGATTTAGGATACCTATTATGTTGTGCCCATTCTTTTAGAGAGTTATTAAAAATTAGTTTAGCTTTAATACCTTTGTCTGCTCTTTTTTTATGATAATCCATCCAAAACCCTTCCCCTAACATAAGGGATTCTTTGGCTGAACCAAATGTATGATGTTCTTTTCCTCCAGCATTAAGTAAAATATCCAACATCTTCTTTATTCCTTCAATCCCATTGAAATGGTTTAAAGGTCCCAAACTACTAAGAATAACTGATTCAAAGGTTTCTCCTTCTTTTTTTAGTGCGTTTAATCTTTCTTTAGTTTTAGCACTAATCTTGATTGCTGTCTCTTTAACCATGAGTTAACTCCAGTTAACTGATATATAAATCTTTCTTTTTAGTTAATAATTTTTCTCGCAAATCCTACATAAAACAAAACAAACAAGATCAAGAACCGCTAATATAAGTATTGACTCTTTTAGGTCTTAGTTATTATTTTTCTGTCAGAGTACCCCTCCTATATCCTCCCCTACTCTTAACGTCGGATATATCGGGCGCGAAGCGCCCGAGGAGCCAAGCGACGAGGGCGCATCTACCAAATATATATTGACCCATAATTTAATTCCATGCTGCCATCATCATCCACACAGAGGATTATACTAAAACATATTTCATCAACATACAACCCAATTTCTAAATCCATGAAAGTAATTGACCTCTCTTGCCAATCTGTTGCTATTCCATCAACAATAACCATATCCAATACATATTCATTCATATTAAGGCAGAATTAAACTAATGTGAATATAAACAATATCCTGGTGGTTGGCAAGCTAAGAAATCTCACGTCTTATTTTATAACATTTACTACAGGTGAAGATTTTTTTAAATTGTCCTCCGCCTACATTAGTAGAACCCCCTCTTTGTTTCCAATCATGAGAGCACCCACCAAAACCGCCCTTAAATAAAATATACACTAAAATTATTGCACCAATCCAAAAAACTATTTCAATTGGACTCATTTTTATATTCCCTATATTTATTGATTAGTGTTTGTGCTGAATGAGAAATTGTAATTTTAGATCCAGGTTTCCAATAAGCTATTCTTTTAACTTCATGTCTAGGTCTAGCCCTACCATAAGCATTAACAATAAAAACTTTAACATGATTTTTTACAATCTTGCCTTTGTAATCTTTCCAGTGTGCCCCCATGTATTCAATAAAGAATTTAGATGATTTAGTTTTTAATCCTGTTTCTTCTCTAAGTTCTCTTGAAGCAGCCCTTCTTCGTGATTCTCCTTTATCTGCCCCTCCCCCAGGTAAACCAAATATTTTTTTATTATTACCTGAAACAACTAAAATTCCTTTTCTTGTTTCAACAATTGCAATTCCTTTCTTTCTTATTCTTGTCATTTGTTACCAAAAATTCTGGGTAGCCATATAATAGATTCCATCATAAGCTACACCAACACCTAACCTATCATAGCCAGGTTCCAAGATATTGGCCCTATGTCCTGGACTTTCCATCCAAGAATTAACATGTGCTTCTGCAATAGAATCTGCATCTGAAGAAACATAACCGAACCCTTCAACAGATCCTGTTGGCATACTACCTATATTTTCCCCAATACCTTCAGAATACCATCCTCCACTAAGTTCTTTATGTACATTATAATCTGCATCAATTGCCCTTGCAGTAGGATCTTCACCCTCAGGGTTGTTATGCTCAAAAAAATCTCTTTCTATCATATCCAAACTATGATCTCTTGCAATATCTCCTAAATGACTATCCCAAATAAGAATTGATAAACCCCTTTCTGCCCGTTGGATATTAGTATAATGAAGAATTCTTTTCTCTACCTCAAAAGTTTTATCAGATATTGGCTCTGAACTAAAAAAATCATCAATCCTTTCTTCTGCTTCTATAAAAAATTCTCCAGTTATCTCATTACCTTTTAAATCGTCTTTAATCTCATCTTGATTAATATAATCGCTATTGTAAAGGAATACTAATCCAATAATTATAATTAAGGCTATTGCTGTTTTTCCCATTTTTATCCAACCATATACCCTTTCTTTCCGCAAACATCGCAGATGAATTTTTGTTTATAATCTCCGCCACCTACTTTTACTGGGCCACCTAACTTTTTCCATTTATGGTGCCCTTCCTCACACATAGTTTTGGTATGTCCTTCTCCTTCTAAACCAAGAGGTTCCCCTGCATCTACTTTTGCCTGCAGTTCTTCTAAATATTTGTCTTCATCCATTTTCCAATCAGTTTTATATTACTCCCAATAACTTTAATAAAGTAATTATTATTAATATAATAATCATTGCAACCATTATTTGTTGAAATTCCTTGGATCTTTTTGCTTTTCTTCTGTGTTTTCTACTTCTTCTTATAGAAAGATCCACAATTGGTTTAAATTCGTCTTTATATGCGTCACTTCCAAAATATGTTTGTACCCAATCCACCACTTTGTATCCATTAACATAATAAGGCCTTTTTCCATAATTTCTATATACTCTATTTATTAATCTATAGCCTTTCCTTGGTTTAATTCTAATGCCTTTGGGCATTGGTCCATCAGTCAAATAACTTAATTTTTTTAAATCTTTTAAATTCTTTGGAGAGCCAATTACTTTATAATATGATTTTCTTTTTTTGCGTTTATTTTTTTTATTCACTATAAAAAGTCTATATCTTTAATATTTAAAAATATAACTAAAAAAAGAAAAAAATTATGGTTGTATAAAATAACAACACATTTTTTCTACACCCTCTTCTGGTTGATTTCCATCATCCAGATGAAAACATCTTCCAGAAGCGTATGCACCATGATAATTCCAGCCACCAGATTCTCCTGCACTTTCACTCAAAGTCCATCCTTCTGGTGCAACAGGACATTCACCATTACAAATTACTTCACAAGTAGCTGCCGGATAACTTAATCTAGTAACTACAGGAACTTCTCTTGTGTTTAATTCTTGTGCTTGTGTTATAGCCATAATAGAAATAAAAGCCAAAATCATTAAAACTAATACTATTTTTTTCATATTAAACTTCCTCCATTTTCATAGGGGAGGTAGTTAAGAAGTTTATAAAAACTTAATCTTTCCACCGACTCTTCCACCCTTGTTCGCTAGTTAATGGACAGAGAGAAATAGGTGCACCTTGGGTAAGGCTACGTAGTAGCCTTAATGAAAGTCACAGCTATTAAAAGTCGGCCATTGGAGGAGTTGCAAGGGTGGAAGTACCATCCCTTTCACAATTTATTTCTGGGAGGTGTAAATTACCACACTTATCACATAAATAATTAGAAAGTTCATCTTGAATTTGTGTTTCATTTACTTCTTTTACTTCTTTTACTTTAGTATTTGAAGCAATTGAAGCAATTGTATTATTTGTTTCTATTGAAGTATTTGAAGTAATATAGTTATAATCTGGAATTTTAAAAGTTGGACTATCTACAAAGGTATACATTATAACTGGTTTATTAATACCTAGAACACTTTCATTTTCTCTAGTGAAATAACCTAAATCAGTTAATTTGTCTATATTGCTTCTTAACGCCCGATCAGACATAAATGTAATTTTAGGGACCAAATCATTAATACTAAATTTGTCTTTATTTGAAAATCTTCTTATTTTCTCTAATATTTTTTTCTGGTTTTTTGTTATTGGAACTAAATTTTTACTACTAATAGTTTTAGTAAGACATTCTCTAGCTATTGTATAGTCCTGCTCTGTAGATAAATAGAATCCTTCCTTATCTTGAGTACGTTGTTTTTGATGGTAGGAGCAGCTAGATTTGATATAATCTAAGAACCTATTATAATTGGTTCTCATGATTATATGATCTATTGGAAAATGTTTAGCTATTAAATCTGCAAAGGGTATTTTCACTTTAACTCTTTTAAGGTAATTGTGCGCTTCCATCACAGAATTATTATAATCAGTAGAGTAACCTTTCATAGCGTACTCAGATTGCCTTTTCATTATCTCTTTAGTTTGATTAATACTTTCATCAAGATCAACTATGGGAAATCTTCTCAAATTTTCTGACTTTGGGTCTGCTTCTGCAATGGTTATAATCATTACGGGCTTACCCTCAATCTGTATGTCTACTGCTTTTTGGTTAATTACAATTGTAGATGTGGCATTTCCTGAACTCGCCATAACTTTAAACACATCCTCATTTAAAACAGAGTTAGGAATATCTTCACAATAAAACAATTTTTTATCCCAAGTCCATTCTGGTTCAAATTTACTATTGTGCCAATATGCAAAAACCTTCTTAGTTATTCTCCTACGCTTAACCACTTCGCTTTTCGGCAATATCTTTAATGTGTTAGATGTGACGTAATCTTTCCCTGCTCCGCTTTCAGCATTAACCATCAAATTATAACTAGCCCTCTCAGAAGGATTATCCACATTACGCCCATTAGCAACTAATAATATGACTTTTCTTGTAGCTTCTTCTCCTACAATTTTTTTATCTAACTCCTTGTTTATTCTGTTAAACAAATCCGGATCTTCTAAAATTAGTTTTGGAGCTGCGGCCTCTGCAAGAGTCTTGTTTTTAGGATTTTCTTTAATTTTTCTTCTAATCATCTTAAGATTTTCCTGTTTTTGCTTTTCAGTTATTTCAGGTAGCTTCATAATCATCTTTTATCACAACTCCATGTCCAGCAACAATTCTAATCATATTAAAATCTCTAAGAATAAACAAAACTTCCCATACTTCTCTTTTTTTTATTGAGAAAGATCTGCACAATTTACTAAATATTTTTGGAAAAGGAATAATTTCGTTTATTGATGATCCACATTCTTTAATTCTGTCTAGAGCTAAGTTGTAAAGCCCCGAAGATCGTTCTTTATTAGTTATTATATCTTCTTTCATCTTGCATCCTAGAAGGTTTTACCACCTTCTTTTTTATTATATCATTAATTTTTTCAACCCAACAAGGGATTTCACTTGAATATTTTTTTTCCATAGAATTCTCAAGAATCTTTACTATTAAAGCAAGACTCTAACATGCTTATGTTAGGCGGATAATTATTTAAATACCAAAGTACTACTTCTTTTATGGGGGCAAGTCGTTCTAAACAGGTTTGTGAATGTTGTAAGACAGATATAAAAAACCAAAGATCAGATTCAAGGCTTTGTAGGGGCTGTAGAGCTTATATGAAGAATCAATATGGCGCATGGAAAACTAATGAAAGTAGAGATATAGAAAAATGTGAAGATATACTAAAGAAATGTGAAGATATACTAAAAAAGGTTGAATCATTTGATAAAGATATAATAAAAGAAGCTTACGCTGGTGCACTAAAAGAAGATCGTGAGGAAAAACAAAAAGATGAGGCAGCAAGGGACATTATCAACAGATTCAAAGTCAGGCCGTAGATATAATCTTCTTCTTAATTAATTCCAATATTTCTGGATCATTAATCAAATTATTCATAACTTCATCAGCTTGATTCCTTTTCAAATCATTTTCAATTAACTTTTGAGACTCTTTCTCATCTAAAGACAATCCACAAATCTTACAATATTTATTAGTAACTTCATTTATTGTTTTACACTTCCCACACTTTTTTGGTTTCATAATTGATTCAGATTTATCTTTTTCAATTTCAATCCCACTCGCTTCTAATATCGCCCTATCAGTATCTTTTCCAGACATGTGGATATAGGTGGCAGCCATTTTGCTAGATTGAGTCCAACCAAAATACTGTTTCATAGAAGCTTCACTCATTTTGCTTGCTAGAAAAGTTGCCCTAGAGTGTCTCAGCAGATGAGGATATACCCTTTTCCTAATATTAGCCTTCTTTGCCGCATTCTTCAATATAGCAGATATCCTTGTATAACTCAAAAATTTGCCATTAGATTTAATCCAAAGATAATCATCACCACACTCGCCTGTGTGATGATTAATCCACTCTTGTAAATATGGGGTAGAATTAATAACTAATATCTTTCTCATACCAGTCTTACCATTTACAGTTAATCTAGCCCCATATTCTTCAAAAGAAATATGTTTTACTTTTAATGTTCCAATCTCAGAAATTCTACATCCAGATTCAGATAAAACAGATATCAAAGCCCGGTCCCTAAGATTATTACATTTTTCAATAATAGTTTTAATTTCTTCTTCCGTTAGTAATTCTTCAGGTAGTTTTTTATGATTCTCTTGAATATTGGTAGAAATCCAACAAACTCTTTCTGGATACTTTCCTTTTTCTTCTATGCCTTCAAGAAACCTATAAAATTTCCTAAGCAGAATTTTGAATCCTCTTTTTGTTTCTTCAGCTAAATCTTTTTGATTTATCTCTCCCACAATTCTTCTTATGTCGTTCTTAGAAGCGTTTGCAAAGGACTTATTTAACATCCTGGCATATTTCATTAAGTCAAATAAATATCGTTCTATCTTGGCCGTTCCTATGTTCTCACTCAATAAATAATTTTTAAAATTAAACATACACTCTTTATTTTCTTTAGAAATATCTTCTGCTTTTTTTATTCTCTCGACGGTTCTTTCAAAACGTCTTTTGTAATTATGGATATCCATATTCGTTCTTTGCCCCCTGTGGCTATTAAACCACGATGTTTGGGCATCGAACAAATTCTAAACGCCGAGACTGGGCCAAAGCCTTATTAAGCAAAAACTATTAGTTCTTAGTTTTTCCTCCTATTTTATTTTTTACAAATAATATTTTTTTAACTCCATTTTCATTTGTATATTTTTTTACTATTTTAAATCCAAGTTTTTTATTAATCTTTATAACTCCTTTATTAATGGCTTTACATTGAGCAAAGATTTTATTATATTTTTTTTGAAATGCATAATTAATTACTTTCTCAAGTGCATCAGTTGCCAATCCTTTTCCTCTAAATGAAGGATGGATCCATAAATGAACTCTGCCCTCATCAGATTTAGGATCCCAATTTTGATGTTGTAAAACTACATTTCCAGCATATTTTCCTTTAATTTCAATTGTAAAATATTCAGAATCTTTATTCTTAATTTGTTTCAAATACTCTTTGATTTCTTTTTTTGCTTCTTCAATACTGGATGGGAAAGATTCCATATTAGCCCTTGTATCTTTATCGCACATGGTTTGATAATAAGGTTTAGCATCAGAAATTTTAATTGGTCTTAAAATAAAATTCTTACATTTTAAAATTGTTTTAATTCCCATGTTAATTAATTTAAATTAAACTATAAAAAACTATAGGCTTTTGCTTAATAAGGAATACGCCGAGACTGGGATTTGAACCCAGGAGTCCCAAAGGACCTGGATTAGCAATTTCACCTTAAGGAACCGTTAAGTTACCTCAAACCAGTGCAATAACCAGGCTATGCGATCTCGGCATAAGAAATTAAATCATAAACTTACTTTTAAAACTTTCCAAAAAGTATTTAAAACAAAAAAATTAAAATAAACTAATGTTAAACATAACAATCTGGATAGTAATTTTCATGGCAGGATTATATACATTAATTAAAGCTTCAGATTATTTTACAGATTCTGCAGAAAAAATTGGGTTACATCTAAAAATGCCCGCATTTATAGTTGGAGTTACAATTGTTGCAATTGGAACATCACTACCAGAATTAATTTCTTCTCTTTTCGCAGTACTAAATAACTCATCAGAAATTGTAGTTGGAAACGTAATTGGTTCAAACATTGCGAACATATTCCTAGTACTGGGTATAGCTGCGATTATGGGCAAAAAACTAAAAGTGCATTATAGTTTAGTTCATGTTGATTTGCCAATTTTATTTGGTGCAACAATGTTATTTACGATAGCAATATGGGATAAATATTTTTCAACTTTTGAAGCAATACTTTCACTAGCACTATTATTTGTATATATGAAATATACAATTTCAACTTCAAAAAAAGATAAAGAAATAAAAAAAGAAATAAAAAAGAGAAACAAAATTAAAAAACAAAAACTAGACAAAAAAG
>Ga0209249_1003152_pt1 | contig 12211 bp, 17 predicted proteins | sample SaaInlV_200m_DNA_4_FD_184653 | JGI IMG/M metagenome (GOLD analysis project Ga0209249, IMG submission 184653) | Marine microbial communities from expanding oxygen minimum zones in the Saanich Inlet - SI037_S3LV_200m_DNA (SPAdes) (version 2) | ecosystem: Environmental > Aquatic > Marine >...
TATATCGCCTCCAGCCAACTTGTCAATAGTTGCAAAACTTCCAAACTTATAAAGGTTTTCAACACCGGCGGCAATTTCTTTATTTGTAGGTTCATAGCCTAAAAATTCATCTTCTCTATTTTTAATTTTTTCAAGTTCCTGCAATATCCAATTCCATTGGTAGAAGTAATCAAAGAAATCTAAATTTTCAGGTTGTTCAATATTGCAAACCTTTGTAATGATTGAAGGATAATTTTCAAAATCTTCCTTTTGCAATATGTATTGAATCTCTTTGATTATTCCAAATGGCTGATCATTCAATTCCTTTGCATCAAATAGATTTTTGCCCTTCAGATATTTAGCCAGCAAAAAATAATCTTTGTTGTTCGCTGTTTGCAAAACTTCGGATAATGTTTTTTTGTCTAAATTCATAACATAGATTTTACAGCATAGCCAATAATTAAACACCCGCAAAGCACAACAACTGGTGATATTAAAATCCCGCCGGCAAATATTAGCCCAAAGTCTAAAGCTAACAAAGTATCAATTTTATCTATTTTTCTCATCTCGGCGAACTCCTACGTTTTTTTAATCCAAATCTTGAATGAATAAAATATCCGGAAGCCTCGCAAATATGGTCAAAGCCGCTTGACTTGTCAGGTTCGCCGTTCTTGTAACTTTGCTGTTCTAAAGATTCAGTAAGCACCGGGCAATTATCCGTATTAACAAAATGGTTTCTTTCTCCTTTATTATTGCAAAAACTCATATTCATTGAATTAACACGGTCTTTTACAAATGGATTTTTAGAGCCAACTCTGATTATAAAATTGGCTTGCTTCAACAAAAGGATATCGCTTGATCCGGAAGTACTTTTATTTTTGCCGCTGGCATCCGGATAGATGACAATTGAATGACCTTTGAACCTTTCTTGAATAACTTTAATCATCGAAAATGTATCATATATTTTCGTCAATTCTGCAACGGCAATTGGAATATTATTACGAATGATATACACAGCACCATTCATATTCATAATATTAAAATCCATTCCGATATGCAAAACATCGCCTTCCTGGATTGTTGCATCTGAATGATTTAACTTCCGGTCAAAATGTTTATAGACTGTCCCGGTATTTAGGTTTACAAACAATCCATTCAAATAAGCCTCGACTTGTTCCGGCGTGTACGAATCTTCTAATGTTTTAATATATTCTTTTGGCAAAAAAGGATTATCATATGTTCTTGCTCTTATCAATTTCCGGTTTGGCTTTGTTTCTTTAACGTAATATTTGTAGAACCATCTAAATCCCTCCGGCGTGCCTACAACATCAGTTTTATTGATTTCATTGTTTGGCAAATAACATCTGTTACGTCCTAAAATAGCCCTGTAAATATCATTCATTTTGGTTAATGACAAAACATCAACTTCATCAATCAAGGAATAGGCAACTTCATATCCAATGATGCTTGCTGGATCATCCATCGACCGTAAAATAAAAGAACCGTATTTTGTCTGAAATTCTTTATCCGTTTTGTTTAAAGTATATTGAATGTTGAATTTATTCAGTAGCATTTCAAATTTAGGAAACGCAATATCTCTAATTAACGGATATGAAGGCAAATAATAAGCAACCGGATACATCGGATACCTAAGTTTCATTATGATACTTTTCATAATGCCTGCTTCGCTTTTCCCGGCTCCATAGCCAGCGACTAATCCAGTATGAGTTGCACCACTTACAATAAAATCATTTTGATATGGAAGTGTTGTTATCTTTAATTTTGACATTTTCCAGCTGAATTGATGTAATTGGTTCTTCTATTGTTGTCCTGACTGTTTGTTGTGGTTTTCCAATCGTATGTTCTAATATTTCTTTTATCTTATTCCAGTCGCCTTTTTTTAATGCTAAATAGAACTGATTAGCAACTATTCGCATAATTACAGGTTTTTTATTGTCTTCATGTACTTTCTTTAGTTCACTTAGATCGTACCAAGCTATTTCGCCAAAGGCTGTTTTAATGTCATCTTTTGAAAATCCTTTTTCTTTTAAAATAGTGTAGATTTTCTTATTTCTGCCTTTTTTATTGATGTTTTGCGGGTTGTTGTCAAACCCTTTTCCTATTATCTTTTCTGGATTAGGCATTTACGTTGATTTTACGTTGTTTAATTATGTTTTTAGTTTATTAAAACACTATCTATATTATAAACTTCTTTCATTCTGTTTATTATTATTTGGCAGTTTTTTGGTTCTATTTCAATCATATAGCATTTTCGATTTAATTGCTCGCATGCTGCCATTGTTGATCCAGAGCCACCAAAATAATCTAACACATTTTCACCTTTATTTGTGTAATGTTCAATAAATGTGCTTGGTAAGCTTACTTTTTTTGCTTGTTTATGCCCAAAATCATCTGTCATAAAAACACCTTTACTGCTTTCAATAAGTGTTGAAAAACCATCCTTTAGGTTATTAAATTTATTTTTGCCGTTTAAAAATTCTGCAACATAATCACACCTCGACATAGGTGATTTATTTGAAATTAGATGTGCATTCCTAAAATCTACTGTGTATAATCTTGAAAAAACGTCTATATGTTTTATTGTGAAGTTTATTAGATTTTTTTCGCTATTCATGTAAAATATATGTCCATTACATATATCAAAGTCAAAGTCAAAGTCAAAGTCAAATGGTGGGTCTGTAAACACCATGTCTGCCTTTTGCCCATCTAAAAGCTTTTTGCAATCTACTTGGTTAGTTGCATCACCACAAATCAAATGATGATTTCCTATTTTAAATAAATCGCCTATTTTGATATTTGTTTCAATCTCTTCAGGAATACTATAATCATCCTCCTCTTTTACTTTAACACTTTCAAACTCCGATAAATCAACTCCCCACTCTTCCAATTTATCACTTTCCCAACCATCCAATAAATCAAAATCCCATTCACCGAAACTAACATTATCGGCTATAATAAAACGTTGTATTTCGTCTTTACTTAGCTTTGTGGCTACTTTAGTCCATTTAACTGGTATTTCTTTATATCCTAATTCTTTAAGACAAATTAATCGTTTGTTCCCACCTAAAACATACATTGTTTTGGGGTCGTAAACCAGTGGGCGAAGTTCGAGCATCTTTGGAAATTCTTTGATGCTATTTTGTAACTTCGCCAGATCATTGAATTTTTGCGGGTTGTTCGGATTCAATAATAAATTTTTCCCTGTTTTTTCTAAAACCATTTTACAAACTTAAAGTATTAAATTCAATAAAGCCAACGACCGCATAATAAACAAATAAATAATAACATATGCAAATTTATTTTTGCGGTTTTTTTAGCTATAAACCTTATAATCGCTGTGGCATTGAGTTTATAACCTTTTGAGCAATTTTATAACCTTTTTCAAAACGTAGGTTATAAGGTTAATACGGCCGCTGTGGTGGCGGGTTTCCGACGATTTTAGTCGATTTCTTAACTATCTGATTATCAAGTAGTTTAAACCTTTTACTATAAATTAGTTAAATTACATATAATATGTAAAAAAAGAAGTACATATATTTTTTCCCTATATAGCAAGGTAGGGGTTTAAGGTTACAAGGTTAATACGGCCGCTGTGGTGGCGGGTTTCCGATGATATGTTAAAAAAGGAGAAGGTTACAAGGTTAATACGGCCGCTGTGGTAGCGGGTTTCCGACGATTGAAAACTGTTAATTTTGTAACCTTTTTCAAGAGAAGGTTATAATTAGAATGATTCTAAATAAGGAATTGCCTTTAATTAGAATGATTCTAAATAGCAAAGTGCTTATTTAGACTGATTCTAAATAATATTTAACATAATAAAAAATTATTTTTGTAACTATTTTTGAATTTTTCAGTAAATAAGTATGTAATGTTTAATTTAAAAATTGAAATATGGAAACTTCAAAGGAAAAAAGTAGCTTCGAAAAGCGAAAATTAAAAAAGAAAATGGAAAATATGCTGATTGGATTAGCAATTATTTTTGTAACAACATCAGTAATTTTTACAGCACATGAATTATATTTTTATTCATTTGTTTGCCTAATTGCTTGCGCAATGATGATTGTAATTTTTGCATTATATCAATGGATTGATGGTGCAACTGATTATCCGGATGGGATTGATTATTATGATAATAAAAAATAAAAACGTTATTAAAATGCAATACAAAGCACATAAATTAGCGAGATACCACAAGTTTACTAAGGTTGAACTTTATGAAATGCTTGTGGAGGCATTGGATACATTCCAAGACGATTACTGGAAGAAACAAAATAAAGTGAACCGAATATTTGATAATGGTTATTACTTTAACCAATGCAGAAAATGGATTGATTACCAAAAAGGCGTAAATGATAACGAAGGATGTTCTGAAATAGTAGTAGTTAGAGTTCTGCAATGTTTTGGTAAATTTTCTAAAACGCAATTACCTGAGAAAGTAAAACCTGATATTGAAATACAAGTTTCTGAAAAACCACAGCTGTAGGATAGTAAATGAATAAGCGAGCCCCAAAAATTAAGCATTACACCTTTTCAAATTTCTATATTTGGATCTTGGGGTTTCGCTTTTTTTGTGGTTTAAAATTATAAATAAATAAATTAAAATTATGAATTTAACATTAAGTATAAATGCAACAGCATTTAAACACATTTTTACAAAAGTAAAAAACAAGAAAGGCGATATGATTGATGCAATTGTAATTCCTTTAGATCCTAATTATTTGCAGAAAACCAAGAAGGGGAATCTGTATATGAATTTCTGGGTAAATGCAATGAAAGAGCCTTTTAAAAATGATGATGGGAAAGTCTCTGCAACTCATTCAATAAAGCAAAAATTTTCAAAAGAGATTGCTGAAGGAATGACAAAAGAGGAGAAAAAGGAGCAGCCATATTTTGGCAATGCAAATATTTTTGGTGGTGGTGATAGTGAGCCAGAGCCGAATACAGCTGAAATTGAAATTTCGAATGAAGAAGGTAGTGATGATTTGCCGTTTTAATTAATCCAACAATTTTCGCAAATAAGCAATATGATAACAATTTTCAGAAACATTTTTGATTTAACAAATCCTTATTATGTTGCAATTGATGACATTCTTAATCGAATAAAAGATGGCAATTCAAAAGCAGTTATTCAAAAAATCAGGGATGAAAAAGACAAAGACAAGCGGAATAAAATCAAAACCAGTTTACCCTCAATTTTGTTTTCCGGCAAATTCTCCGAACGTGAAGATTTTGCTTTGATAGACCACAGCGGGTTCATTGTTATCGATATTGATGATTTGCAAATTAATGATATTGATGATATAAAATCCGTTGTGTTTTGTGAGCCGGCTGTTTATTCCGGCTTTGTTTCGCCCAGCGGCAACGGATTGAAAATTGTTGTAAAAATTCCGCCCATTAAAGAAAAGCATATTTTGTTTTTTCTGGCTATTGAAGAGCATTTTAATAAGTTACTTGCTGATTTCACTTCTACAAAAAAGAATGAAAAGAAATACAAAGGTAAAATTTCAAAAGTAGATGAAAAGCAGGGTAAATATTTGAAAGTTCATATTGACAAGTCAGGGAAAAATTTGAGCAGGGTTTGTTATGAAAGTTTCGACCAAGATATTTATATTAATGCAGATGCTGAAACTTGGCAAAATGAGTATGATGCTAAAGACAAACAAAAGAAAAATGAATTTGATGGCAATGTTGTTGCTGATGAAGGTGAAATTTATAAAGGCTTACTAAAATGGCTCAATAAATCTGAACATTATTCTGAAGGCAACCGGAATAATTATCTGTATAAATTAATTTCGGCATGTTGCCGGTATGGAATAAGCAAAGAAAATACTAACAATTATATAACAATTGATTTCAATGATTTACCGGCGAAAGAATTGAATACAATTTTGGATTCTGCATATAAAGGAAATCCATTTGGAGTTGAAACATATAAAAAAGGTAATGGATCTGTAATCCCGGAATCTGATCATAAAAAATTACAGCAAAATATATCTGCATTCTGGACAGTTAGCGAAAAGGGCAAAGTAACAATCGATTCAAAAGCATTCATGAAATTCATTTATGCGAATGGGTTTTCAATATATGAGCCGCTAAGTTCTTTTGATGATTGGTATTTTATCCGGATTGAAAACATGGTTGTAAAAAAAGTAGGTGTAAGGACAATTAAGCATTTTGTTCTTAATTATGTTTCAAAAAATGCTCCGGGTCCGGTTTATGACGAACTGCAAAATAACCTGATATATTTTGGGAAACCGTATCTGAGTACATTGCCAAATACAAAAATAAATCAGGTTCAAGATACAGCCGACAATGTTTATGTTTTTTTCAATGGATTCTATTATGAGATAACCAAAGACGAAGTGAAAAAAATGGATTATATTGATTTGAAAGGTCAGCACATTTGGGAAAAGCAGATATGTAGCGAAACCATCGACAAAATAGAACCTTACAAAGATTTAGATTTTTTCCATTTCATTCAAAATGCTTTGGGAAATGATGGTGAAAAAATAAGGAGCTTCTGCACTTCTATCGGCTACACATTACATACATATAAAAAGATGTCATTAACCAAAGTACCTTACTTTTGCGATATGGCTGCTGGCGAGTTGGATGGGATGCAGGAAGGCGGGACCGGCAAATCAATGGCAATGAAAATTGTCAAGTATGCAAGAAATGTAATTGTTGTTGATGGAAAAGATTATAATCCGAAAACTACATTTAAATTTCAGCGAGTGAAAGAAGATACTCAAATTGTAATTCTTGATGACTTTGAAGAAGATTTGCGGGATTTATTCGTTAAAATTACTGATGGATTTACAGTTGAAGCAAAGAACAAAAATCAGATATTTATTCCTTTCGCTGAATCGCCAAAGTTCATGATTAATTCGAATAAAATTCCGAAAGGGTTTTCAGATAGCTATTTGCGGAGGGTAAACATAGTTGAATTTACAAATCATTATAATGCTAATAAATTGCCTTATGATGAGTTCAAGAGGGTATTTTTTACCGATTTCAAGCAATCCGATTGGAACAAATTCTACTCATTTTTATTCGACTGCATTCAATTATACTTGTCTGATGGCTTAATAAGCAGTGAAGGCGGCAACCTCGATAAGAAACGATTAATTAAAAGCACCAGCAAACCTTTTGCAGATTTTTGGTTGGATCATAACTGGCGAAATATGGATGATTTTCATAAATCCCGAGAAATAGTATCTGAATTTAATGCGGTAAATGAAGGTGATAAAGATTTAACTGACCAAAATTTTTTGAAACGATGCCGGAACTTATGTAAGATTTACGGATGGGAATATCATTCTTACGGAGTTGGAAAAAATCGCTCTATTCGATTTGCAGGATTTAATTTTGATTTGCATTTAGAAAATAAGAGTGAGATTGAATTGAATTTTTGATATTTTAACGGATTATTAAACGATAAATTATGAGTAAAGAAAAAATTATAAAAGCATTAGAGAAATTAAAGGAAGATGCAAACGAATTCAGTAATTTTGCTTTAATGAATGAAGGTTATAGAATTGCTATAATGGATGCGATAGACTTAGTTGAAAAATTAACTATGCCCGGTGGTGTTAGATGTCTGTATTTTTTATTTTTTTTAGGGGGAGGGCTTTAAAATAATTCTCCTTTTATTTGCATATATCATATATACGATGTATATTTGTAGTGTAATTAAAAACAAAGATTATGAAATACATCAAGAAAATAAAAACAACACTAAGGAAAACCAATAAACATGCTGGCGAAATGGATGATGTTTTTAATACAAAAAGCGAACTTAACTCAGTTGACCTTAGCTTTTACGAGAATGGGATGTTGATATTTGTAGAAGATGAAAACCAAGTTTATAAAATATACCAAAAAGAAATATTAACATGCGAAAACTAATAGACATACCAGAAGAAAACAAAGTACTTGAAAAGCTTCAAATACTTGCGGTAAAAGCAAAGAAAGACCTTAAAAACTACATACAGGACTTACTTGTAGAACACGTGCGGGGGCAAAAATAAATATTGCAGCTAATGAATGGCAATAAAAAAAGTGCAAATAAAACTAATGATGTTAATATGAAAAAAGAACTTCGATTAAAGGTTTGGCACAAATATAATGAGCATTGTGCATATTGTGGATGTAAACTTGAATACAAGAAAATGCAGGTAGATCATATAGATGCAAAATATCTAGGTGGAGCGAATGATATAAATAATTACAATCCAAATTGTAGAGGCTGTAATTTTTACAAATCAACATTTACTATTGAAGGATTTAGAAAGCAGTTAATAACCTTGCATGAAAGATTATTTAAAATATTTATTGTAAAAATGGCTATTAGATACGGAATATTAACATACAAACCTTTTGATGAAAAATTTTACTTTGAAAAACAGAATTAAGCATTTTATTTATTGCGTGTTATTGTGCGTTTTAATGCACTCTAACAAATGTATATAATTTTGTAACAATTAATAAAAATATTAGTATAAAGGATTATGAAGATTAAAAACGAGACCCAATTACAACATCAAATTGTAATGGAATTTTCTCAAAAATATCCGGAAAAATACCGACAATTGATAGCAATAAATAATGAGGCTGCAAATGATAAGCATGCTCAGAAATTGAAAGCTTTTGGAGTTGTTCCGGGTGTTAGCGATTTGATGACGTTTTTGCCAGGAAAGCAAGTAATTTCAATTGAGGTGAAAATCCCGGGGAGCATTCACAAAGCAATAAAAATAATAAATCAATTAAACTGGATTATATTCATGGAATCAATTGGTTTTGAAGGCTATTTTTGTACTTCCGTTGAAATGTTTTGGCAAATATATGAAGGAAATATTTATCAAGCTGAAAAAATACGGAGCAGTGTAGAAGCTCAATTGCGAAATCTTAAAAAAACTATTAAGTTTTGAATATTTAATATAAAATTATGACTGAAAAAATAAAAAAAGCAAATGAAATACAGATTGGCGATACAATTATGGTTGAAGTAAGAGTTGATGAAATAGTCCATTTGTTTGATGAAATTTGTCCGATGATTAAATTTGAAACAAGGCAGAAAATTTATCTTCCTGATGATAATATTACAATTATTAATAATCGTGATGCAAAATTTATTGATTTGCGATTCAAAAAACAAAAATAGTATAACCCTTTAAAATAAAATTACAATGAACACCGAACAATTTACCTATAAAAATAGGGAACAATATTTGAAAGCTTTAGACCATGAGCCGCCGAAAAGTTATTTTAAAATAAGAAAATTAGGAGGTGCAAAAGAGCATACTTATATTCCGGGAGCAATCAAAGAGGCTTTCGCCGATGCAATGTTCCATCAGTGGAATGTTTTTGATGAAAAATATACATTTCTTGGTGCTGATTTTGCAGTTTGCACAGTGAAAATCACTTATATTCCAAGCTTCCCGGGGTCAAATGAGCAACAATGTACTGGATCCGCTGCCGTTCCAATTCAGGGAAGTTCCGGCAATGCTTTAGAATATCAAATCCCCGCGATTCGGGCAGAGGCAATATCAAATGCCTTGCAAAGTTTAGGAAATATATTTGGAAGAAATGTTGGTAGAAAAATTGTTCCAAATAATTTTGCACTTCGCAAATTTAAGGATGATCCTGACCCGAAAAAAACTAAAAAAGACAATTAAAATGGAACATGAAATAATTAATATTGGTTTTGATTTGCCTGAATTGGATGTCAATAAAACACCCGACGAAAAGCAAAGAACTGAAGATTGGCACAAAGCAAGATTAGGCAAATTCACAGGGTCTAAGATGTCTGAATTAATGGCTTGCGGACGTTCTTCATCTCGCCAAACCTGGAATGATGTAAACAAAGTATTTGATTTTGGCAAAGGTGCAATTGATTATATCTATGCAGTTGCGATGGCAAGGAGTACAGGGATTCCAGATATGCCGGTTGAAACTTGGCAAATGAGATACGGAACAGGAAATGAAATAAAGGTGAAAGAAAGAATGATTGCTGATAAACTTGTTAATTCAATTAATGAACATGGTTTTGTTTCTTTTCCGGCGATGACTTTTGCTGGTGCAAGCCCGGACGGCTCAACTTTTTTTGAAGATCGGGAGGTTGCATTAGAAATAAAATCTTCAACAAATTGGGCTGCATATAAAAAAAGAATGGGAATACCTTTCGACGACAAGCACCAAGATTGGTGGCAAGTTCAAGCTGAAATGATAGCATTAAATATGAGTAAATGTTTGTATGCCGCTGCCCTTCCCGGAATTGATAATTATAGTTATAAAATAATTGATAGAAGTCCTATTCATGAAAAATGCTTGAAACAAAGACTGATAATTGCTGAAGGAACGGTGCAACTATTTTGTAATTCAAACGTAGAAGAAATTGAACCTATATTAGAAAAAGTAATTTTAAAATTTAAAAATAAATAAAATGGAAAATCAAAGCGAAGTAAAAATTATTGGATTAGAAGTTAAAGAGCAATTTGGATTTATAAAAGCTTGCAAATTGAAATTTGATGAGAAAAATAAATTGGTAGCTATAAAAGGTGAAACCGGATCTGGCAAAACAACATTGCAAAAATCCCTGAAACTTGTAACACAGGGTTCTGATACTTTGAAAGATGACAAGCAACTGTACGGAAATATTAACCAAGAAATTCAATTGTTGGATGGTGAAACAAATTTGTATATTGGTTGCCGATCTGATAAAAATGGCAACCTTTCCTATTCTCTTTATTGCAAAGATGTTGAAGGAAATAAAGTTGCGAATCCTATCATTGACGGTGTGAAAGCTACGCCAGCCAAATATTTGCAAGCATTACAAACTGAATTAACTTGGAGGGCAGCCGATTTGACTAGTGAAAATATGACAGTACAAAGAAATATTTTGCTGAAATTATTCCGCCCGGAGCTTGAAAAAGTTGGAGTGATCTTTGACCCAAAAAGCGAAAAATATGAAGGTTCTATCCTCAATATTTTAGAAGCTGCAAAAGACAAAAGAAGTCAAAAAGATTATGCCAGAAAGCAAATTGGTGGCTATGCGAATCAATTAAAACAAGATCATAATGTTGATGTTGAAAATGTAGAAACTTATCCAACACAAATTGCAATTGAACCATTGCAGCAGGAATTAATGAAAGTAAAATTCTCAATTGAAAATGCTGAAAAAGAGGCAACGCAAGAAAAAGAAATCCAGCTTTCAAAATTAGAAAATCAAAAATTGAATATTGAAAAAGATATTGCTGAGTTTAATGGATTAGTTGATGCTGCGAATAAAACTTTTAAGGAAGATTATGATTTACAAGTTGCTGAATTGGAAGATTCGAAAATCGGAATAGGATTAATTCATGCAGGAATATCGAAAATTAATTCTAAATATACAACTGAACTTTCAATATTATTCGAGAAGGTTGTAAATTCTATTAATGAAACAATAATTCAAGATGCAGAATACCTTCCAAAAATCCAAACCACAACCTACAACGGAAAATCGCAAAACGGAATTGACCTTGCAACAAAATTAGAGTTAATCGATAAGCAAATTAATGACCTGAAAAACAAAGAAATTATAATTGATAATTCTGAAAACTATCAAAAGATTACTGAATACGAAACTAATATTTTGCAAGCTCAACAAAACAAAAAAACACTTGATGCAATTGATATATTTATTGAATGGCGGGATGCTGATAGACAAGTAGCAAAACTATACAAAGAATATTATCAGCTGCTATCAAGCATTAAAACAGGATTGAACGGCATGAACATAACTGCTGATGAAGATGGAAAGATTTATCTTGTTTATAATGGCGAATATGACACAAAATATTTCAATAATCCGGAAAAAGAATTCCGCAAAATTTCAAGCTATTCCGGTACTCAAAAAGCATTAATTACTTTGTTGGTGCAAGCATCATTGTTGAATAAAAAACACAAAGCAATGAGGTATTTGTGGTTAGACGAAACCCCTATCGATAACAAAACGAGAAACTTGCTTGAGGTAATGGGTGAAAAATTGAACGTAACTATTTTCGTCTCGATTACCGGCGATTTTGAAAGAAAAGAATTGCAGCAAGGAGAAATATTTATTGAAGGTGGTGAGGTTTTTTTTAATGAATAAAATTGCTATCATGGAAAAGATACTTACAAACGCAGAAATTTGCAGTTAATTTTAGAATTATGATTGAATACTTTGATA
>Ga0209249_1003157_pt1 | contig 12195 bp, 9 predicted proteins | sample SaaInlV_200m_DNA_4_FD_184653 | JGI IMG/M metagenome (GOLD analysis project Ga0209249, IMG submission 184653) | Marine microbial communities from expanding oxygen minimum zones in the Saanich Inlet - SI037_S3LV_200m_DNA (SPAdes) (version 2) | ecosystem: Environmental > Aquatic > Marine >...
CATAGAAGCTACGATTGTAAATTGTCGATTTGTCAAACCTATTGATTCTGATCTAGTAACTGAACTTGCAAAAAAAATTCCGAGGATTATTACTATCGAAGAACATGTTCTTGATGGCGGATTTGGAAGTGCCATAATTGAAATGTTAAATGATGAAGGTATCACAGGTTGTATGATTAAAAGAATAGGTATACCTGATAGTTTTGTTGAACATGGCCCTCAGGATCTTTTAAGGTCAAAATATGGCATAGACGCACAGTCTATTGTTGATGAAGCAAGAAAAATTATGGACACATGTCAGGAACATTAAAAAAACGACTAGATATTCTTGTTGTAGAAAGAAATCTTACTGAAAGCCGCCAACGTGCACGTGCAATGATAATGGCCGGGAAGGTCCTTGTTGATAATATTCCTGTAGACAAACCCGGCACCCAAATCCGAATTGAATCTGAAATTAAAATAAAAGATGGGGATATCCCTTATGTAAGCAGGGGTGGACTGAAACTTGAAAAAGCCATAAATTTTTTTAATATTGATGTAAACGGCTTTGTTTGTATGGATGTAGGTGCTTCTACCGGTGGTTTTACTGACTGCCTGATTCAGCATGGTGCCGAATGCATATATGCTGTTGATGTGGGCTACGGTCAGCTTGCCTGGAAACTAAGGCAGGATCCGAGAGTTGTACCACTGGAAAGAACTAATATAAGACATATGCCTGAAGATACCCTCCCCGTTAGTGTTGATCTTGTTACAATTGATGTTTCATTTATTTCTCTTAAAATAGTTGTGCCATCTGTAATAAAGTTTATGAAAAAAGAGGCCTCGATACTTGCACTTATAAAACCGCAATTCGAAGTTGGAAAAGGTAAGGTTGGTAAAGGTGGTGTCGTAAGAGAACCTGTCTTACATGATAAAGTTATTAATGATCTCTCAATATTTTTTCAAAAGAACGGCTTATTATGCAGTCAGGCTATCCCCTCCCCCATATTAGGCCCTAAAGGGAATAAAGAGTTTATTGTTTTAATATCGTCAATCGCATCGTAAATCCCTATGTAGTGCCCATCCAGAATTTTTGATCATATGTTCACTATACTGAATTCATAACCGTAACGGCTATGCTACCTGTCCATTATTTATATTTTTTACGAGTCTATCAAGAGTAATTAACAATCTAATAAAAAATCAATAATTTTATATTGATTTTTTATTAGAGACTATATAACAATAATGATTTTGTAATTATAAATTCAGTTGGTATTTTGGATAATGATAGCAGAGAGGAGCGAAAAACTAAATGATTGAAAAGGTCGAAAAATTAAGAAACATCGCAATAGTTGGCCATGGTGGTGCCGGTAAAACTTCCCTTGTTGAAGCTATGCTTTTTAATGCAGGAATAATAAAAAGGCTTGGCAGGGTTGAAGAAGGAAACACAACTATGGACTTCGAACCTGAAGAGATCAAGAGAACTGCAAGTATCAGCAGTGGGTTTTTTCAATTTGGACATAAAAAACACACGGTCAGCCTTATAGATACACCCGGTGATCAGAACTTCTTTTCAGACACAAAAAGCTGTATGCAGGCAGCTGATGGAGCTGTTGTTCTTGTAGACGCTGTTGACGGTGTAAAAGTTCAGACTGAGCAGGCGTGGGAGTTTGCTGATGTTCTACATATGCCGACTCTTATATTTATAAATAAACTTGATAGAGAACGTGCTGATTTTTCACGTACTTTTGAGGATGCAACCAATTGTTTCGAATCTCCTAAACCAATAATACTCCATCTACCAATTGGAACAGAAGCAGAATTCAACGGAATCGTTGACCTGATCAGTATGAAGGCATACACCTATGATCAAGACGGAAAAGCAACAAAAACAGATATCCCCTCCGATATGCAGGATACTGTTGAAATCGAAAGAGAAACTTTGATTGAAAACATAGCTGAAGCTGATGATTCACTGATAGAAAAATATCTTGAAGGTGAAGAACTGACTGACGATGAACTTCAAGTAGCTTTAAAACAAGGAATATTAAACCGCATATTTGTTCCCGTACTATGCGGATCTGCTACAAATAATATCGGAGTTGATCTCTTACTTGATTTTATAGCCACCTGTATGCCTTCTCCAATAGAAAGAGGTTTATGGAAAGTAACCGATGCTTCAGGAGAAAACGAAATCGAAGTTAACCCTGATCCAAATGCGCCATTTTCAGCTTTTGTTTTCAAAACCATTGCTGATCCTTATGCAGGGAGACTTTCAATTTTTCGTGTTGTATCAGGCACATTAGGTTCTGACGGTACATTTTATAATATAAACAAAGACGTCAAAGAACGTTTCAGTCAATTAATGATAATTGAAGGCAAGGAACAAAAGAATATAGGTGAAGCTGTTCCGGGATCAATTGTTGCAGTTGCTAAGCTTAAAGAAACTGTTACGGGCAATACAATATGTGATGAAAAAAATAAATTGAAATTTGACTGTGCAGAACCCCTTCAGACTCTTATTACTTTTTCACTTCAGCCAAAATCACAGGCTGACGAAGATAAGCTTTTTTCATCCCTGTCAAAACTTCTCGAAGAAGATCCTGCTCTTACTCTTGATAGAAATGCTGAAACGAAAGAGATACTTTTGTCAGGACTTGGCCAGGTACATATAGAAGTTACTATTGAAAAACTTAGAAGAAAATTTAATGTCGAAGTCAATCTCAATAGGCCTAAAATACCTTATAAAGAAACCATCAAGAAAAAGACCCGTGCTCAGGGAAAACATAAGAAACAATCAGGTGGTCACGGACAATTCGGTGACTGCTGGATTGATATGGAGCCGATGCCAAGAGGTAAAGGCTTCGAATTTGTTGATGGTATTGTCGGGGGTGTAATTCCCAGACAATATATACCGGCTGTAGAAAAAGGTATTAATGAAGCTTGTGTAAAAGGCATCCTTGCCGGATTTCCATGTATAGATTTTAAAGTTACTCTTAATGACGGATCTTTCCATTCAGTTGATTCATCGGAGATGGCATTTAAAATTGCCGGATCACTTGCATTCAAAAAAGCTGCTGCTGATGCAAACCCGGTTCTTTTGGAACCTATTATGAAGGTTGCCATTAAGACTCCCGATGATTTCATGGGTGATATAATGGGAGACCTTAACAGTAGAAGAGGACGAGTCCTGGGAATGGATAATGAGGGCAAATACCAAATAATTAATGCGAATGTACCAATGTCTGAATTCCTTTCTTATGCTCCTGATTTGAGATCAATGACAGGCGGACGTGGAATATTTACTATGGAATTTTCACACTATGATGAAGTTCCAGCACATGAAACACAGAAAATTCTTGATGAAGTAAATAAAGAAAAAGAGAACGACTAATTTAGTATACATATTTTTAATATAATAAGGGGTTCAGTTTATTTTGAATCCCTTATTTATTTCAAGGGTCTGGGCGTTTTTATTAAAAGCTTTACAAAGAGTATAAACGATTTATCCGTATTACTCATTTATTTAAGCATACACCATTGATGAACTCGTAAAAAGTATAACCGATGGCTAAGTAAAAATCTTCATATACAAGGCACAGCTTTTGATCAGTAGTGAAGGCATACATGCAGTATGTCGAACTTCTGATCAAAAGCTATAACGCAGTAGATGGAGACTTTTTTACGACGCCATCACCATTAGTGTTTAACATTTCCCTATACCCTTCACTCCAGTAACCCTCACCGTAACTTATAAAAAGCTGATCATCTTTATTTATATTCTTTGATGCATTGAAAAAAATCACCCAGAATCCATCTAAAAGGATATGTTCAACATGAAGATTGGGTTCTTCACTGTGATTAACAAACCTCATTTGATTCCCTTCAAATCTTCCGTTTATTTCCAGATTGGGCAATTCTTCAAGATCATCAAGGTAGTACCATGAATAATCTGTTCTATACCCTTCCCCATTAAATTCTCCACATTCATTTTCATCATCTATATCAACAACTCCTGCATATTCGCCGATAAAATCTTCTTTTATAATATCTTCGGCAGCAAAAACACCATAACCGAAAACTTTATCAATATATTTAATATAAACAGGTGCCATATTACAGCATTTTATATCATTAGAGTATCGGCTGCTAAGCTTGGCAAATTCTTCCTTATTGTCTTTATAATATGATCCTTCATTCAAATTCATTAAAAGAAGTTCCTCACAGTCTATCCGTGTCCTTTTAATATATTTTATTTTCTGTTCATCAAATAATGATTGAATCTCATTTTCTGTTTTATATATATATTTATTTTCCACAATCAAACTCCAGAAGATATTTAATAAATGATAAAGCATTTTCAGCTGAGTAATAACCTTTTTCACATTCTGCAAATTCAGATTCAGATTTTATAACCGAACCCCCGGCAACTATTCTGGTTTTATCCGGAATCTTTCTACATATTTTTTCAAATTCATCCTGCATGTCAGACCTCAAAATAGTTAAACCGAGAATATCCGGTTGTTTTTTTATACATTCATCTATTATTTGTTCAGATGTCAGCATAAGACCCAAATGAATATAATTAAGACCGGCAATATCAGCGTAAAGGTGAATCAGTTTTAACCCAATTCCCCAGGCATCATCAAGGGTTGCGGTTATCATCAATGGAGATTCTTCCCAGAGGCCCTTTATCTCATTATTTTTTTCCAATTCAACAAATCCTTACCTTCTGTTTCCAGCTCAGTCCAAAATGGTTTAACAGACCTTTTATCCAATATTTCAAACTGTTCACTAATTTTCTCCCTGAGTATTAAAGCTTTATTGTACATCTGTTTTTCTCAATTTTACTTAGTTCAAGGGTCGGGGTGTTTTTTATTATAGTCTTAACAAAATAGTTCATAACTATTTTTTTCAAACCTTTCTAAAATCACTTTACACTCCATAAGTCAATTATGGATTTTATTAATTAATGATGGCGTCGTAAAAAGCCTCCACCTACTGTGTTATAATGGTTTGTATATGAAGATTTTTACTTAACCATCGGTTATACTTTTTACGAGTTCATCAATTAAGGATTCTTAAAATTCATTATTGTTCAATTGATTTTTCATATATATTCTATTATAAATTTACAGAATATTTAAATATATAAAAGTATTGAAAGCTTATGTGTAATGAATTCTAATTTTTTATCAAATTAACCATCGGTGATACTTTTTACGAATTAAATAATTTTGATACACTTAAATCAATATTCATATTTTCATAAAAGGAAATTAAATGGGTCATGAGGAAATAAAAACATATTTTAAATCAGATGGTTATCTTTTAAGCGGAATGTTTCATAGACCTGCTGATTCATATTTCCCTCCAGTTGTAATCGGTTCACATGGACTGTTCAGTTCATCCGAATCACCAAAACAGATAGAACTCGCAAAGAAATGTAATGAAAAAGGTATTGCATTTTTACGATTTGACCATCGGGGCTGCGGGGATAGTGAAGGCAAATTTGAAGAGGTCACTTCTCTTGAAGGCCGAAGAAATGATATATTAAGCGCTATTGATATTATAAGAAACAGATCTGATGTCAGTGATAAAATTGGCCTTTTCGGAAGTAGTTTAGGAGGAGCTGCATCTATTATTGCAGCATCATCAACACCAATCGATACTATTGTTACTTATGCGGCTCCTATTCGAAGTGATACAATCAATCCATCACTTGATGGTTTAAGTAACTATTCCCGGTCATTTATTGATAATCTTAGGTTTAATGTATCGGATAAATTATCAAATCTTAAAAATATCCTTATATTCCATTGTGAAGCTGATGATGTAGTACCGGTATCAAGCGCCATGGAAATATATTCTATTGCTGAAAATCCTAAAGAGATGATTCTTTTTGAAAAAGGAGATCATCCAATGAACGACAATAAACATCAGATTCTTTTCATAAAGGAAGCTTTAATATGGTTTATAAAATCTTTCCAAATATAAAAGTGGTTGAACAAAAAAAGTACAATGGATGGATTAGAACAACACGGCGGCAGAGAAGACCTTAAATAGTGTCCATCCAGAAATGAGGCTTTTTGTTCAAGATCAAGGCTTGCGAAAAAAATAACCACGGGTATATATTTGATATTCCGAGGATTATTTTTTGAGCATAACGCAGATATTGGATAAAAAAACCATTTCCGGATGGACACTAACTAATACATATTATAATAATCGGTAACTCTTTGAAATATGTTTATGTCGTTCTTCAGATTCATTTCTTCAAAAAGTTCTCTGGCTTTAAACAAATAATCCTTAAATGAAATATCTTTTACTTTTTCATACATGCTCTCCGGCTTTGAAAGACATCTCCATATTTCCATATATGTTCTCGAAACCTCAAGCCTTGCTTTAAGCTCTTCACCTTCATCTATACTCTTTACCCAGAAGTCAATTGCTTTATTCTGTTTCCCCTGGTACCAAAAAAAACTTCCCATAAGACGATATACTTCGGTTCTGTCCGAAGAGGATTTTCTCAGTTTCTTAATCATTTTTTTTCCGGATAACAGCGCCCTTTTTTTCCTGTAGACAATTTCATTCCTGTTTCCGGATTCTTTTATTGTTTTATATTTTTTTATATCAAAATCTAATTGACTCAATTGAAGATAATTTTTGTAATCGGATATAACCCTCAATTCATTTTTTAATTCAAATGCGTTTTTTAAAGTTTTTTCAGCATTTTCAAGATCTCCTTTGAAAGTATAAATTCTAGCTTTAAGTGAATACATAACCACAAGAGCTTGTCGGAAATCGGTGGTTTTTATGTATTCAATAGCATTATTGGTCTCTTCAATGATATTTTCAAATTCTCGATATTTAAAATGTAATTTAATATTCAGTATATGTTTTAATACATTGGTAAATTCATGTTCATAAATCCCGGCGATTTCACTTAATACACTTAGAAGGTTCATAGCCCCTTTATAATCGCCTTGCTCAATCATTATTCTTCCATGAAATGAAACATAAGCAGATACATGCATTATTTCGCCTGTTTTCAGGCTGGTTTCAACAAATTTTTCATCAAAACTTTTCTCCCATTTACCTTTATAAAAATCAGGTAACAGCTCTGCAACTTCAATAAAAAGAATTGATCTATCATCATGGGAATTTGCCCTGACTTTTACAAAATCAATAATTTTTTTTGACAAGCTGAAAAATATTCCATACCAGGACAAAGCTACGCTGACACCGACAAACATACCCACACCACCTTCAATTTTGTTAAGATTAAATACAGAGAGCTTTCTTGAAAAGAAAAAAGCCTCGTAAAAAAATCTTTCCGGAAGGGTATTCATCATTGCCGCCGCTTTATTATAATATAAATTTATAATACGGTTATCTACTTCTTTAGGAGTTTTTTTCCATTTAGTAGAAGGTAAATACAAACTTAAGAGTACACTTAAAAATGCATGAAGAAACTTTAACTTTAAAAGTAGTTTATTTTCTGGCGTATATATGCCGTTATAAGAAAGGGCTTTTTCAAAATATTTTATCGATTCTATATGCTTCCCCTTGTTGTATAGAGCAAGGGCTATATTTTCTTCGATCTTTGCAATTTTCGATGAGTCAGCAACATTACCGTATTTATTAAGATAGATTTTAAGGGCTTGTTTATAAAATGTGAATGCCTCACTCGATGCGGCTGCCATCAATGCTTCATCACCGGCTTTTAACATATATTCTTCAGTTTTATCAGGATCATTTCCACAACTATAATGATAAGCAAGCATCCCATAGAAATCATGAATTCTGTCATGGAAAATTTTTTCAATTGCCGATGCTGTTACAAGATGAAGTTCTTTTTTCTTTTGATGTAAGATAGATTCATAAGCCACTTCCTGAGCGAGTGCATGTTTAAAAATATACTCAACCTCATCCATCCTGTTTTGTTTAAATATGAACTGAATTTCTTTTAAATATTTAAGGCTGGAATCAATATCACTCGATGATTTTATTGCCTCAACAAGAATTCGATGAAAAAAGTTTCTTCCAATAACAGATGCAATCATTACAAGATTTCTGGTTTTTTCATCAAGGTGGTCAATCCTTGACATAAGAACATCATTTATTGTGTGTGGAATTACTACTGAATTTATTAAATTTGTTGTTTGATACGTACCATTCTTTGACAATACAGCCCCAACATCAATAAGTGATCTTACAACCTCTTCTATAAAAAACGGGTTTCCTCCTGCTTTGAGTAAGATATTTTCTCTGATTTTATGTGGCAAACTGTGTACATCAAGGAAGTTGTTTACAAGATCCCTGCTTTCTATTTCATCAAGTGGAAATAAATTAATTTGAGTTGAACATTCATAGTATCTTTCACCCACGGTATTGACAATATGATCACTTGAATGATTATAACCGGGACGAAAAAGATTTACGAAAAGTATTCTATGTGTTTCCACAAGTCTAAAAATTGTTTCCAGAAGCTCTATTGAACTATTGTCAGCCCAGTGAAGGTCCTCCATAATTATTACAAGCGGTTTTTGCAATGAAGCATATAAAAGAAGTTCTCTTACACTGCTTAAAATAAGAGTTTTTTTAGCATTTACATCAATATGACTCATACGTTCTTCGTATTTGTCTGTAAGTTTTATTCCCAAAAGAATACTGATGTATGGAAGTATGTCATCAATGTTTTCAGGATATATATCTTTTATTGTTTCTTCGAGTTTCCTAAAAGCAAAAATTTCAGTATCCTGTTCCTTTATACCAGCCCAACTTCGCATAAGATCAACAAAAGGATGAAAACCCAGGTTTTTTCCCATTGCAACTCCCCTTCCCTCACGAAAAACAACTTTTCCGGCGATGTTAAAGTTCTTAATTTCTGAAAGAAGTCTCGATTTTCCAATCCCTGCTTCACCAATGATATTTACAATATTTCCATCACCGGCTATAACTCTCTTTAAATTATTTTTTAGTATATTGAGTTCCTTGTCACGCCCGACAATTTTGGAATGAATCATTCCTGTAAATCCGCTTGTACTTATATTTTTAATTTCTTTCACTGAAAGTAATTCGTAAACATCTATCTGTTCAGTTTTCCCTTTCAACTCAAGAGGTTTCGTTTTTTTATATTTAAAAAAATCTTCAGTGGAATGGAAAGTGGATTGGCCCACAAGAATCTGTCCGGGTTCTGACACACTCTCAAGTCTTGATGCGATATTTACCGCATCCCCTATAACAGTGTATTCTTTTTTAACTTTGCCTCCTATTTTTCCAGCAAATACCGGTCCGGTGTTTACCCCAATATGGATATTTAAAGGGATTGAGAACGTATTCATTCTGTTAAATTGCTGAAGTTTATTCCTTATTTCTATTGCTGTATTAATCGCCTTTTGAGGAGCATTTTCTACAGCATTGGGAGCACCGAAAGTTACCATTACACAATCTCCGATGTACTTATCAACTGTAGCTCCGTACTTTTCAAATACATCATCCATCATCAAATAGCAGTTATTCATTAATGTGCCGACCTCTTCAGGGTCAAGTTTCTCAGACATAGCAGTAAAGCCTGAAATATCTGCAAACAATACAGTAACCATACGGCGTTCAGCTTCTCTATATTCAATCCCGTTTTTCATAAGTCGTCACCACAAAAACATTTTCGTATTGAGTTATATACGATATATATTTATTAATAAAGACACACGTTTAAAATTAAAACTATATATAATATATTGTTTTAATTAATTATATATATATTTACTATGAATATGATTTGATATGAATAGATTATAAATGATACAAAGTTAATCTTTTAACCTATATCGCAGATTTAAATATTTAATACAAGGGGGAATTTACCATTGTTGAAGAACTCGTAAAAAGTCAACTTTGAATGGCAAAGTAAAATGTTCAAGATCAAGGCGTCGCAAATCCAGAGGAATGAGGCGTACTTATCGTACGTCGCAGTGACGAGGGGTGTAGCGCAACGCAGATATTGGACTTTTTACGAAGCCATCATTGTTGAATATACTGCAGTCGTTAAGAGAATAAGGAAGTTCAGCAGGGCTACCTTTTGTAGCAATAAAATTTAACCGGTTTCCGATACTCAGGCTATTAAATGAATCTATTTCAAGTAATCTATATGCATTGGTTGTAGCACATCTAATTGTTTCATTTATTTTATAACCTGCTTTAGAAAATATTTTCAGTTCTTCAATTAAAGAAACTCCATGATTAACACCAAAACCTCCGGAATCTGTACCAGCAACAACATTAACACCAATTTCCCTGGCAAATTCCATTTGTTTTATCTGATGCTTAAGGTTTAACCCGGCAATTTTCCCATCATTGGAAGAAGTACCAATCTGTTCTAAAAAAGCTTTCATCGGTGTTGTTGTAGGAATCCACGAAACATTGTTTTTAGCCATCAGCTCAAGATTTTTCATGCCCATAAAATAACCATGCTCTATTGAATCACAACCAGCTTCAACAGATATCTTTACAGGTATTTTCCCGTTAGCATGAACCATTACTTTTAACCCAAGACTTTTAGCTGCATTAACAGCTTCTTTCATTTCAAGAAGATTAAACTGGGGGGCAGTTTCCTTTCCATAATCATTAAGGCTGTTAAGCCCTGAATTTATAATTTTTATATGTTGAACATCATCATATTTTTCTTTTAAAATTAGATCAGCAAGAGATTCATTTTTCGCAACAGGTTGTCCAACAAGGCTCCCGTATCGCTCTTCCCTGTACCAGCCTTTACCGGCAACATGAATTATCATAGGATTCTTTAAGAAATTTGAGTTATTTTTTTTAAATTTTAATGAATGGCCACAATGATCGCCCCCATCTCGTACTGCCATTATGCCATGCGAAAGACAGGAATAAATATGATTAGAAATATTATGTTTTATCTCATCATATCCGGCATTAAGCTGATGCTCACGATTCTTTTTTTTAATAGTTCCTGACATGGCGAGATGTACATGAGCATCGACTAAAGGCGGGAATATGGTATATTCAGACAGATTTAGAGTATCATGATCATAATAATCTTTTTGTTCAGTGTTTGTAATGCTTTTTATTTTTCCGTTGTCGATGTTGAGCAGGGTCTTTTCATAAACAGGTCCTCCGGTTCCATCTATTATCCATCCCGCAATAATTTTTTTTACTTTAGCCATTTCTTAATTATGATGAACTTGAAAAAGTATAACCTATGGTTAAGTAACCCCGCACTGGTAGGGCATATACAAGGCTTAATGGTTGATCCAGGAGTAAAGGAATACATTCACAGTATACTGAACTTCTGATCAAACCCTATAACGCATTAGTCCCGCTATAGAGGGACTTACGACGCCATCAAATATTCAGAGAGAAAAGCACGTTGAGACGGTGTTATCACATTGTATTGTCTTAATTCATTAAGACGTTTTAATGCATCTTCAAATCTAAGAGATTCTTTTAAACCAAGCCATCCGCATAAAATGGTTCCGGTCCTTCCCCTTCCTTCATAACAATGAACAGAAACCCCAATGCCCTTTTCCAGCAAAGAATCAATAAATTCTATTGCCCTGTCCATACCTTTTTTGTCTGGTGGTTCACAATCGTCAATAGGTTCATGATGATGAATAAAACCTGATTTCACATAATCTGGGCCATATAAGTCGTCTTCGGTAAGAGTAAGTATTCCACCTATACCTTTTTGCTTTAGCAATTGGAATGTCCGTTCAAGTTTCATAGACCATGGCTCACCCATTCCAGCTATTTTATATGGATTTAGAAAGCCGAATTTTATTTCTTCAAAAATTTTGTCGTCTTTATTCATTATCATCTTTATTCATTTTCATCATTATTCATTTACGCAGGTATCCCTAATAGTTCCTTCCTGAGTAATTCAAGTGCAATCATGGCGAATATAGTTTTATTCATAACCCTTTTACCGAAGTTAAGGTTGAAAGTGAAGGTTTTAACTTCTATAGGAGTTGCTATTCCTATACATAATGTTCCAACTGGTTTTTCATCAGTGCCACCGCCTGGTCCTGCAATACCGCTTGTTGCAATACCGTAAGTTGATCCGGAAATCTTTATAGCGCCCTGGGCCATTTCTTTTACAGTTTGTTCATGAACTGCACCGCAATCTCTTATTGTCTCGGGTGAAACTCCAAGTATATCAATTTTTGACTGGTTTGTATAAGTAAC
>Ga0209249_1003159_pt1 | contig 12189 bp, 10 predicted proteins | sample SaaInlV_200m_DNA_4_FD_184653 | JGI IMG/M metagenome (GOLD analysis project Ga0209249, IMG submission 184653) | Marine microbial communities from expanding oxygen minimum zones in the Saanich Inlet - SI037_S3LV_200m_DNA (SPAdes) (version 2) | ecosystem: Environmental > Aquatic > Marine >...
TAATTTGACACGAACTCTCGACGCACTCAAGGCAGCCTACAGAACTTTCTTTGGCGAAAACACTGCTAGCGACCTACTTCGGTTTGCTGGATTAGCTTTATAAAGAAACTTTCAGGTACTTACTTAGTACCCCTTGTCTATTGAGAAGTAAAGCGTCCAGATCAAATTTGTTCGCTGCAGCCAGCTTCTTGTTCATTTCGCGTATAGCAGTCGTTTCGTAAATATCCATGCCCATCATTTTCCTCCACCGATCAATATATCTCTATCATACATTTTTTTTGCACAAAAGAAAAATTCAAATTCATTTTGAATCTGTTATATATCTAAAAATGGATTGTCTAACTTGGGCTTTCTAGTTTCCTTATCAAAACAACATTCTCTACATTAAAGGATGGCCAGGCATAAAGCTCAAAAGAAACCCTATGATCCCGCCGCCCCATATCCAGGCTGCGAGGGAGGTATCCACGCTTCCTTTTGATGCGCCCCATAAAAGAATGCCAGCGAGAATCAACCCGATGACGAGCCCGCAGCCCCAGTTGATGCTTTCAGGAAGGCCCGCATCCTGCATAGCAATTCCCCAAAGAATTTTCACAACTATCAGGGCTGCCATGAAAATGACCAGCAGGCTGAAAAAAGTATCGATCCAGGGAGCCTGACCCAACGAATCCGCAATGGTAAATTTATTTGCCAATTTACCTATAAGATCAAAATAACTTCCAATTGCAAAAATAATGAAGCCTAAAAGTAAAGCCCCGGCAAGCTCGATTACGCTGGTTGCAAAGAGTAGATACCCAAGGATGATCGCCCCGATGAACATGCCGATCATCCCCGTATCTGTGAGCAGGATAATTGCTCCAATAAAGAAACCAAAAAATGCGCCAAAAAGAGCCTTTACGACCGAGATGATAATCGACATTGGTTCCATATCAAGACCTCCTCGTTTAGAATGTACTATGCACCTTTTTCTTCTTTGGGCGTGATAGCCTAACGCGTTAAATCTTTGATGTTCTCGCGTACATCTATCGCGTTTCCCAACATGCCTCCGAAAATGGTAAAGACGAGAATAGCAGCAAAGGAACAGAGTTGTGCTGAGGGGGAGTCCCAGAGCAAGGGCAGTATCAGGAGAACTAAAATACCAAGCACAAATCCGAAAATCGAATATCTCCAAAGATGTGGAATATCACGCCACATGCGACCTAGCGAATACGACTTATCCCGTTTGCGCTCGCGTTGGGCGGTCATGCGCTGGTGCTGCCGCTGCTTTGTATCCGGGTCACGGGCACGAAGCTGCTGCTCGCGTAAGCGTTTGAGTCTTTCTTGCTCCTGGTTTCCATCAAGCATCATGCACCTCATAATATTTCTAGAGCCGAAAGGTTTCTTGCAACGGCTTAGAAATCGGGTTTGGTCACGGCAGAATAGCTTAAATAGTATAGCAAAAAGACACCGAGCATTTTTAAAATGCTCGGTGTCTGTAAGTTTGCGCGATATAAAGGTGGCTAATATTGGTGATCAGCGATGATCTTATCATTTAGCGCGTCGAATTCAGCATCCACAACCTGACGGGCGGGGTCTGCCAGATACCAGTTGACGATCTGGCGCGCACCTTCCGAGAAGGGGGTTTTTGGATTGAAATCTGGCACCACGCGCCGAATTTTGCTATTGTCAAAGATCATCGAATGCGTTTTGTCGCCGAGCAAGCCATCGCCCCAATCCTTGTCATAGCGGGCGATTACTTCGGAGGGGATATGCACCAGCTTGGCTTCAACACCCGCCGCACGCGCGATCTCTTCATAAATTTGATTCCATGAGAGCCACTGGTCGGATGTGATATGGAAAACATCGCCAATCGCTGCGGAGTTGCCGAGCAAGCCCACCAAGCCCACTGCAAAATCTTCGTGATGAGTCAGTGTCCACAGCGATGTGCCGTCGCCGTGCACCACGAGTGGTTTGCCCTTCAGCATCCTGTCCAGAACGGCGTATCCGCCATGTGGGGGGGAAAGGGTCTCGTCGTAAGTATGCGAGGGGCGCACGATCGTCATGGGGAATTTCTCATCGCGGTAGGCTTTTACCAGCCGCTCTTCGCAGGCGATCTTGTTGCGGGCATATTCCCAGACCGGGTTGTCCAAAAGCGTTGATTCGGTCACGGGCAGGTGCGCAGGCGGCGTCTGGTAGGCGGCTGCCGAGCTGATGAAGACATACTGCTGCGTGCGTCCGCGTAGAATTTCAATATCCTGCTCGATCTGGTCAGGGGCAAAGGCAATCCACTGCACAACGACATCGAACTGATGCTCGCCGAGCGCAGCTTCATACGACGCGCGGTCATGGATATTTCCCGGTAGCTGGATAACTTTGTCGGGAACAGAGCGGTAGGATGTTTTGCCGCGATTGAGATGGTATAGCTCGATCCCGCGCTCGATAGCCAAACGCGAGCAGGCCGAGCTAATGATGCCTGTCCCGCCAATGAAGAGAACTTTCATTTTGATCTCCTAAAAAAACCTGACAGGTCTTGAAGACCTGTCAGGTTTCGTGTTTATAACTGCGCCTTGATCTTCTCGGCGGTTTCCTTATAGCCCGCCAACTTCTCGCGCTCTTTATCCACCACGGCGGGCGGTGCTTTCTGCGCGAAGGGGCTGTTGAGCATTTTTTCGAGCCGCGCGATATGCGATTCGGCTTCTTTCAACTCCGCTTCAAGACGTTCGCGTTCCTGCGCCAAATCGACCATGCCCTCGAGCGGGATGAAAATCTCAATGGGGCCGACGACCAGCGCCACAGCGCCTTCCGGTTTATCGGATAGGGAATCGACGATGGTCATACTCTCTTCGTCGATTCGCGCGAGCGCACCCAAGGTTTGGGCTTGCTCCCGTACTAAAGCTGTTTTCTCGCCCCCAACAAAGGTGGCTGCGATGCGTTTCGACGGGGCGACACCCTTCTCCGCGCGCAAGTTACGAATGGCGCGGACAACTTCCTGCACCATCTCAAAATCGGCGACTTTGGCATCTTCCCAGCCTTCGAGTTCGCGTTCTTCGGGCCATTTGGCGGTGATGAGCACATCCGACCAGTCAGCGGCAACATCAGCGAGCGGTGAATCGAGCAGGGTGCTGCGCAGATGTCCCCAAAGCTCTTCGGTGACGAAGGGGGTAAACGGATGTAAGAGTCTCAGGGTGGTGTCCAAAACTCTGGCAAGGGTGTCGGCGGTGGTGTAGCGGGTTTCGGGGTTCTGCATCTGGAGTTTGGCGATCTCAAGATACCAGTCGGCGAAGTCGGACCAGAAGAATTCGTAAATCTGACGACCAGCTTCGCCATATTGGTACCCTGCGAAAAGGCGTTCGACACTGCGAATCAACTCTTGTAAACGCGCCCAAATCCAACTGTCGGCTAATGTCCATTTAACGGTGGCAGGTTTGTCATCTTCCTGAACATCAGCAATCATGGAGAGCACGAAACGGCTGGCGTTCCAGACCTTGTTGGCGAAGTTGCGATTCGACTCAACCTTCTTGATGCTGAGATTAGCATTTTTGCCCGGCGTGGAGCCGACGAGCAGCGTGAAGCGCAGGGCGTCGGTGCCGAGTTCGTCCATGACAATCAGCGGGTCGATCACGTTGCCCTTGGTTTTGGACATCTTTTTGCCGTTCTCGTCGAAGATCAGCCCGTGCAGGTAGATGGTGTGGAAGGGGATTTCGCCGACGAATTCGAGCGAGGACATGATCATGCGCGCGACCCAGAAAAAGAGAATGTCTGCGCCCGTTTCCATGATGCTGGTGGGGTGGAAATATTTGAAATCAGGCGTCTGTTCGGGCCAGCCAAGGGTCGAGAATGTCCAGAGACCGGAGGAGAACCAGGTGTCGAGTACGTCTTCGTCCTGCTCGATATGCGCGGAGCCGCAGTGGGCGCATTCGGTCGGGTCTTCGCGGGCGACAGTGATCTCGTTGCAGTCGGCGCAATACCAAACGGGGATGCGGTGCCCCCACCAAAGCTGGCGGCTGATGCACCAGTCTTGCAGGTTTTCCATCCAGTTGTAGTAGGTTTTCGTGAAGTAGTCGGGCACTATGGTGATCTCGCCATCTTTAACGGCGTCGAGCGCCTTTTTGCCGATGCTTTCCATCTTGACGAACCACTGGGTGGAGATCATCGGCTCGATGATCTCGCCGCCACGCTGCGAACGCGGCACCTGATGGGTGTAAGCCTGTTCCTTGATGACCAAGCCTTCGGCACGCATGTCTTCCCAAAGGGCTTTGCGCGCGTCGAAGCGATCCATGCCTGTGTATTTGCCGCCGTTCTCGTTGACTTTGGCATCCTTGTCGAGCATGGAGATGAGCGGCAGATTATGCTTTTCGCCGATCTCGTAGTCGTTCGGGTCGTGGGCGGGCGTGATCTTGAGCGCGCCCGTGCCGAATTCGCGTGTGACGTATTCATCTGCGATAACGGGAATCTCACGTCCGAGGATGGGAACGGTGACGCGCTTGCCAATGAAGGCTTGGTACCGTTCATCTTCCGGATGCACGGCAACAGCAGTATCGCCCAAAATCGTCTCCGGACGGGTGGTGGCGACGGGAATGTAGTCGCCAGAACCATCGGCAAGCATGTATTTGAAGAAGTAGAGTTTGCCTTCTTCTTCGCTGTATTCCACTTCAAGGTCAGAGACGGCGGTTTTCAATCCGGGTGACCAGTTGATCAGGCGCGGACCACGATAGAGCAAGCCTTTTTCGTGAAGTTGAACAAAAGCTTCGCGCACGGCTTTCGACAAACCATCGTCGAGCGTAAAACGTTCGCGCGTCCAGTCGCAGGAGGCGCCCATGCGGCGGATCTGCCCCGTGATGCGTCCGTGATACTGCTCTTTCCATGCCCAGGCATGTTCGAGGAACTTCTCGCGCCCGATCTCTTCGAGCGTCACTTCTTCGGTCTTCATCAGATGGCGAGAAACCATCAACTGCGTGGCGATGCCTGCGTGATCCGTGCCGGGCACCCACAAAGCGGAATAGCCCTTCATACGGTGATAGCGGACCATCAGGTCTTCCATGCTGACGAACATGGCATGGCCGAGATGGAGTTCGCCCGTCACATTTGGCGGCGGGATAGAGATGACGAACGGTTTCACGTTCGGGTCAAAGTCGGGTTCATTTGGGTCGTTGGACGGTTTGAAATAACCGCCTTCTTCCCACATTTTGTAGATACGTTCTTCGGTGTCCTTGAAGTCGTATGCTTTGGGGAGTTCGTGTTTGGTCATGAGATTGCTCCTAAAAATAATTTCTTTTCGTCATCGAGAGGAGGGCGATAGCCCGACGTGGCGATCTCCACGCTTTTGGGGAGATTGCTTCGGCGATAAAGCTGCATCGCAAAGACGTGATTAGCGGATTAAAACAAAAACGCCTTCATCCTGCATGAGGACGAAGACGAGCTCCGCGGTACCACCTCGATTCGCCTTGAAAATAAGGCGCTCTCTGTAGTCGACTATCATCGACTTGCGCTGTAGCGGGCGCTCCCGTGCCGTTCTACTTTCCTGTTGGATTTCTTCGGCAATATTCCGGGGGACCTTCGGCGACGATCTTCTGTGGATGCTTCCAGCCAGGGCATTCCTTCTCTAGCAGGGCTTCGTCTACTTACTCTTCCCAGAGTGACTCTTTCAAGAGTTGCGCAGATTATACAGATTTGGCAGGGGAGAGTCAAGAAAAAGAGCAAATTACCTTTAAACTTTCTTTACATAGCCGTCATCAATACTTTACAAGGCGCGCTTATTATAGGAGCATCAACACAGGCAAGTGCCTGTGAGAACTTGAATAAGGAGTAAATAAAATGAAAAAGACAATGATCACAATAATCGCGATCGCGATGTTCGTCGCCCTCTTCGGCGCAGTTGGTTCGGCTTACGCAATGGAAGACGCGGGCAAAGGCCCTGGTGGCGGTGGAAATGGTGGCGGGGCCGCCGGTGCGAATGGCACCAGCATTCTCTCCACTTATATGACCGACGCAGTCGCATCTGCCCTCGGGCTTGATCCCGCCGTCGTGGCAGACCGCCTCGCCGCTGGTGAAACCTTCTATGATATTGCCGTCTCAATGGGCTACACGGCTGAAACCTGGCCCGAATTATTTGCCAGCGTACAAGCTGCTGCCACTGAAGCCGCAGCAGCCGACGGATTGTCCCCGCAATTACAGACACAATTGAACACAAATATTGCTGGTCAATTTGGCATCAATCGCGGGACACAAGCACAATTGAATGATGGGACTTGCGACGGAACAGGCGACTGCCTGCAAACCGATCCTGTACCCAGCCTCTATACTGGAGCAAACGCCGGGACGCGTGGTCGTCGCGGTGGGCGCTAACCTTCGACAAGGTTATTCTCCCTAAAAGAAGCAGGGCAGCCGAATGGCTGCCCTGCTTCGATTTAACGCCCAAGTAATATTTTGTCTAGTGTCGCTGTTGTCTCCAAAATAAGATCAGCGCCATAATGGCGTAACTCAGCCTCTTCACCAAAGCCGCATAAAACGCCAACGGTTTGTGTGCCCGCTGCTTTGCCTGCGCGAATATCGACCGTGGTGTCTCCGATCATTAGGCAGTTTTCGGGCGGGATGCCCATGACCTGTGCGGCGTGAAGGATCGGGTCTGCGTAGGGTTTGGTATGTTCGGCTGTGAGCGCGGTGACGACCACCTCGAAGAAGGGCAGCAGATCATATTGTTCGAGGAATTGCATTGTGCCTTCTTCGCCTCGTGCGGTAACAACTGCCAACGGATATTTGCCATGCAGGGCGGTCAACATTTCTTTTACACCCTCGATGAGCATGAAATGTTTTAACGGTGGCGGTCTATGGCGGGTAGCCCATTCGGCAAGGGAAGCAAGTTCGTCGTCGAGTCCGAAGCGGTCTGGTATCCCCATGAGCATATTGCCGGGGGCTTCGCTCCACATGATAAAACGCCGCGCGGCTTGGTGCGCATCCTGATCTTTGAAGAGAAATTTAAAGGGGCGGAAGAGGCGTTCGAATTTTAGAACATATTGATCGTCTGTATCGCTGAGGGTTCCATCGACATCGAAACAGAGGGCTTGGATTTTCTGAAGATCGAGTTTCATATTGCACCTTTTTTCTGAGCTTTTTAAGGCTGAGGATAGCTTAGATATTCAATATAAGCGGCTGCGCCGTTGATCCAATGTTGTTGCGCGTCGATACGAATATAGGATGGTTCGTTGCAATTGCGATAGATGCCGCCATCAAAATGCTCGATGAGCGCGTCAGATTCGCTCCAGCCACAAAGGTTATTGGGCAATTGGCGTGCCATGACAAAATCGGCATGGTCTTTTATGGCCGGGTCAAGCCATTCCTGGTGATTATCTTCTAGATCAAACCCAAGTGCGATAGCCACCAATGCCTCGACTTTGGTTGCTGTTGAAATACTGCTGTGCTCTACATCTAAATTTGAATCGTTGTTGATGATCGTCTGGGCGATACGTGCCGCGAAGAGTTGATCGTCCTGTGTGAATGTATCGAGGCGTGCCAGAAAGCTGAAGGCGTATGCGTGCCAATGATCTTCTTTGACAGCCTGTGTCTTCATGAATTCATTCAATTCGAGCGCTTGCTCAAGCCAGTATTCATCTCCTGTGATCTCATAAAGTTCCAGAAGCGCCATGAGGCTTTCGCCATTAAAGTAGCTTACATAATATTCTTTGTCTACAGAGCCTGTAAACGGATCAACGCGATGGTAGAGTCCGCCTTCGGGGTTGCGCATCCAGATAATTTGCTCTCCCAATCTTTGGGCGGTATTCAGGAGATCTCTATCGCCGAGAGACGTGCTCCCTGATATTTGCCAGCGTTTATAGATCGCATCTATAGTGAGTGCCGAGCCACCGATCTTGCAATATCCATTTGAATAGAGGCAAAGACCGTCGAAGGATTCTGCATCTTCAACTAGTAAGTCAAGGTAATGATCTAATGTGCGATCTCCTGCGTCACAATATTTGTTGTCTTCAGCAATGCGGCATACGGTAAATAGCGAACCTGTTCCGGCAATAAGCCGAATATGCGAGGGGCTATAGTTGCGGTTACCATCCTGAATATCGACCTGATAAGACAACTCTCCGTTGGGGAGTTGATATTGAACCATATAATCACCTGCGGCAATAATTGATTCTTTCAATGCTTTTGTTTCTGATGTTTCGACCCTATCGAAAGTGGCTTTGGGTACGGTCGCTTCTTCGGTGCTTTCTCTTTCTGTACCGGGAGCCTCGGTTGCAGGCTTTGTGCTACAGCCCAATAAAAGCATTGCGAAGATTAACATGCCTGAGAGAATGAAGTATCGTTTTATATAATTGGCTTTGATATGCATTTTTTATCCTGATCTTTGTTGGTTTTCTTTTAATAACCTGAGAAGAGATGTTCAACAGCTTCGTGCGGGCTAAAAGCCCTTCCTTAGAACATGGAAGCCCTGCGGGCTGGGCGTTTTTAGCCCCATAGGGGCTTTCACGAACTGAGGCAGGACTTCAGTCCGCACCGTCATCGGCTAAGCATAACGCAGGTTTAATATTCCAATATAGAGATTATATAGCATATTTAAAATGACTCGACTTTTGAGTAGAATAGACGAATATAAAAATATTATGCTGAGGTAAGCAGAATGAACTATAGCGAGATACTAAAAGAGATCTACGCAGAGGTACAGCCGCTGCTCACGCAAGGACAGGTCGCGGACTATATCCCCGAGTTGGCGCATATACCACCGACCAAGTTCGGGATGGCTATCCTGACCAGCGAAGGCGAGCAATTTCAAATCGGGGAGGCATCCGAGAAGTTCTCCATCCAAAGCATTTCGAAGCTTTTCACCCTCACGCTGGCGATGCGCCTTGAAGGGGACGCCATCTGGCAGCGCATCGGGCGCGAGCCTTCGGGCACGGCCTTCAATTCGCTCGTCCAGTTGGAGTATGAGAACGGCATCCCGCGCAACCCTTTCATCAACGCGGGCGCGCTGGTTGTCACGGATATGATCCTTTCGCACGCGTGCCCGCCAGGGGGCCTGGATAACGCCCACGAGACGGTGCTGGATTTTCTTCGCAAATTGGCGCAGAACGCTGAAATTGGCTTTGATCTGGACGTTGCTCGCTCTGAGAGATCGACCGGATATAGAAATATTGCCCTGGCAAATTTCATCAAAAGTTTTGGAAATTTGCGGAACGAACCCGATAAAGTGCTGGATGCCTACTTTCATCATTGCTCCATCGCCATGACTTGCTCTGACCTCGCGCGCGCCGGGCTTTTTCTCGCCAACAAGGGCAGGTTGCCTTGGAACGACGAGGAGATCATTAAACCAAATCAGGCCAAATATATTAAATCGCTCATGCTCACTTGCGGGACGTACGATTCAGTAGGAGATTTTGCCTATAGGGTCGGTTTGCCCGGGAAAAGCGGCGTAGGCGGCGGCATTTTGGCCGTGATGCCCGGCGAGTTCAGCGTCTGCGTTTGGTCGCCGAGATTGAACGAGAATGGCAACTCGCTGGCAGGCACGAAGGCGCTCGAACTGCTGACAACGCTGACGGGGATTTCGGTTTTTTGACCTGATGCGTGAAAAGCGGTCTTTTTTTAATCGATGTTAGGCAGTGAAGAATAATGGACTGTCGTTTCCCCTCATCCTAACCTTCTCCCAAAGGGAGAAGGAATTAAGTCCCCTCTCCCTTTGGGAGAGGGCGGAGGGTAAGGGCAGCCCCGAAGTCTGCCAAAAGCATCTTTTGCGTAACATGACTTTTTAAAAAGAGCCACGTCACTGCGAGGAGGACGAAGTCCAACGCGGCAATCCCTCAACCGTCGTGGAGATTGCTTCGCTCCGCAAGCTCCGCTCGCACGCGTGCCCCGAAGGGGTAATGACGAATTAAAGATTTTGCGTATATAATTATCAAAAGCCCCCACCCAGCATCCCCCACACGCGGGGAGGGGCGAGTTTTCCCCTAAATCCGACAGCTTTACCGTCGTATTTGGGGGGATGCCCGAATGGGCAGGGGGGCGAAAGGGAAAAACTATGGCAAAAGATGCAGCATATTACGAAGCAGAAGAGAAAATTCAGGAAGCTCTGCAATCGGGCGCAACGAGACTTGATCTCAACAACATGCAGTTAACAGAATTGCCAGAAACAATCGGGCAACTCACGCAGTTGATCAAACTGGACATCGAAAACAATAAACTGACAAACTTGCCAAAGTCTCTAGGAGAACTCACGCAGTTGAGAAGTCTTTGGCTTGGTAGTGCTGATACTGGTGGGAATCCCATTGTTGAACTACCTCAGTGGTTATTTCAATTAACAGAAATTCGATATCTAAGGGCTAGTTATTGCCAAATAGTTTCTATACCTGATCGAATAAAAAAAATGACTAACCTACATTTATTACATATTAGCAATAACAAACTTACTAATCTCCCTCCATCTCTCACCCAACTTGCGCATTTGGAAAGTCTCAATCTCCGCAACAACCCCCTCAACCCTGCCCTGCAAAGCGCATACAAAAAAGGTTTGCCAGAACTCATGGCATACCTGCGCAGTCTCGAAGAAGATGCCGCGCCGCTCTATGAAGCCAAGCTAGTGCTGGTCGGCGAGGGCAACGTTGGTAAGACCACATTACTCAAAGCATTGAAAGGCAAAAAAGGCGAAGATGCACCAAAAGAAGATGAAACGAAAACACACGGGGTCGAGATTGATATTCAAGGGCTGCATTTGCCACATCCAGAAAAAGAAGATGTTGAAATCAAACTCAATGCTTGGGATTTTGGCGGGCAAGAAATCTATCGTGTTACACATCAGTTCTTTTTCAGCCAGCGTTCACTTTATCTGGTCGTTTGGGAACCACGCCGTAACGTACAACAGGCTCAGATAGAAGATTGGCTGAATATGATCCGTTTGCGGGTGGGCGAGGATGCGCGTGTTCTTATCATTTCAACGCACGCTAAAAGTGGTGAAACACTTGCACGTATTGACAAGCCGGTTCTCCTGCGCGATTATCCCGAAATGATCGCCGGTTTCTACGAAGTCGATAGTCTTGTGGAAGATGAAGAGACGGGCGAGATGTTCGGCATCGCAGAATTGAAAAAAGTCATCGCTGAAGAAGCCGCCAAACTCGAACAAATGGGGATGCTTTTCAACAATAATTGGAAAGCCGCGAGGGATGAGCTGACCCAGAGTGAAACGCCGCGGATTTCGTACACAAGATTTGCCGAAGTCTGCGAAAAACACAGCTTGAGCGAGATCGACACCTCCACGCTGGCGAGCTTGATGCACGATCTGGGCTATATCGTCCACTATAGCGAGGATGAGAATCTGCGCAACGATGTCGTCCTAAAACCGCAGTGGCTGACCAAAGCAATCGGCTTTGTGCTCGAAGACCGCGCCACGCAGGAAGCAGATGGCATCTTGCCCGATGAACGTCTCTTCGAAGTCTGGCATGACCACCAATTCAAAGATGAGCCGCGCTATACATCTGATCTCTATCCCTTCTTCCTGCGCCTGATGGAAAAATACGATGTCTCCTATCGTCTCCCGAATGGCAAAGCCAGCCTCGTCGCCCAGCATGTACCGCAGGTACGACCTGAACTTCCCTGGCTGCCTGAGCAGGATATTCCAGAAAACTTACGCCGCATCGCCATGATCTGCGCAATGGACGAAGACCCGCCCGGCCTGATGCCGTGGATGATCGTTCGCACACACGATTACGGGGTTGAAGCGCATAATGGAGAGGATGATTGTCAGCACCGACTGCACTGGCAAAAGGGTATGTTCTTGAGCCATGGTACCCACGGCGAAGCCTTTTTGGAGAAGCGGGATAGAAATTTTCATATCTATACTCAGGCAAGTTACCCTGAGTACTTCATGAATGTGCTTCAGGAAACACTCCAAAAACTGATCAAAGATAATTGGCCTGGACTAGAGGGACGCTACAACTTTTCAGTACCTTGTCCAACAAATAATTGTAAGGGTCGTTTCAATATTCAAGCTTTACGTCAATTCATGTCAAATGGTGTTCAGGTATATCCTTGCCAAAACTGTTTCCAGCCCCACTATATTGCTGAGTTATTGCTTGGCTTCGAAGAACATGATATTGTTCCGCCTCAAGTGAAAATGGAATTTTTGGCATCAAAAATAAGACACTATCCTAGCCCGCAGCCGAAGCTGTGAGCAGGCTATTCCTGACGAGGGATGAAGTACTTTTATGGGCGGCAATTCTC
>Ga0209249_1003164_pt1 | contig 12176 bp, 10 predicted proteins | sample SaaInlV_200m_DNA_4_FD_184653 | JGI IMG/M metagenome (GOLD analysis project Ga0209249, IMG submission 184653) | Marine microbial communities from expanding oxygen minimum zones in the Saanich Inlet - SI037_S3LV_200m_DNA (SPAdes) (version 2) | ecosystem: Environmental > Aquatic > Marine >...
CCAGCAGCATATCCCGTAATCAGATTGTTGCCTTTTTACTCACCTTATTCATTGCCTTGTTTTTCCAGTTGATTTTTGATTTAATTGCACGAAACATGACCGGTGGAATGGCCGCATTTTTCAATTTTATCAGTTTAAATTCTCACTTCGGATCTATTTCCAGAGGTGTAATCGATTTCAGAGATATATTTTACTTCTTTTCCATGATATTTTCCGGCTTACTACTGGCTAATTTCATGTTATCAAAAAAGAGCTTAATTGACTAAAGATATGTATCAAAATAAAAAACAAGCCAGCATTCGGATATTGATTATTTTAGGTATAATCATAGCCATTAATGTGATTTTATATTCATTCAACTGGCGTTTGGATTTCACTGCTGACAAACGTTATACACTCAGTGAAACAACTCGAACAACCTTAGAAAATCTGGAAGAACCCTTAACAATAACTGCTTATTTTTCAGAAAAATTACCTAGCGACATCCAATTACTAAAAAACGATTTTCGCTATATGCTGGAAGAATACAGCAAGTATTCAAAAAACAAAGTGGTTTTTTCGTTTGTTAATCCACAGAAAGATGCACGAACACAAAAAAAGGTAGAGCAAAAAGGTATTGTTCCACAAATTCACAATATGCGCAAAAAAGATAAATTTGAACAACAACAGGTTTATTTGGGAGCAGAAGTACAATATGGTGAAAATTCTGAAATAATTCCAGCTATTCAACCAGGGGCGCCAATGGAATTTGCCTTAACATTTGCTATCCGTAAAATTTCATCAGATGATAAACCATCAGTAGCACTTATAAAAGGACATGGAGAAGCAGGATTAGCCGAATTGTCATATGTGAATGAGGCTTTGTCGGCTCTTTACAATTTAGAAGAGTTGGATTTGACTGATCAAACAACCATACCTCCTCACTTTAAAACAATCGCTATTGTCAATCCACTAGACTCTTTCAGTACTAAACAAATTCAAGAAATAAATAGCTTTGTTGGTTCTGGAGGCAGTGTTTTCATTGCGCATGGTTTAGTTCGTGGAGATTTATCAGGACAACCACCTCAATCCTATATCAATTCAACTGCTTTAGAAAGCTGGCTCAGCACATTAGGTATTATCATCAAACGCAATTTGGTCATCGATGAGCAAAGTACGCAGATTACCGTGCAACAAAAACAAGGGAATTATGTAATGAATACACCTCTTGATTTTCCTTATATCCCCTATTTTTCAAATTTTGGCAAGCATTCCATAACCGAAGGAATGGAATCGATGTTGGTTCCTTTTGCTTCAGAAATCGAGTGTGTTATTTCAGATACAAACATTAAAGCATTTCCATTGGTGCAAACATCTGATTTCTCAGGTGTTGAAATTGCTCCGGGAACCTTTGATATCACTAGGAAATGGCACCGACAACTTTTTAATCGTAGCCGAATTCCTGTAGCATTTGCAATTGAAGGACCATTGGTCGGAACAAACAATGCACGAATAGTGGTTATTTCGAATGGAGAATTTGCACTAAACGACCAGCAAGGTAGATTTCAGGGAACACCCGATAATATCAACTTTTTTGCCGGTGCCATTGATTGGCTTTCGGATGAAACGGGTTTGGCAGAATTGCGCACAAAAACCATTAGTTCACGACCAATCAAACAGTTATCCGATAAGAAAAAAAGCTTTTTGAAATACATGAATGTATTACTTCCCATCCTTATCCTTGTCATTATTGCCATAATAAGGCTGCGGTTGCAAAAAAGAAAAATTGCCATCTGGACTAATCATTAAATGTTAAAAACCGATAATAATGAAGCTTAAGAATTCACAATTATTGCTAATTTTTCTTGTTGTAGTCGTACTGCTGGTAGGCTTGCGATTTCTCAAATCACAAAAGGAAGAAGGAAGCTTAAAACAAACATTTTTTGAAATCGACAGTAGTCAGATAGTCCAGTTTAATATTACCCCTCTTGCTAATGAATACGAAGGTTTTAAACTGGTGAAAAACAATGATCATTGGATGTTGGAACAAAAAGATAAGCTAAGCTTTCGGGTATCTGATGAAGCCATTATACGTGCTATTGAAGAATTATTTAAACTGAAACCATCTCGCCTGGCCTCTGAAAGTAAGGATAGCTGGAGCAAATACGAAGTAGACACTGCGGGTAGCCTATTGGAGATTTTTACCTCAAACGAAAGCTTTCAGATTATCATTGGCAAAATGATTTTTCAAAATCAAGTAAGGGTTAATCAATATGTTCGATTGCCAGATGAAGATCAGGTTTATGCTTGTGAGAGTTATTTGGAAGGTACATTTAAGAATCCGGTGAATAAGTGGCGTAACAAGCAAAATATTGTGTGGCCATTGGGTTTTTGGCAGGAAGTAAATATTTCTGGTAATGCTAAAAATATTGGATTTTTCAGAAATGAAGATTCATGGATTAACAAGCATACACAAACAGATTTAGGGAATGATGTTGAATTGATTGCACTAATAGATGGATTTAATGCGCTCGGTTTTTCACAAAATAAAGACTTAACAACAGATTCCATGTTGTATAGTATTCAAATAACAACAACCCAAAATGAAAGTGTAAAACTGAGTCTATATAAAAATGCCCATGAAATGATATTGAGTTCGGCTTACAATACAGGCAACTACTTTGTTATTGACTCAAGCAAAACAGTCAGTTTTATGCAGGAAATTAAAAAATATGCAGAACACAGTTTGATAACTCCCTTGTTCTAATATTTTAATTGAATCAGGAATCCGTGAAATCAATTAGAAAAGAGTTAAAGATTCACTAATTCAATTCCTCTTTTGGGTTTTCTAGATTAAAACAGAATTTTCCTTAAATTCCATCATCTAATAAGTAAGCTTATGAAGATTAAAAATATGGCCTATGCATTGGTAGTGGGAATTGCCATTGTAATTATTTTAATTTATGGCAAAAACATTATCCTGCCTTTGGTACTTGCCATACTAATTTGGTTCCTGATTAAAGGTATTCGAAATGGCATTAAGCGAATTAAGATTCGTAATCGGATTGCTCCGCTTTGGCTTCAGAATATTTTAGCTTTCATTATTGTATTTGGCATTCTGACCTTCGTTGGCAAATTATTAGCCAATAATATTAATAAAATATCAGCTCTGCTCCCACTGTATGAGGCTAATATTCAGCAAATGATAAAGCAGCTAAACGACTATACAGGACTTGATATTTATGCTACACTAAACAATTATATTGGCGACTTTGATTTTTCAACCATACTTAAATCGCTATTAAATTCCATCACAGATTTATTTGGCAGTGCATTTATCGTGATTATATATGTTGTATTTTTATTATTGGAAGAAGCAATTTTTAGCTTAAAAATAAAAGCAGTTTTCAAAGAACAAGATCAATTTGAAAAAGTCAATGGTATTTTACAGAAGGTGAATAAGTCAATCAATTCCTATATCACTTTAAAAACAATGGTCAGTTTAATTACCGGAAGTGTTAGTTATATCGTCTTGTTAATACTACATATCGATTTCGCATTCTTCTGGGCCTTCCTCATTTTTGTATTAAATTATATACCTACAATAGGCTCTTTAATCGCCACACTATTTCCGTCTATAATTGCTTTGGTTCAATTCAGTTCATTTTCACATTTCTTTTTGGTTTTAGCACTAATTGGTGCGGTACAAATTCTTGTTGGCAATCTACTCGAACCTCGAATCATGGGTCAAACATTAAACATAAGTCCATTGGTGGTAATTATTTCTCTGACATTCTGGGGTGCAATTTGGGGTGTTTTAGGGATGTTATTGAGTGTCCCAATCATGGTGATGCTTATTATTATTTTCGCTCAATTTGAAAATACAAAAAGTATTGCTGTGTTGCTATCGGCTAAAGGGAATGTTTGAAATAGTTTATAATATCTGAATCTTCACAGATTGACTCAGATGAGAGATAGTTTAACTCAGATGGGAGATACAGATTGAAGAAGCCATTACTCCTTTACTTTTTTTCCATCCTCATATTCTTCTGTGAAAGCTACATTTCCTTCATCATCATACCATGTCCATATGCCTGTGTCCTTTCCATTTAACATATTTCCGGCTGATTGGATGCTTCCGTTTTTTCGATAGTAAATCCAATAAGACGTCATAAAGCCATTTAAGTCAATTTTGCCCTGATACTTAATTTGCCCATTTCGATAATACCGAACATAATCACCAAATATACTTCCTTCCCGAAATTCATCCATTGTTTTCAAATCTCCTCTTCTTGAGAAATTAAAACAGCGCGAATCTGGAAGGATATTATCAATCGTATCCGAAACTACTAAATCAATACAATAGGATTTTATACGTTTAAACCGGAACAATGTATCCGAAGCAATCAGTCCATTTTCCAAATAAATGATGTTTTTTTTGAATCCAAAATGTTTTTCAAGAACAGTACCGGTGTATGGAAGAGAATCGCCATTCAGGTAAAAGATACAATTCACAGACTTAGATGTATCAAATTCAGACCAATCATGATGTTGGCCATAAGCCAGTGTGTTACAGAATAAGAAGAATATGAGTAACCTTATCATTTGCAAAATTAAACGTTTGATCTACCTCTTTATATAGCCTCTCATTACTCCACGGTCAGACTTTCTGATAAAGCTTAAAATATCATCCCTTTCCTGCGTTACTTTAAATTCTGTTTCAATGATTTCCATGGCTTGAGTAGTGTTATAACCACGAATATATAATATCCTATAAATGTCTTGTATCTCATTTATTTTCTTCGCAGAAAAACCTCTTCGTCTTAATCCTATGGAGTTAATACCTACATACGAAAGTGGTTCACGTGCAGCTTTGGTAAAGGGCGGAATATCTTTTCTGATTAAAGAACCACCTGATATCATGGTATGTGCACCAATACTGACAAATTGATGAACGGCACTGAGTCCACCTACGATTGCGTACTCACCAATAGTGACATGACCCGCTAAATTTACTACATTAGCCAGAATCGCATTTCTTTCAACTACACAATCGTGAGCCACATGTACATAAGCCATAAGGAGCGCATTGTCATGAATCTCTGTCTGCCTTCTGTCTACAGTTCCCCGATTAATTGTGCAATACTCCCTGATGGTTACATTATTTCCAATTACGGTTAATGAATCCTCACCACTGAATTTTAAATCCTGAGGAATGGCTGAAATAACACTACCTGGAAAGATGCGGCAGTTTTTACCAATACGGGCTCCTTCCATGATGGTCACATGCGGACCAATCCAGGTTCCTTCATCAATTTCAACATTGTTATGAATACTGACAAATGGCTCGACTACTACATTTTGTGCAACTTTTGCACCTGGGTGAACATAGGATAAGGGTTGATGCATATTAAGTATTTTTAACTATTGATGCCATCAAATCGGCTTCTACAACTAATTTGTTTCCAACAAAAGCTTGTCCTTTCATAACGCAAATTCCTCTACGAACAGCTTGGGTTAACTCGCATTTCATTACCAAGGTATCACCAGGAAGAACTTTATCTTTAAACTTGGCATTGTCAATTTTCATAAAATAGGTAGAATAATTTTCAGGATCAGGCACATTTGATAATATCAATACACCTCCACATTGTGCTAAAGCCTCTATCATCAGAACGCCCGGCATAACAGGATCTCCAGGGAAATGCCCCCTGAAAAACGATTCATCGTAGGTTACATTTTTAATACCCGTTACATGCTTATCAGTCAGGTCAATAATTTTGTCAACGAATAAAAATGGATGACGGTGTGGGAGTATTTTTTCAATCTCCACAGTATTGAAAACAGGCTTTGCATTAGGATCATATTGGGGAGCATTATTCTTGTTTTGCTTTTTGCTCAATGCAATTGCTTTCTTAATTTTTTTGGCAAATTCAATATTTGTGGTGTGACCACAACGTGCTGCCATAATCTGTGCTTTTATGGGCATGCCAACCAAAGCCAAATCACCTATTAAATCAAGCAATTTGTGTCGAGCCGGTTCGTTGTGATGGTGTAATTCCAAATTATTTAAAATTCCACCTTCTTCAACACGCAGTTCGTTTTTTTGCTTGTTGAACATTTTGGCCAATTTTTCCAGTTCTTCATCAGGAACAAATCTGTCAACCACTACGATTGCATTATCGACATCTCCTCCTTTGATTAAATTATTATTAAACATACTCTCAATTTCGTGCAAAAGACAGAATGTTCTACAATTGGCAATTTCTGATTCAAATTCCTGCATTTGAGTAATAGAAGCATGCTGACTACCTAAAATAGGAGAGTTGTAATCGATCATAACAGTGGCACGAAAGCTATCCAAAGGCATGGCAATCATTTCAGTATCACTATCCTTATTTGAATAATAAACATTTGAGCTTATTTCAAAATATTCCCTATCGGCTAACTGCTCTTTGATACCTGCATCATGTAAAGCTTTCACAAAATGCAAGGCAGAACCATCCATAATGGGCACTTCAGGTCCATCCAATTCAATTAAAACATTGTCGATGCTTAAGCCAGCCAATGAAGCTAAACAATGTTCAACTGTGCCAACTTCTACCCCATTTTTGGCTAATTTTGTTCCTCTATCAGTGCTTACCACCAAATCTACATCAGCCTCAATAATAGGCTTATCTTCCAAATCTACACGTTGAAATTTATATCCATGATTTTCAGGAGCTGGATTAAACGTTAAATTTACTCGTTGACCTGTATGTAAGCCAACACCTGATATACTTACTGCTCTGGTTATTGTTCTTTGTTTAAGTTCCATGCTATTTTTTGACTATCTTTTGTAATTCTTCTATTTCTTTTTCTTGTTTTACAATCTTCTGATACAATGCTGGTAGTTTCTTTAAAATTGCAAATAAACGCAAAGTATCTTTAACAGGCATTAGGGGGACGCCAAACCACTTTCCGTTTTTTTCTTCGATGCTAGCACCTACACCACTTTTTGCACCAAACTGATTGCCATCAGCTATTTCAATGTGTCCGGCAAATCCGACCTGACCACCAACCAATACATGTTTTCCTAATTTGGTAGAACCGGATATTCCTGTTTGTGAGGCAATCACTGTATTTTCTCCTATTTCCACATTATGAGCTACCTGTATTTGGTTATCGAGCTTTACGCCACTATGAATGATAGTAGCTTCCATGGTTGCTCTGTCAATGGTTGTATTGGCACCAATTTCAACATGGTCATGAATAATAACCTTACCAACCTGAGGCACTTTTTTATAACTTCCATCAGCCTGTGGAAAATGGCCAAAACCATCGCTTCCAATTACAGCTCCCGAATGAATCAGGCAGTCCTTTCCTATTTTACAATGATGATAAATCTTCACGCCTGCATATAACACAGTATTATCGCCAATGACAACACCATCTCCAATAAAACAATTGGGATAAATTTTCGCATTTTTTCCAATTATAGCATTGGAACTGATATAGGAAAATGCACCCAGATAAATGTCTTCTTTCAGTTCAACATTTTTACCAATAAATACAGGTTCTTCGATTCCCTTTTTGTGCACATTGTGATTGTACTTTTCGAGTAATTCAATGAGGCATTTATAAACATCCTTTACCCGAATAAGTATTGTATCGACATTTTGCTCCGGAACAAAATCCTTATTTACCAATACAGCTGTAGCTTCAGTGCTGGAAAAGGAAGGCTGATATTTTGCCAAGTGCAGGAATGATAAACCACCCGATTTTGCATCTTCCAAAGTGGATATATGATTAATTTCAATGGATTGATCAACACTTTTGTCGATTTCGCCACCTGTTAGTTCAGCAATTTCTGCCAGTGATATTTTCATTTCAGTTTATTCTGTTAATTTTTGGGATAGCAAAAGTAAAATCGCTGCATGGGTTTAATTAATAAAGATTGATTAAAACCACTTGAATTTGAACTGATATCAGCAATACTTCCATCTCCCATTAATACATTGATTTTTTCACCAAAAGTATCATACATTGTATTTTGCAAGCTTTCTGAAAATACAAAATAGCTGGCTTCTTCTTCAGTAATATGCAATTGGTCGATAACAGTTTTTTTTCGCTCGTTTATCTGCTCCATACTGAATGGCGTTTTTGCCAACTCAATTTTCAAAAGTTTACGATTAATAATATTATGGCTAAGTGTTGCTAAAACAATATCGGAATGATGTATCCAGCCTTTAATTGCTTGTAAAATATCTGTATCATCCAGATCAGCAAATTTATCTAAAACTTTAGGATTTTCGAAGTCATCCAACTGCATGTTATTATAGAGGAAAAATTTCAAACTTGCACTGGCCACCAAATCCTCACCTGCTTTAGCTAAATAACGAGCTCTTTCCAGCACCCTAACCAGCATCATCTCGGCTGATACTACAGTTTTGTGAAGGTAAACCTGCCAATACATGGACCTGCGAGCCAATAAAAAGTTTTCGAGCGAATAAAGTCCTTTGGATTCAAAAACCAATTCATCATTTTGCACATTCATCATTCTGATCAGCCTTTCTGATCCAATCATTCCCTCAGGCACACCTGCATAAAAACTATCTCTACGTAAATAATCAAGTCGGTCAATATCCAATTGACTGGATATGAGCTGATAAAAAAACTTTCGGGGATATTTGTTCTGAAATATTTGTATGGCCAATTCAAGTTTTCCATTGAAAATTGAATTGAACTTCTTCAAAAAAAGCAAGGATAATTGCTCGTGATCGACATCTTCGACCAAAGTATGTTCCAAAGCATGCGAAAAAGGGCCATGTCCTATATCATGCAATAAAATAGCAATTAATACGGCTTGTTGTTCTTTTGCAGAAATTTCAACTCCTTTAAGTTTAAGAATTTCTAAAGTTTCTGATAATAACTGAAAAGCACCCAACGTATGTTGAAATCGTGTGTGGGTGGCACCCGAAAAAACCAGCTCAGTTAAGCCCAATTGCTTGATTCGCCTCAGTCTTTGAAAATTAGGATGATCAATTATATCCAATAATAAAGGATCAGATAAGCTGATAAAACCAGCAACCGCATCATTAAGTATTTTAATCTTCATCGACTTGAAATAAATCCTTAATATTTTTGTTAGTGATAAGGAACGGGTTTAATTGTAAAACAAATATGAACAAAATTAAAATACTTTGGGCGGATGATGAAATTGACTTGCTGAAACCGCATATTATTTTCCTGGAACAAAAAGGCTACGAGATAGTAGCAGTTACCAGTGGAAATGATGCGATCGAAGAAGCTCAAACGCAAGATTTCAACATTATTTTTCTGGATGAAAAAATGCCAGGTATTAGTGGATTAGAGGCATTGATTGCCATTAAAAAATTCTTACCCGATATTCCCATAGTGATGGTAACCAAAACCGAAGATGAATTTGTGATGGATGATGCCATTGGCTCACAAATATCCGATTACTTGATTAAACCGGTAAATCCGAAACAACTTTGGTTAACAGTTAAAAAACATGTTGATACAAAAAGACTGGTTAGCGAAAAGATTACCAGCCTATACCAGCAGGATTTCAGGGAGTTATCCATGATGCTGAATGATAATTTAGGGACAGAAGCCTGGAAAGAATTGTATAAAGAAATTGTTCGATGGGAACTTGAATTGGAAAAATCTCAGGACAGCAATATGAAAGACATATTAGTCAATCAAAAAGCAGATGCAAATAATAAGTTTTTCAAATTTGTTCAGGAAAATTACAAAAATTGGATACAAGATCCCGATAGTGCACCTTTAATGTCGAATAAATTAATGGTTCGAAAAGCACTTCCATTGGTTAACAAGGGAAAACCTGTGTATTTTATTTTGATTGATAATTTTAGATTCGATCAATGGAAAATGATTCAACCCCTGATGACTGATAAATTCAAGCTCATTGATGAAGATATGTATTACAGCATTTTACCAACAGCAACCAATTATGCTCGAAATGCAATTTTTTCCGGATTTATGCCTTCGGAAATCGACAAAAACTATCCGGGTAAATGGATTTATGATGAAGAAAAAGGATCTAAAAATCAGCATGAAGAAGCCTATATAGTTGATTATTTAAAACGATTACGCAAAATAGCCAAAGTATCCTACAATAAAATCACATCATTGGAGGCTGGTAAAAGACTACCGGAAACCGTTCGAAACACAAATGCAGACTTGAATGTAATTGTATATAATTTCATTGATCTGCTTTCACATGTTCGGACTGAAATGGAAATAATTAAAGAACTGGCTGAAGATGAAACAGCTTATCGATCTTTAACCTATTCCTGGTTTAAACATTCACATCTTTATGAAGCATTAACAGAAATTGCCAATACCGATTGCTATGTAGTATTAACAACCGATCATGGCTCAATTCGGGTTAAGCGACCATCTAAAGTAGTGGGCGACAGAAATACAACCGCCAACCTAAGGTTCAAGCAGGGTAAAAATCTGAATTTTAATCCGAAAGAAGTTTTATATGTTAAAAATCCGATTGATATAAAATTGCCTCAACCTTCATTGAGTTCCTCCTTTATTTTTGCTCCTGAAGATTATTATTTTATTTATCCAAACAATTACAACCAATTTGCAAATTTCTTCGAAAATACCTTCCAACATGGAGGTGTATCGATGGAAGAAATGCTTATTCCCATAATTATTTTTGAAAATAAGTAAGCTTTAGTGAATTATGAGTAATAAATGGACTTGTAACTCTGTGGATGAATTGCCTGCTTTAGCCAGTCAGATTATTAATACGTGCAAATCAAGTAAAATTGCATTGTATGGCGAAATGGGTGTAGGAAAAACAACCCTAATCAAAGAAATTTGTAAGCAGCTGGGCATTCATGAGATAGTTGATAGCCCAACCTATACCATATTAAATGAGTATCAGGGAAAAGTAAAAGTAAATCACTTTGACTTTTACAGACTAAAGAAAGTCGAGGAATTATATGAATTGGGCTATGAAGAGTACTTTTTTTCGGATGATTATGTTTTGATTGAATGGCCCGAGAAAATAGAGGAATTATTGCCTGATCATTTTATGAAGTTATCAATCACAGTTGACGAAAACAATATTCGAGCTTACTGCTGTTTATAATTCAGAATACGGGTTTATGAGTGATTATTGTTCGTATCTTGACCCTGCGCACGTTATTAATCACTCATGAACTACCAACACCTTTTGATAAAAGCTTCTACCCTGTTGTTCTAAAAGCAGAAAATAACTTCCTGATGCTAATTTTGAGGTATTGAAAGTAATCTCAGATATTCCTTTTTGAACAATTGAACAATTCACTTTCTTTCCCATTAAATCGAATAGGTGATATGAACATGCTGCTGATTGTCCATCCTCTATCCTGACTGTTAAATAATCGTCACACGGATTAGGAAATAGTGAAACAGTTTGTTCAATGATGTCTATACCCGAAGCTGCAAGAAGATTTACTTCTTTTCTTACCTCAATGGGATCAATGTCATTATTGATATATACAGAAACTACAATATCATAAGTAGCTACAGGAATATTATTGGTGTTCCAAAAACATAAAACATCATCAGCTACTAAATTGGTTAAACTGTCAGCCACCAATAGCCTGATTGTTGGACTTGCCAGATTAATAGCTTCCACTCGATAATAACGAATAAACGATGGATTAAATGGCCCATTGAAATGATTTATTGTTCCATGAATTGGAACAATTGAATTCGAATGCTGGTTCTTAAAGGAGTCGATAAATACTTCCAACACAAAAGAAGTATCCAGTGCTTCAATGACACCATTTCTTTTGGTATTTGCAAAAAGGGCAATGGAGCTATGAGCAAAGGTGGCCGGCAACCACTTATAATCAATTTCTGATTCAGCAAGTATCGTTAAACTGGATCCGCTGGTTAATAGCTGCGCTTCAATTTCAGTAGCAAACAAATTTAATTGACCACTCTCTGCACCCAAATAACCTCCACTCCCATCACAAATGGAAGCTACAGTGCTAACAATTCCCTGATCAAATGCCAAAGCTTCACCAAATAAACAGCCCTCAATTTGCAAATTAGTTTGTTTCACTGCATAAAAATTCCAAGTCAGAATATCTGTATTCACAAGCCTAAGGCTTCGATCTGAATAAGTAAACGTATCATCTTCATAAAATTGATTGTTGATTAAA
>Ga0209249_1003166_pt1 | contig 12173 bp, 11 predicted proteins | sample SaaInlV_200m_DNA_4_FD_184653 | JGI IMG/M metagenome (GOLD analysis project Ga0209249, IMG submission 184653) | Marine microbial communities from expanding oxygen minimum zones in the Saanich Inlet - SI037_S3LV_200m_DNA (SPAdes) (version 2) | ecosystem: Environmental > Aquatic > Marine >...
TACAGATCCGCCTCCTACAGATCCGCCTCCTACAGATCCGCCTCCTACAGATCCGCCTCCTACAGATCCGCCTCCTACAGATCCGCCTGCTTGCAACGATGGTGTTGATAATGACGGCGATGGAGCGGTTGATATGTTGGATGATGGTTGTAAAAACAAGCACGATGAGAGTGAAAGTTAGCGCTAATGGATAAAAACTTCCCTTGAGAAAAGGAAGAAAAGTTTTTTTACGACTATAAGTGCACGTCTTCAAAAGTTTCGGACCATTTCTAATGGAGACTTCCTCCCATTCTGATCGGATTATACACCTCCCCTTTGTAGATGCTGCTGGTGAGGTAATGCCAGAGTTTTTTCTTTGAGCCTGTTTCATTACCCTGATAAATCTAGCTCATAATTGGGATAAAAAGATTTTTGCAAAAAAATATTTAAATTGTCATTATCAATTTATGAGGTCTTTTTTCGATGATAAAGATAGCCAAAACGATAGCATCAAGGTTCTATCTAAGAGAAAAGATAGGTTGCTAAAAAAGTTGGGTAATGTCTGTGTTTATAGAGGACGGTCATTATGCCAAATATCCACAGGAGAAGAGCGGCGGTGTGCGGTTTTGATGTCTGCCTGAGCTATATCAAGATAGTTTTTTACCATATCAAGGCTGGCGTGCCCGAGGATACGCTGAAGGGTAAATACGTCACCACCATTACGAAGAAACCAAATAGCAAAGGTATGTCTGAATCTATGTGGGTGAACATTATCCACATCTGCGCGCGTTGCAAGACGATTTAGCATTAGCCTAACAGCGTTTTTTGACATGGGGAAAAGTCTGTCAGATTGACGAGTATGTTCCATCCGGGCGACGTAGAGCCACACTGCCCGACGGCTGGCAGCTCCCAACATGACCATGCGTGGACGTGTTTTTCTTCCAGTGGAATAGGGCGCCACCATGATTTCCCCACTTTCAAAATCAACATCTCGCATAGTAATACGAAGCAACTCACCAATTCGTAATCCCGTATCAAGTAGCGTCAGGATAATGGCTTTGTTGCGTCCACCCGTTGTAGTACGTTGGGTATATTCGTTTCCCGAACGGGAGCGACTTTTTATTTCTTCAGTGGCTTTTAGAAGACGCCGGATGTCATCTTCTGAAAAAGCTTTAGGCTGGGCTCGTCTAAAGCGCGGGCGGGGCATGTCGAGGTCAGGACGGGAAATTTCAAGCACTTTATGCGCCCAGACGAAAAGGGAGCGGGTGGCTTTCCAGTGTAAATCTATGTATGCGGGGGATAGGGGGGATGTGTCGCCATTGGCTCTGTTTGGGACGTAGTCCGTTTGTAGCCAGCGGATGAAGCCTGCCAGATGTTCTGACGTGATTTCTTTTACTTCCACGTCGCCGACGTGCTTAATCAGGTTTTTGTAGACGAGCTTATAAGTCTCCAGTGTGTTTGGAGAGTAGGTAGCTGCCTTGTCGAAAAGGTAGCCCTGCATTGCTTTTGAGAGTAACATAGGCTAGTGGTCTCCTGTTTGTGCCTGATATGCAACCGATGAATGCTATACCAGGCTAGGGCGGAGGCTAACCGTCGGGAAGTAGGGATTTGAGCGGGTGAACGGATTCGAACCGTCGAATGCTAGCTTGGGAAGCTAGTGCCTTACCACTTGGCGACACCCGCGTGCGCGGAGCAATAATACCATAATCGACTTTTAGGTGTCCACTTTTTCTTAGGAGTTTAGGAAAGTTTTTTCAATAAAAGGGGATGTCATCGCTGAGAGGAGAGCGCCATAATCCAGATGGAATTCAACTTCGCTGCCGACCTTTAGCGCCTGATTTTGACTGTCCAGAATAAGATGATCGCTGCTGGCCCCGAGTATTTCCAGATCGATATTGGTTGGTTTGAGTCCAGAGATGAGCACGTCCTGCCTGCCCAACGCGACGATCACCCTGCGTCGAAGACCACGATCAATGAAGGTGGGTACATCCCCAAAGGCATTCTGGGCGATTTCACCAAATGGCAAAGAAGGTTTTTCTTTTGACTCGATCACTTCCGTAACCAGTTTAAAGGCATCCGTATGTAAACCAGGAATGGGATTGCGGCCAAGAGTTTCGCGACCTAAAAGTAGCGATTCTCCCATACGCAGATTATTGACCCTGCCAACTTCTTGGGCAGACTTAGCCCACTCGAAGTTTGCTGAGTTGCCGCCTGAAACGACCTCTAGATTCATCTGAAACTCATCTTCGATCGAATTGGCTGTTTCAGACAGATGCCCCATCTTCTGGTCATCTGGTTTGACGCCGCCATAACACGCCAGATTTGTCCCAATGCCGATAATCTTAATATTAGGCAGGGCAAGTGTTTTTCTAATAAATGCCGAGAGATCAGCGGGTAGTATCCCCTCTCGTAGATCGCCCAGTTCTACCATCAGGATGATCTTGTGGGTTTTCTTCTGCTTCTTCGCGTGGCGGGATAATTCTTTTACGGTATCAAATTCCGTATTAAGGCTGATGTCCACATTTCTGACGATGCTTTTTGCCTGACTTAATGCCGTGCGCAGCAGAACAAAGGGAACCGATATCCCCGTTTTTTTCATCTTCTGAATATTTTGAAGACGAGAGTCTGCAATAAATTTTACGCCCCCTTCGATCATTGCTCGGGCGACGAGGGGGTCCCCTAATATTGCTTTAGAGACCCCCATCAAAGAAATTCCTTTTTGTCCATAAAGCTCGGATAACAGACGTGCGTTATCCCGAATTTTCGACAAGGTGATTTCTATTCTAGGCAGGGATGTTTTCATTTTGCTTTATCCGATAACTTCATCCGACATCATTGTGATGATAGGGATTGCATCCAAATTTGTTTGGTGGATCTTTTCGTTTAATGCGGGGAAACGGTCTGCTAAAACTTGAATAAGTGTTCCGCATCCGTATTTCAGCACATCTGTGGTTGGTAGTAGAAGCCTGTCCTCGTGCTCTATGATAGCTTCCGAAACTTCTTCGTCTGTAAGGTCTTCGTGATTGATTGTAATTGCGATCACCTGAGATTGAGAGATTGATTCGATCATCTGAATTTCACTTTCCACGGTCGGCATTGCCATCTGCGGAAAATCAACGCGGAATTCTCTGGCAGGTGGATGTTGAAGGATAACACCGTCGGGCATGCTGCCTTTTAGAATACCCACAGAGCTCATAAATGCAGGATGGCTGACTGCACTTTGTCCCTCGACAAAAATAATATCGGGGTCTTCGTTCTCGAAAGCCTGAACAACGGCATTTTCAATTTCTCCGATCGCAAACTGGGCAACAAGCGCGTCAATGGATGCTCCGTATTTTGATCCCTGCATTAGGCTGGTTTGCCCGGTTGCGACCATGATCGATTTTATCCCCATATCATTCAGGGCATTGTTGAGTTCTACAGCGGTGGTCATTTTTCCAGTAGCACAATCAGTGCCCAAGACGGCAATGACGGGAATGTTCACTTTGGATATCTGACCGGTGAAGACGTGTAAATCTTCCAGTGGGGGAGGTTTTCTAATATCTTCGATCTCTACGCCGCATTCTTCAGCCATTTGTGTGAATTCCTGATCTTCAGAAAAGAATTGGTGCAAACCATTGATGATATGCATGCCCTTTTTCATGGCTTCCAATACCAAGAGTCTTTCTTCGGCAGGGATGCTCGCTTCGAGAGGTGCTTTGCCATAAATATAGTAGCTTGGCATTTCTGCAAAACTCTCTAAAGCTTCATCAAGATCGGTAAAAATGGGAATATTGTTTTTTTTGTCTCCGAGTACTTCCCCTGCATCTTGCCCGGCTAACGTGCTATCAATAACGCCCAGAATAGCGTAAATTTCAGAATGCCGTACCAGTCCCGCAGCTGTTTTTCCGTCTACCGTATCAAATTGCTTGTCGCAATATACTAAAGCTGTTTTTTTTATGTCAGCCATAATAATCTCCTTTGATTATTTTTGATTCTAGGGGGAATCCTTAAAAGCAGTAGCTCTCTCTGAGAGCCAATGTACAGATACGCGCGAATAGAAAGAAGCGATTCGCGCAAGCTTTATTCAATTTGATGCTTACAATTTAGTTACATCACTGAGAATCTTGCATTGCAAAGCTAGTAGAAAAAAAAACTGAGCAATGCGGTTTTGTGGCCAAATCTCAACCCCTAATTGAGCCTCAGTACAAAAAAGCTTGTCTTACTTATAACACATACCGTTTTTCTCCCCCCCGATAACGAGGGAGTGCCTAAAATTGTGGGTAAAACTCTGCCTGTCTTTGCGAGGAGAGTCTTATCCGACGAAGCAATCTCCCCGACACTCAAGGAGATTGCCACGCTCGCTTCGCTTGCTCGTAATGACATACTTCTCACTAACTTAGCCACTCCTGACAATGCCTTGCCTGCGGCATGATGACACCTTAAGAATACGCGTTACTTCTTGACGCAAGCTAAAATTTAGATGGGAAACTACGCATCTCGATTAAGCAGTCTTTTGGCAAGCGCAAAAAGCTCGTCGCCGGCTTTGCCCTGTGGATCAGCTTGGCGGAGTGCATTCAGTGAAAGGTCGGTCATTTGATCGGCGGCTTGCTGTGCCATCTGGCGTGCACCTTCGAGTTCGAGCATCTTTGCTAATTGCGGGACTTCCGCTTCGGTAAGCGTGCCCTGCTGCCAGCGTTTGGCAAAACCGCCACCTTTTTCGAGACCGAAAAGAACGGGCAGCGATTTCTTCCCCTCGAGCAGGTCACTGGCGGCAGATTTTCCGGTGATCGCCTCATCGCCCCAAATGCCGAGGATGTCGTCTTGCACCTGAAAAGCTAGGCCAAGATAATGCCCAAAGTCACGGTAAGCAAGCCTAAGGTCCGCGTTTGCACCGCCGAAGAGGGCACCCAGTTCCAAACTGGCGGCGATCAGTGTGGCGGTTTTCCCACCGATCATCTTCCAGTAATCGGCTACGTCGATATTAGTGCGCTTTTCGTAGTCTATATCTAGATGTTGTCCGCGCGTCAGGTTTAGGCAGGCTTCCTGAAAGATGCGCTCTCCCTTTAGAACGGTTTCGTTAGGATGGTCTTTGGCAAGGTCGCCCATTGCCATATTGGCGAGGATGAACATGCCGTCGCCTGCGTTAATGGCTTGCGCTACACCCCAGATCGTCCAGGCGGTGGGACGTCCGCGCCGCGTTTCGGAGTTATCTTGAATGTCGTCGTGCAGGAGGGAAAAATTATGAATGAGTTCGATGGCTGCCGCTGCGGGCAGTACCTTTTGCCAATCGCCGCCTGAGGCGGAAGCTGCCAATAAAACCAGTAGCGGGCGGATGCGTTTGCCGGTTACTTTTTCACTTGCGTCTTTCCCTGTCCAGCCCATGTGATAGGTCAGCATCTCGTAGTAAAGCTGGGTGTGCGGCTCATCGAGACGTGCAACCTGTTTTTTGAGTTCTTCTTCAATAACGGTAATGAGTGTTTTCGAGAGTATCTTCATGGACATAATTCTAACAGTTTTCCTTTAGTTTTCTCGCAATCGCCAAAGCTGAAAACCTTCAAACCCGGTAGAGCCGAGCAGGGCTTTTTCACGGGCTGTCCACTGGTAGAAAAGCCCCTCGCCAGGCTCGTTCGGGTCGTAGAGCATCTCTTCGGTGACGATAAAGCCATCTTCTTCGGTATTGTGATTTGTGATGGTATAGGCGCGCCCGTCGGCATCTACGCGTACAACCACCAACATATGTTCAAAATTGCCACGATTGCCGCTGAAGAGATAGAGAAAATCACCCGGTATGAGCGGGAATTTTGCCCAGTCGATTTTATTCAGCGGGCGTTTGTCGCGCCAGCTTTCAAAGCGCTCTTCAGGGAAGGTTTCTGCCAAGCGCAGGCGGTTTTCGTAAATATCGGGGTTGAGCAGCCAGAAATCATAAGGGATGACGTTTCGACTCAGGATCTGTGCATCTTGCAGGATGGCGATGGATAACGGTCCGCAAATATTGCTGGGATGTCCATACCCAACGCCGTTGATGCGCTCGCCGTTAGCTTTGATGGTGTAGTAGTCGGTTGAGATATACGCCCGCGCCGCGACGTGCAGTTGGGCTTGCTCCTCACCATTGAGCGGATTACCGATGATGAGCATTTCGGTGCTAACCGTTGGTGTGGGTGGGATGGGCGTTGACTGCATGGATAGCGAAACCGCGCCCGTTGTTGCGGTGGGAAATGGCGCTTGGGTGAATATTTCGGTGGACATTATTTCGGGTGCAAAAACTGCTTCTTGCGCGGAAGCCGGTTGAATACTCGAGAGCGGCACGAAGTCTGCAACCAGCCACATCCCGCCGATGAGCAGTGTCCCGATCCCCATTCCGGCAATGAGACCTAATCCAATATCTTTCTTTTTAGACGACATATCCTCTGATTTTACTCGATGATGGAAAAGAGATATGGGATCCGGTGTGAATATCCCAAGTAAGAATATGGTAAAATTTGACCTAATTTATCCTGTATATAGGAACTATCTCATGAATGAAATTTTGCATCAAGCTGGCTTTTTTGGAACAAGCGCAAACTTTGCGGCTGATTTTACTTTGGTGATGATGATCTTGATCGCCAGTCTTTTCACAGCGGGTGTCGTGCTGGCAGTGAAAAAGAAATATGATACGCATCGTTGGGTGCAGACTACAGCAGCGATCTTGAATGCGATCATGGTTTTATGGATGATGATCTTGCCTTATAGAGATTTTGTTGCGCCTGGTATTCCCGCCCAACTTGGCGAGCGATTTCATGCAATAACGACCTTGCACGCCTTTGTAGGATTTTTCGCGCTCACTTTTGGGCTTTTCGTGACCCTGCGTGGTAACGGACTTGTACCAAAGGTGCTAAAATTCAAGAACTATAAACTCTTTATGCGGATCGCTTATGGTCTGTATATGCTCACGACCGTTTTGGGCACTTGGGTATACTTCACATGGTTTGTTGGAAATCCTAACCCCCCGATGTATTAATGAATCTTTCGAAAAGTAATTCTCTAGCCCTGGCTGATCTAAAAAAAGAATGGATGAGAGCAGGGCTATTTTTTGTGCTATTTATTGGGGGTGTTTATCTTTTCTTTCACCGCAATTGGAATGCAGGCTATGCCTTGCGCTGGTTGAGTTTATCATCTGCTTTTGGGTTGTGGCAGCTTTGGGTTTTGTGGCGTTCTTTGTCACTTAATCACCGTGAAGGCGAAGATGCCTTGCTTCCCACTCTGGGTTGGGGGAGTACCGTCTCCTTTGGGCGCGGGATTTTCATTGCCGCCTTATTGGGATTTCTTTTCTCGCCCTGGACAACAGGTTGGTTGGCGTGGCTGCCTTTTACTTTTTATCTTTTGGCAGCCCTGAGCGATATCCTTGATGGGTATTTGGCACGCGTGAATAACCACGTCACCAAATTGGGCGCGGCGCTTGATATGAGTAACGACTCGTGGGGTGTGCTGATTGTGACGCTGCTCGTCTTTTGGTATGGTCAGGTGCCGATCTGGTATTTACCGGTTGGCTTGGCGAGATATATCTTTTTGGCAGGCTTATGGTGGCGAGAAAAACAAGGTAAAGAAAATACAGAATTGCCGCATAGTTTTCGGCGACGGATTTTCGCTGGCGTGCAGATGGGCTTTATTGTTTCCATGCTTGCACCAGTCTTTTCGCCACCAGCCACGACCATCGCCGCGACGCTTTTTATGCTGCCCTTTTTGGTTGGTTTTCTCTATGATTGGTTTTTGGTAACAGGGAAAATCGACCCAGATAAAGGTGCGGCATTCTTTGCTCGTATCGCTTCTTTGAAAATGTTGCGGATCATCCCGCTCGCGTTGCGTCTTGTTGTCGTATGGTTTTTATGGTCTTATACGCACATGGTTGGCGATCTTATTTTTCGCGAATATTCGCAATTTCTTGGCCTTCTTTGGTACATGCTCTCTTTTGCCGCCCTTCCGATGCTCCTTTTTGGCGTGGTCGGACGTCTCGGGGCGATCTTTGTACTAATTTCTTCGGGAATGGCATTTAGCATTCCTGAAAACAGCTTTATTTATATGCTGTTGATCGGAGCTGGCACAATCTTGTTTTTTACAGGCACAGGTGCGTTTTCGCTCTGGTCGCCAGAAGAGTGGTTGATCTATAATCGCGCTGGAGAGCAAAGGAATGCGTAAGAAAGCTTTTTTCATCACCATCCTATGGGCACTTGTCGCACTGCTCTTTTGGTGGGCGTGGCGCGATATTTCTCTCGCCCAGGTTTGGGATGCGCTTAGTCAACTTAGCCTTCTTTCGCTCGCTATATTACTTCTTCTCAATGGGGTAATTATCTTGATTTTTAGCAGTCGTTGGTGGATCATTCTGCGCGCGCTTGGTCATAAAATCCCTTATCTCACGCTTACTAAATATCGCCTCGCCGGTTTTGGGGTGGGCTACTTTACCCCGGGCCCGCAGTTTGGTGGTGAGCCTCTGCAAGTCTATTTTTTGCATAAAAATCACGACATTTCCACAGAAACTGCATTGACCTCCGTCAGTCTCGATAAATTGCTTGAAATGCTCTCAAATTTCACTTTTTTAGCAATCGCCATGCTGGTCGTGGTCTGGCAAGGTCTTTTTTTTCAAGAAATGGCGGGGACGGTCGTCGGCTTTATGGCCGGGATGATCATTCTGCTTTTGGGCTATATAATCGTTTTGTGGATGGGACAAACGCCACTTGCCTGGATATTCGGCAGGCTCTCGCTTAAACGGAATCAAGCCTCCCCAAGCGTGATCCGCCAAACGCTGCTGAACGTGGAATCTCAGATCGGGAGCTTCTGTCGCGATAAACCGCGCACTCTCCTTCTATCTGGTCTTCTTTCTGCGCTAAAATGGATATTATTATTCGGAGAATATGCCCTCGCCTTACGCTTTTTAGGATTGGAAGTGAGCTTGGTCAACGCTTTGGCGATCATTGTTTTTGCAAGACTGGCATTTCTAACCCCGCTCCCCGGTGGATTGGGCGCACTCGAAGCGGGGCAGGTTTTTGCAATGCAGTCGTTGGGGTTTGAACCTGTTTTTGGTGTTAGTATGAGTTTGTTTATTCGTGTGCGCGACTCGCTCTTTGGACTCTTTGGTTTATGGGTTGGGAGCGCGCGTAGCACGTCACATTTGTACGGAGAAAAATATGTCTGATAAAAAAGAAGCCAAACGCGCGGTTTGTGCGCGCATCCCGACCAGTGCGGGAGAATTTCAACTTTGTGTTTTCGAGACCTTTGATGATAAAGAGCATTTGAGCATTTCGATGGGCGAAGTAGCAGGTATGGACGATGTTTTCGTCCGCGTTCATTCGGAGTGTTTTACGGGGGATGTTTTAGGGTCGCAGCGTTGTGATTGCGGGGAGCAGCTCCAAACTGCGATGGAGATCATTGCTGAAAAAGGTGCTGGCATTTTGATCTATTTGCGTCAGGAAGGGCGTGGCATTGGGCTGGCTGAGAAGATGAAGGCCTATAATCTGCAGGACGAAGGCTACGACACCGTTGAAGCAAATTTGATGCTCGGTCATCAAGCAGATGAGCGTGATTACACTGTCGCGGCAGAGATGCTCGAAGATTTGGGCGTGAAGTCCATTCGGCTGATCACGAATAACCCCGCAAAAATTAATGCACTGACAAAACTGGGTGTGACAGTTGCCGGGCGCGTGGAAATGGTGCCAACGGTGAATGCCGAGAATGAGAAGTATTTACAGACAAAGGTGCAAAGAATGCACCATTTATTGAATTTAAATCCACTCTAGAGCTGTGCATTGCATCTGCACTTGATGCATTGCACAGCGACTTACGCAAATCAAGATATTTTTCTAAACCGCCCTGTAACGTACTCAAAAGTGCAATGCAGGGCTTATAATTCCAACCATGAAAAAAAAACGCCAAGCTCTCTATTTTGATGCCCCCTACAAACTTTCTGTGCGAGAAGAAACTTTGCCTGCTCTCAAAGCAGATCAAATCCTCTTGCGGACGACGCGTTCCGCGATCAGTGCGGGGACAGAGATGCTCTTTTATCGCGGTCAATTTCCGCGCGAGATGGCGGTAGATGCCAGCATTGCCTCCCTTGAAGAGCAGAGTGGGTATCCGCTGAAATATGGATATGCGGCAGTCGGCGTGGTGGAAGAAGTCGGCGTTGGCATATCTGAAGATTGGCTCGGAAAACGTGTCTTTTCCTTTCAGGCACATCAAAGTTATTTTGTTGCCCCCGTGGGCGATCTTTTTCAAATCCCTGACGATATTTCGGATGAAGACGCGGTTTTTTTGCCGAATATGGAGACGGCGGTCAATTTGGTGATGGATGCAAATCCGGTCATTGGGGAGCGCGTGATTGTTTTTGGGCAGGGTATTGTTGGCTTACTAACGACTGCATTATTGAGAGAATTTCCGCTGGAGAAGCTGGTCGTTGTTGACCCTGTTCCCATGCGGAGAGATGCAGCTCTTGCTCTCGGCGTGGATGCGGCATCTGCTCCAAAAGAAGCTGATATGGATGATTTTGACCTCGCCCTTGAGCTTTCGGGCGTGCCGGATGCGTTAAATGCCGCTATTGAAAAAGTCGGTTTTGGTGGACGTGTGATTGTTGGTTCGTGGTATGGGCAGAAACCTGTCTCGTTGGATTTGGGCGGGCGTTTTCATCGGGAGCGGATTCAGATCATCAGCTCGCAGGTGAGCACGATTGCGCCGAAATTTGGCGCGCGCTGGGATAAATCGCGTAGATTTAATTTGGTCTGGGAGATGTTGGGGCGGGTTAAACCGGCAAAATGGATTTCGTCGCGCATCCCGCTTGGTGATGCCGAGCAAGCCTATGTCATGCTCGACTCCCGTCCGCAGGACGTTTTACAAATCGTATTTAAATACTAGCTGTCATTGCGAGGCAGTTTTATCGCCGAAGCAATCTCCACCACAAAGAGGGAGATTACCGCGCCGAAAAGCATCGGCTCTCAATGACAAAATCGGAGGAACACCATGTACACTGTTGCCGTAAAACGGGATTTTGTTGCCCAACATTTTTTGATCGGGGGCGATTGGGGCGCAGAGAATGAGCTTCATTCGCATCATTATGTGATCGAGTTGCAGTTAGCGGGCCCGAGCCTTGACCAGCACGGTTATCTCGTTGACATCGTGGATATCGAAGCCAATTTGGATGCGCTTGTGGCGGAATATCGCGATAAAACGCTGAATGAGTTAGCGGCTTTTACGGGGCTGAACCCCTCGATCGAGCATTTTTCGCGCATCCTGTGCGAGAGCTTGAGCGAGCGGATTGCCGCGCTGAATATTTCTGTTTTCACCGTCAAACTCTGGGAAAATGAGATTGCTTGGGCTGCCTATAAATTGGAGCGTTGATGCGCGTTGGATTGGTGATCTACGGGAGTTTGGATACGCTCAGCGGCGGCTATTTATACGACCGCAAGTTGGTGACGCATCTGCGGGATGCGGGTGACGAGGTGGAAATTATCTCGTTGCCTTGGCGAAATTATGCTGCGCATTTGGGAGATAACTTCTCCGCTTCGCTCCTGCGACGATTAACTGGGTCGGGTTTCGACGTGCTGATTCAAGATGAACTAAATCATCCTTCACTGTTCTTTCTCAACCAAAAATTGCGAAAGCTGGTGAGTTATCCAATTGTTTCTATCGTCCATCATTTACGCAGCAGCGAATTGCGCCTCGCGTGGCAAAATAAGTTCTATCATCTCCCTGAACGCGCCTATCTCCGCAGCGTGGATAGTTTTGTCTTTAACAGTCAAACCACGCGCGGCGTTATTGAAGATGTGCTGGGAGAATCTCGCCCGCATGTCGTTGCTTATCCGGCGGGGAATCGACTGAATCCGCAAATAGATGCTGCTGAAATTGCCGCGCGGGCACGCGCGGATACGCCGCTCAAGATCGCTTTTTTGGGGAGTGTTATCCCGCGTAAAAATTTACATACTTTGTTAGATGCCCTTGCTCTGCTCGAAGAAAGTTGGCAGCTAGAAGTTATCGGCAGGCTGGATGTGGAGCCAAAATATGTAAAATCTCTTCGTCAACAGATTGCGCGGTTGGGATTGGACGAAGCTGTCCATTTCACAGGCGCGCTCAACGATGAACCGCTCAAAGCTGTTTTGCGTGAGTCACATCTTTTGGCTTTGCCTTCTTCTTATGAAGGTTTTGGCATCGCCTACCTTGAAGGGATGAGCTACGGGCTGCCTGCTATCGGCGGG
>Ga0209249_1003170_pt1 | contig 12168 bp, 12 predicted proteins | sample SaaInlV_200m_DNA_4_FD_184653 | JGI IMG/M metagenome (GOLD analysis project Ga0209249, IMG submission 184653) | Marine microbial communities from expanding oxygen minimum zones in the Saanich Inlet - SI037_S3LV_200m_DNA (SPAdes) (version 2) | ecosystem: Environmental > Aquatic > Marine >...
GGCTGGCGTACGTCGGTTGTTGGAGATCGTGAATAGTGCCCGCCTCTATTCTCTAGGCGAACTTGATAGTCAGCTTCGACATGGTTCTTTGGATGTTAAGGATGCGCTACCGGTCTGGGAGCGGGAAGTGACCGGCGTGATCGACAAGCACTGGGGCGATGCCTGGAAACGTTTTGCGAAAGTACTGCTGGTCGGTGGTGGCGCAACGCTGCTCAAGAAAACCTTGCCCTATCGCTTCAACGGCAAAGCCTTTGTCCCCAAAGACCCAGTGCTTTCGATTTCGCGCGGTTTGTACAAGTTGGGCAAACAGATCGAGAACCGAAAAAGGAGCTGAAGACATGAACCGTCCAAGAGTCTATCGTACCCTTTCAGTTACGACAAAAGAAGCCATCACCACCCTGAGCAGAGCACTCACGCTCTCCGAGAGCGCCCTGGCCAGGCGGATCTTTGAGGCTGCCTTAGTCGCTGTGGAAAGCGGTGAACTACCTATCGAACCCCAACCGGTTCCCGTGAAAATGACGCTCTTCCCGCCCGGAGAGGAACCCGGCTGGTCTTATGATCCCGATCCGGCAAACGTAAAAGCACGCGTAAAAGAGAAGTCTCCCTGTCAGCGCCCGCCACAAACTTCGGCCACATACCGCGTTCGCCAAAGCACTCATCGGAAGATGAAAGCCCTTGCCGGGCGGCATGAAGTCACCATAGGAAATTTGGCGAATTATTTTCTTGAATGGGGCCTGGATGCGTACGCAAAGGGCAAACGAAAATTCAGTGACGACGAGCACTAAAGATGGGCCGCGGTCGCAAGCCCAAGCAGGGCGTACGCCATAAGTACGAGATCAAACTTTACCTGTGGGAAGGTGAAGACGATGACCTGATCGCTTTCTTTGAAAGCCTTCCCAAGCGCAAACGCGCAGCCGGAGTACGTATGGCGCTGCGCAGTGGTGATGCGCTGGCAAATCTATCGCCACCAGAGCCGGATGACGATGATGAGATGGACTTTGATCTGGACGACTTCCTATCCTTCTAAAGCATTCTTAGCCGCTAATAAGTCAAAATCAATTATTGGCGGCAAAAAATAAGACGAAACCATTTATGAACCATACAACCATCTCACCGCAAGAAGCTTGGGAACGTACCCGCAGTGCTCTGAAAACAAATATGTCTCGGACCAGCTTTGCCTATCTGGAGAATACGCGGGCACTGGCCTACGAAGCAGGGAAACTGATTGTGGCGACACAAGACGCCTATCAACAGGATGTGCTGGAAAATCGGGTACAGAAAACGGCCTCAAACCTGCTGGTTGGCGTGCTGGGCAGGCCTGTTGAAGTGCGCTTTGTGCGCGGACTGCCTGAGGCTGAAGAAGGGTCCGAAGAGATTGAAGAAAAAAGCACGGAGATGCAGCTAAGGGCCTCAAGCGGCACACGCTACGAAGATGTTGTTCAACCACAGCGAATCGTACTGCTGCTGGGCTATGCCCTGCGCCATCTTGCGCAAAAAGAGATCTCCCCAGAAGAAATGTCGCTGTGGATGTCTGCCCGTCAAGCCGCTTACTTTCCTTGGAAAAAATCCCGGGGCGGGACGACCTTTCAAGAACGGATTTCATGGCGGCAGATCACGCGTTTTTCCGGCATCAGCAAAACTACTTATTTTCGTTGGATCAAAGATAAGGAAGAGATCGCCAATGGGATGCTGCGGCGTCTGCCGGAAAAGGACCTTACGGGTATGAAGAATCACTGGGACGTTGCCATGACGCCTTTCCTGACGCGCCATGATGCCAGCGTATTAATGCATATTCTGAGTGGACATCTTGCCTTTGCGGAAAATGCGGACGAAGGTGCTGAAATCGCCCTGGAAGTATTGGCTGATCTGCAAGAGCGCAGTCCGGCAGAATATCTGGATGGGGAGATTCCCGTCCATAAAAATGCCGCAAAACATGTTGTGGATATTCTGCGCCAGATGTTGGATTGGCAAGGCGATCTGCCTGGGGCTCTTTATGAAGCTGGTGAAGCATTAGAGGCCAAGTTGCTCAATGCCTACGGTAAGGTTGTAATCACGCATCACTTCCTGACCGAAGTGGTGCCCTTCTTTGAACTGACCCAGGCGCAAATGTGGGCCATTATCGCCCTGCGCGACCGCTTGGTCTACGATTATCAAAATGGTATCGAACATGATTACCTGAAAGCCGATCACGGCGCCGAAACATTGGCTGCCTGGACGGGCGTTTCAACCAAAAGTATACGGCGCTGGCTGGCGATGCCAAAGTTCAGTCAATTCATCCGCCCTTATCCTGACCAGGCGCATGAAGAAGAATCAAGCACCTGGCAGGAATCCGGCGGTGTTTTTTATCAGGTCCTTCAGACGGAACCGCCCCTAGCCTACATTGAAGGAGCGGACGGCAGTTTGATCCCGATTTGGCGCAAACGTGACCTACCTGCTGAACAGGGGACAGATAGGGACAGGTCTGTGGACAAGGTGATACAGGTTGGGGGACAACCTGATACAGGTCTCCGGACAGCGTGGGACAGGTCTTCGGACAGGGTGGGACAGGTTTCGGGACAAGGTGAACCACCTTTAAATAACCTCTTTAAACCTCTCCAACCCTCTTCAAAACCTCTCAAGCCCCTCCCAACCACCCCGCCCGCTACGCTTGCGGCGAAAACTTCGCCTGTGACTCAGGGTGGGGCGTGGGATATGTCTGTTTTGCTGGAATGCAACCCTGTCTCCGACCCGAAACTCAAAGCGCATCTCTTGGCAAAAAGTGATCCAACAGCCTTTGTTTCCTGGCTGATCTATGGCTACAGCCAAGACGGGCACGGCCTGAAATCTCCGGTGAATCATGCCATCAGCAAACTGGGTAAAAACCCACGCCAGGGCGCGGGACAGCATTATTACCCGCTTGCTCGTCTGGGTCCTGAGATTATTCGAGTGCTACTGCAAAAGCGTATTCGCCCTTATGCGGATCATGATCTTGAGTTACCAGAGCGCTTCAGGCATGTTTTCAAGGCTTTTTCAGAAGAGAATATCTACAATCTTGCCCATACACTCTTCCCTGGCAATTGGGAAGAACCATAGCCAATGTGCGTGCCAAAACCATGCCAGCACTATTCCGTATCCATGCCGAAACATATCCGAAACTTGTCCGCGTTCAAAATGGAAAAAGTGTCGTTCAGTTGTCCAAATCCGTACCGAAATCGTGCCGAGACAGTGCCGAAACCTGTCCGCAGAAAATCGAAAAAATCAGACTACCCCCCTTCAGGGGGTATGGCTCCCATATTCTTTCCCACACACACGGAGAAAAAACATGATTCGAATAACACACAAACCCTTCCCACGTACTGGCGGACGCTCTCGAGAAGTTGAACCACTCTCGCGCCAGAAAGCACAATCCCTCGCTGAAGCTGTGGCCCGGCGCGGGCTTTCTCAAGAAGCCTGGCAGACGCTCGACCGACTCTATGAAGCCGGGATTATGACCGTCTCGCAGATCGGGATGGCGCGGCGCACTTTGCGCAATTACGCCCAAAAGCGCCTGATCGCTCGCTATACATATTCGCCCAAAGAAGTCGTTCGAGATCTAGGGGAACGTTTTCTCCTAGTGGACGATGGACAGATCTACACGCTTGGCCCTGTGGGGGTGGAGATTATGGCGGTTCGGCATGGCATACGGCCAACACAGCAGTATCTGGCCTATCCTTTTGAACGCATCCTCCCGGCTTTGATTTTGAATGAGATCATTCGGCGGATTGAGACGGAAGCTAAAAAGCATGAATGGGCACTAACGCGTTATAGCTATGAGCAGGCACAATTGCTCAAAGAAGATAAGGTAATTTTTTCCCCTAGTGCCTTGATCTCACTGGAGCAAGAAGATCAGCAGCATTTCTTTGCCCTTGAATATCACGATGAAAAGCATGGCCGGGATGCCTGGCGCAAAGTGCAGCATTATGAAGATGCCAGTGAAAGCATATTGTGGGAAGAAAGGTGGCTAGGGGAAAACTTTCCCGTAGTGCTGGCTGCATTTCAGCACAGTGATGTTGGTGAAGGCTACCGTGCGGCCATTGGTGAAATGGGGCCGGTGAGCACCGATTTTTATGGTCGCAGTCTGGAAAGCCTTTTTCAGGAGGGTGATTTGGATAGCTGGGTAAATATTGCGAAAGGGAACAGGGGGAATATTTTCCCCTGGCTGGAGAAATAACATGAATTTCTTTGATGAGTTCGAAGCCTATTTGCGAGAGCAGGATCGGGCGGAGCGGACGGTGAGCGGGTATTTAGCTGACTTACCAATTTTTTCAACTTGGTTTGAGCAAGCAACAGGAGAAGCTTTCCAGCCAGATTTTGTGACGCCCACTGATGTCCGAGAATTTCGTCAGCACTCATTGCTACACAAGAAAAATTCGGGCAATACTATCAATCGGCGCTTGGCCGCTTTGACAGCTTACTTCGCTTTCCTTGTTAAGCAAGGCAAGCTTGAGCAGAACCCGGCTTTAGGGATTCGGAAAGTCGACGTGCCGCGATCCAGTCCACGCTGGCTAGACAGAAAAGAGCAGTACCGCTTGAGTAGAGTGATGGAGCAAGATTTACAGCTTGCCATCGCCCGTTATCCAAAGCGTTGGGTAAACAGGCAACGGGATTTTTCGTTGGTTACTCTCTTAAAGCATACGGGGCTGCGTGTGCACGAAGTGACACATTTGGAAATAGGTGATTTGGCAATCTCGGATCGCAAGGGCAGTTTACTGGTGCGTGCTGGAAAAGGCAGCAAGCAGCGTAAGATTCCTTTGAATGCGGATGCTCGCAACACATTACGGGCATGGCTGGATATCCGCCCTGATCTTCCTGAAAATTATTTCGTTTTTATTGCGCTGGGAAGTGATGCCAGAGGGCCGCTGAGTTCACGGACTGTGCAGCGCATCGTGGCCCATTATGGCAAAAAAGCAGGCCTGCCTGATCTGGCCCCGCATATCCTGCGTCATACCTTTGCTAAGAATTTGGTAGATAGTGGGGTGGGGCTAGAAAAGGTGGCAGCGCTTCTGGGACATAGCTCTCTAGATACGACGCGAATCTACATTATGCCTGGCATTAGGGATTTAGAGCAGGCGGTGGCAAAGGTGGAGAGTGAGTAGCGTTTACCAATTCACATCGTGGGTCAGATCGAGCGTTTCCCCGTTTTCATCGCGCAATATCCTGACCAGGCAACCGACCGACGTGGGCACAAAAGAAAACTCAAAGGCTTCAACATCTTCGCTATACCATTGCCAATTATTGAAGATGGTGAAGAAATCGCCGTAAAAGCCGAAATAATTTTCGCCTGCGTTGAAGTCATTATCATGCGGAGCAAGGATGCCGTAACCCGTTTGCAGTGCTTCAGGGACTTGGCTTTCAATTTTCAGGGGCAGCACAATCTCAAGCGGTGGCGCTTCGATGTGGTAGAACTTTGCGCCTTGGCTGTATCCGCTGACTTGAGTCCCTTCCGGCATAGCGCGGAAGATATATTCAAACCCGCCGCCGGTATCGCCGTAATGTGGGCGATAGAGACCACGTTCTTCAGGGAGTTCGTTCAACTGGTGAAAGCTAGGAAAAGAATCACCTGGTGTTTTGTAAAAAACGGTCGCCGTGCCTTTTCTTTCGATTTGGTCAGCGATGATGCGCCAGTCGATTTCATGCACCCAGTTGATGAGATGGGCGGAATCTTCGGGGCTGAGATTAATCTGGATGCCGGAGAGTGATTCTGTAGACATAATCTTCCTTTTCGAGCAGACTTAGCCATGCAGGTTTCTTTCCAATTCACTCACCGTATCTTTGATTTCGTCACCGTAACCCCAGCCGATTTCGGATGTAGCACGCATTTTCAGCAGGCGCTTGCGAAAAAGATCATATAACTCACGGCGAGCAGGGCTCATCTTCAATTCGGTGGCAAAACGCTCGAACATATTCAGCAGGGTATTGTAAAAAGGTTCGTCAATATCGCCAAAATCATTGGTGAAGGCATGACCGCGTTCGACGTAGGTCAGCATCAGGTCGAGGGTACCGCGCAGGTCTTTGGTGGCTTTTTTATATTCGGTGATGACCTTTTTAGCATCACGAAAGCGCGGATTATCAGGGAATTTTCGTTTGGGGTCGTAAACCAATTTGACAATTCTCTTTCTGCACTTTTCGAGATATACGGTATCCTGTCCCATCGGAAAAAGCTGGGCTTGCAGCCATGCCTTATTTTGCGGCGACAGGGAATGCAAGCCTTGCAGCAGTTTGAGCAAACTTTCTTCGGGGAGTTTTTCCAGTTCGGTTTTTATTTTGCGCCGGGTCATATTCATTCTCCCAAATGCTATCCGTTACTCATTCAAATATGCACCTGCTGAAATCAAAAACGCGCGTTCTGGAGTGCCCGTGAATTGCCCATCGTCATACATAGAAAGTTCATATTTTTCATGGCTATATGTGTAGAAGGCAAAGCCCCATTCGTCATTGCCAAAATAGCGCAGGCGACAAAGGTGAGTTGGTGTGTTACGAAGACGTTCTGCGTATTCTTCGCGGCTTTCGGACCAATCATCAGGAGGCCAACCTTCTGTTAGAACGGGTTCGGTATATGCGTCTATATAGCAAAATTGACTACGAAAACGGATTTCAAGTCGCGTGTATTTGCCTTTGAATTCTTTTTCAGCAAGAGCAAAGATACGTTTTTCCACATCAGTTTTCACGTTTGGCGGAATTTTGCTACCGCCTGAATTAGGGTCAAAGCCCCATTGTCTTGGTGACATAGTGTTTTCTCCGAATTTATATTAAGTGCCATTGCGCAGGGTAGGATAGCAGATCGTATGTTCTTCAGAAAGCTCGCAAGACACTTGTATGCGCTCTTTACTTTTTCTTTTTATGTCTTTTGCGCGCTTTTTTCGCGGCTTGTTTCTTTTTCTTTGCTTTCTTTTCCTGTTCGCGTTTTCGTCGTTCTTCTTCCTGACGTTCTTCTTTTTCTTTATCCCATAGATTGAAAGCATCCTCTCCCCAATGCTGATAGCGCGGCGGTGGTGTTAGGCGTTTTTCCAACAAACCCATGCGGATTTGAAAATCTTCAAAATCACCATCGACTGAGAAAGAAACCTTTTCTGCCATAAAAGCCTTCTCAACCAAAGGGACAGCTTCCAGCGCTTTGAGATCAGCCAAATATGTAACAAAAAAGGCGTTCACTTCGGTGTCGGTTGTCTCGTAGCGATCTAATGCTTCCATCAGAGCTTGGACACATACATCTCTACTTTCGGGATGTGCCTGAGCAATTTCAGCGAGACAATGCGAAAAGGTGACGGGCGCCCACTCCATTTCAAGCGTGTTTAGCAAATTTTCCCGAAGACTTGGCAGGGCAGTAGATCCAATCAGCGACATCGCAGTGGGGATTTCTTCCATGATCCAATCCACATCGCCATTTTCATCCCAGATGACCAATTCGATCAACGGAAGAATGGCTTCTTCAGCTTGGAGTTGTGCCAAAGCACGCCAGGCATGGATCGGAGCATAGATATCCGGCGGCTCAATAACCGCATCTAGACCGAAAAAAGCATCGATCTCCCGAACGATACGGATCAATTCCGGGATATGGGCGTGGGTAAGTCCCAAGGATGTATAGTCGATCCATTTTCTTGTGCGTGCCATCTCCTCGCCTTGTGTGATCAGACGCAAGCCGGGGGCTGAAAAATCTTTGTAGAAAGGGTCCGTCATCTCTGTTTTCCTTCTTAGGGAATTGTGAAGAATTGTTTTGCCTAATTTTCTTTTGGCAATGTAGATGCAACTGCGATGTGGAAATCATCGCCGCGATCAGTGACTTTGAAGTCAACGATCTTTCTGGTGACATCAGGAAAGAGTTTTCTTTTTCGCTCGATCAACGTATGGAGCAGGGCAAGCGTTTCTTCACGGTTTTTCTTTCGGATGGGGAGTTTGGAGAAAAGCGCATTGACAGCGTTTTGTTCATCGTCCGTTGAAACGGATATATTCCAGGCGGCGCAGGCGTAGGTGACCAAATTTTGCATGGATCGAAAATCCGGCGCATCATCCGTATAGGGTTCGATGATTTGCGTGATTGCATCCGACATGCTGATCTCACCTTTGGGGTTGATCTGGTATTCGTTTTTTCCTTTTTTACCAGCCACCTTTTTCATAAAGTTTTCGAGCAAGGGTTCGCTGTCTTTTTTGTGACGTTTGTTTTTCGTTCTTGCCATATATGCCTTCTTTTTCTACCTTACTGGTTTACTTGACTAATCCGCCTGTCAACAGCGACAACACCTTCTTCGACAAACTAACCACCGGCTCACCGAGCTTATCCAAATTCTCCGCTGCTGCGATCAAGCCCTCGATGCTGACCGAGTACCATTTCTTATTCGGCTTGAGTTTGGTAGCTTCTTCAACCAGTTTCTCCAGATCATCGGCTGCTTCTGATGCTTGTTCTGCGGGAAGCTCTTTATTCATTTCGGCAACTGCTTCTGCGAGTTCTTTCAGGGTTTCCTTGAGTTCAGCCTGGATATCAGCCTTATCCGCTTTGTTGAAGCTATCCTGAATTCTTTGTGTGATGACATTGTTGTCACCAGAGACGATATTGCTGCCTTCTACATTGCCGCCAATAAATATGTTTGTCACAGTTCCTCCTTGCTCTCTTCGTTTAGCTTCGCTCTCAATGCCGCTTAAAACTTCACGGACGCTCACCTTCACCAACCGCGGCCCGTCCTTGACCAGGTGAGTCTCCTGCCCTTCGCGCTCCAGCATGAGCAGGTAATCGTATTCGAGCGCATCCGCATTCGGCGCATTGGGGACGGGCACTCGTTTCTGCGGATTCAACCCCTTGATCGAGGCATGGATCTCATCCAACTGGAAGCGGATCGCAGACAGCGCATCTCGGCGGGTATGTTCCAGCCCATCAATCGCAATCGTGATCTTTTTGTCTTCAATATCGGCTTTGACGAGCGCTTTGTTCTCGCCGATTTTGAGCAGGACGCCTGTGCGCCAGACAAAGCCATCGTCGATCTTTTGGTTCATGCGGACGATGAAGCGGGTGATGACGCTGGAGGGCAGCACGGGATAGGCATACTCAAAGGCAGGGATGCCGTTGAAATCCAGTTGCGGTTCGTCTTTGGGCAGCAGGTCGGGGACCAGAAACTTTTGATCGGGCACAAGGTCGTAACACAGCTCGAATTTGCGCATCATATCAACGATGAAGAGACGTTTGTTGGAGGGGTATTCAGGCGCATCGAGAATCTCATTTAGCATGGAGCGTTCGAGCACGCCCTTGTTTTTGAAAAGCTCATGCGAGTTGAGAATTTTATAGACTCCATTCGTGACCCACTGCGGATTGAGAATACCAAGCGATTCCAGACGTGGATCATCCTGGAAGTGCAGCACCACACCCAGATCATGCAGGAAACCGATCAGTGTGCGCTGACTGGTTTCATCACTGACTTCATTCTCAGCGCATAATTCAAGGTATTTATCTTGCGTGATGAAGTTTTCTTCCTGCCCCAGTCCTTCCAGTTTGGTTTTTACCGTGAACCAACTTTCAGGCAGCAAATCACGGACATGCGGCAGGTTGTTTACTTGCTCAGTGATGGCTTCTTTGAGTGCTTCAATGCCTTCACCAGTAGCAGCAGAAGTTTCAAGAATGCCAACGATGTTGGGATACTTCTTCTGCAAGCCTGTGCGGTCAATATCCAGCGGGTGTTGATCAATTTTGTTACCGATAAGCAAAATAGGCGACTCACTGCCAAAAGATTGGATGATTTTGAGCCAATATTCAATACGGTTTTCTTCCTGAGTGAGGCGGGAATCGAGCACTAGTAAATACAAACTACGTTTGGTAAGGAAGAATTGATGGGTAGCATGCATGATCTCTTGACCACCGAAATCCCAAATATTCACATGGATTTCAGGTGACTTTTCTTTAGTTTGCTCTAAATTTGCTACTTGCCATTGATTTACCGATATACCATCCGTTTTTCGTTCAAGTGGATCAAAGCCCCCAGTAGCTATTTTTCGGATAATAGACGTCTTACCAACACTTCCTTGTCCAATAAATGTGCATTTTGCTTCTAATGAAGGCCGCTTATTTACGTTGTGTGCTAATTCAACAGGAATGGATTTTTCGCCTGATAAGGCTCGGTTCCATTCACACAAACTGGGACAATCCTTTAGGGAATTTGAGTTCCAAGCTTTCTTAAATAACTCCGCAGCATATGTATACCCTTTCTCTCGAAGAATCTGAATAGCCAAGAGAAATCGATTTGTGTCTGGGAGATGAATTTCCCCTTGCGCAAAATAGGATTCGCCGTATGAAGAATATCGAGCACGGTCATCACTAAAAATTAGCATTTCTACTAAAAGAATTGCTCCTGAAAATCGGTCGGCGGAGAATCCCCAACTTTCCTGCTCTCTTTGTGCTTTATGACTATAACCTTCAGACCCTCTTGGGGAATATATAGGTTTAGGAAAAGCGGAACCAAACATTTCGTCAAAATCAATAAGCGACACTTTCCTGTCAGAAAAATCAACGATAGTATTAGCTCCGGACAAATCACAATGAGCAAGTCCCTGTTGCTCTAAATTACATAGAACTTGGGATAGATTTTGTGCAATTGCCCTGCTATCAGATAAAGATAAACGTGTCTTTTGATAAAAAATATCATACCAAGTTGCCCCGTCTATCCATGGCATCAAGATTGCGTACTCAAATTCAGGGTATTTTTGAATAAGATCAGGATCTGTTTTTCTCAGAACTACTTTTTGATTACAAGCGGCAAGCCCTGGTTGCGATCTATATTGACTTAAAATAGAAGAATGCTCAAAAATATTTTTGGACCGATAAGCTGCCTTATAGATTTTCAACGCATACTTTCCCCCATTGTCTGCTGCCGCTACCTGGTAAACAATCGCACGTCTACCCTCCTGTCCAAACGCCATCATAGGCACAGAAGGATGGCTAAGTATCCGATAATCTCGTGATTGGATTTTAATAAATTTTCCAGGTTCAAAATCAAAGTACATACATCCTCACAGATAAGTAAAACGTTATTGCGTCCAAACTTTTGGGAAACTATAACAACTTCAAGGGTTACTTGTAACAGGTGTAGCAGCACTCATTGGAAGTAGTAATTCAAACGCTTCTGGATTATAACCACGTAGATACATCTTTGCTCCCACTGGAACGTGAAAACCAAACTCTCGATATACTGCTCGGTAAGCATCTGGAAATGTTGATGCCATGTTGCACCACTTCTTTTCATCAGCATCAACCCAATCAGCATTAGTGACATTAAAAAACACATCTTTTTTGGGGGGATGTCCAATGTATACATTAGCTAAAAGTACATTACCATCCTTAACACTCATATTGCGAATATCTTCAATAATAGGAGTTGGGTCATCGCCATTATTAAATTCACCGTCTGTGATATGTAAGATTATAGGAGCAGGACAATCGGCATATTTTGCTATTTCTGTAGCTAGTGTTTCTTTGACCAGAGAAAAAGCCCGTGCTGTATTGGTCATGTCCAAAGGGGTTAATTGAGGAATACCTAACCTTGCCAGTTCGTCGATTGGTTTAATTCCATCTAATAAATCAAATACTTGGCTGGAATAAGCAAACATTGCCACATGATATCTAGGAGATACCAAGGCTCCTTTGGTCGATCGCTGTATCATTTTGACTGCGCTTTTTTTAATTAAATGACTAATTGCATCGATTCTACGAAAGTCAGGAGAGAGCTCCGCCATTATTGATGCACTCACATCAATCAAGAATAAAACTAAGCTAGGGTTTTTTGTTGACGCTGGCGTTATGTACATATTTTGTTTACCTTTACAAGATTAAACAATTGGTGGCTCCTAAACTTCTAGTTGAAATTCATCTGTTGGTTGTTTCTGCCGCACCTTACGATTTTCTAATAATACTCCCTCACATACCCATACGCCTTCTCAAACAACTCCGTGTCGGTATGCAGTTTGTACTTAAACAACGTCCGCCGCAGGGCTTTGCGGACTTCTCTTTCCCCCGCATTCGTTGCTTGCCACTCGGGGAAGCGGACTTTGCGGACGATGTCGTCGATGTCGTCGACGATGCGTTCGATCATGACAGGCGTCTCTTCGTTGCGGGCTTGTTGGAAGAGTTCGGTCAGGGCGGCGCGGGCGCGGTCTTCGTCTGCGATGGGGTCT
>Ga0209249_1003172_pt1 | contig 12158 bp, 9 predicted proteins | sample SaaInlV_200m_DNA_4_FD_184653 | JGI IMG/M metagenome (GOLD analysis project Ga0209249, IMG submission 184653) | Marine microbial communities from expanding oxygen minimum zones in the Saanich Inlet - SI037_S3LV_200m_DNA (SPAdes) (version 2) | ecosystem: Environmental > Aquatic > Marine >...
ATTGATACCAAATCGAAATATTCAAATAACTCTTCTGGCAGTAAGTGGCGTAGTAGTATTTCCATTTCCATGGATGAAAGATAAAAGAAAACTTTTTATCCCACCAACCCGATAATTAAACTGATCCTTCTTATGTTCAAATGTTTTATGATATAACATGTTTCAAATGTAGAATTAATTAAATTAACTACAAACTTACATTTTTGTTGAATTCCGGTAAAAAAAATACTCTTAGCTGTAAAATTTGATTTTTGCAGCTAAGAGTATTTCTTCAAAAAAAAGCAGATTAAATATCGGAATAATCAGTTGGGTGCATCAAATATTTTGTTGAGTTGGAAACGGTATGTTTATATTTCTCAACTTCTTTAAGTTTCAGCCAATTGGGGTGGATACGGAATGCATCCCAGTGTTCGCCGTGCGATTTCGAATCAGAAAAAGTGGTCATATACATCAGGTTTGGCATTGCACTTCCCGAAAGCACTTCTCCATAAAAAACTTCCTGAAAATCCAATTCATGAAAAATTGCAACTTCTCCTCCTTCATTAAACATTTCAACTTTCTTTTGGTACATTTTTTCGGTTGGCCCTTCGTAACTGCGCAGTTCATAAATTTGTTCTGAGGCAGGAGTTGTATGATTTGGAATGCCAAATTTAGGCATTTCAGCAAAAGCTTTTATCAGAATCGACTCGATACGTTCGTAAGGCGGTTTTTCCCACGATGCATCGATGTAATCGGCTCCTGCCTTTTGATGTTTCTTGTCTTTCAATAATTTTGTTTCAATCTGCTCAATTTGATTTAAATCTTTTAATGGAATAAAAACAAAGATTTTTGTTCCGGCTGCCGGATCGTCCGCCATGGGTTTAAATACGCCTACCTTTTCAATACCTGCCCGGTGCATTGCAGGCAAATATGCATTTTCTAAATAATTATCAACGGTACTTTCCTGAGCTTTATCTTTTATTGTATAAACTTTAATTTGATAATAATCGATAGCTGAAAGTGTTGAACTTAGTGCAAAAAAGAGTACGAAAAGTAAGAGAGAAAATGTTCTTTTAAATGACTTCATGATAATTTGTTTTTAGAATTTTATTGGTTTAAAATTTAGGACTGAAAGATATTAATTTTTACGCTTACAAATATTCTCAAACATGTTTTTTTTATTATTGGTAACTATTAAACTCGGTTAATCAATTCGATTTGTTAGTTATAAATAGAAATCTTTGATTGTAATGAAGTCATTCTTTTATCAAACTATATTCCGGAGTGTATAACTCTTTATGTGTTTCAGCCAGCATCTCTTTTAATGGTATATTCTTTGGCACTTTTGATAAATCAATTTTTGAAATGTTTTCATCGCTGGCATATCTTCCAGGAAACCAGTGGTCTTTTTGTTGAAATATTTTATAACGATATTTTCCATACTCTTTCATATCGTAGCATTTCCAAAGTTTACGCAAACGCAAAACTGCCGGTATATTTATTTCCGACGGGTCGTTTTGCAGTCCAAATCCATCGTAGCAAGCGTAAGGATCATCCAAAACAAAGCTGTCAAGTTTCAATTTTATTTTTTGTCCGGTCTCCGACCAGGGTACTTCAAAAGGAAAAATCCCTTTCATTTCATCAAAATGAGACGCTTTTGTCATGCCAAAAGAAAGCGTGTGAACGGCAGGGTTTTGAAGACAAAATTGTGCATTCCACTGAATGGGGGTAAAAGGTTTAACAGCATTTTTTAACTTATCGGGCGCATTAAAAAGTTGTCCTCCTTTATCGTTTGGTGAAATAATAAAAACACCCATGTCGCGAATTTGTGCCATGGAAATTGCTGCATGATTTCGCTGGTCGAAATAATAATAGTGCAGGTTCACAAAATCAAACATACCGGTTTCAATTGCCCTGATAATTGTTTGCAGCGGACCGTGCGTGCTAAATCCCACATGCTTAATTATTCCCTCTTCTTTAAGTTTTAGCAACTCTTCAACTGCGCCACCGGTTTTACATGCTTCATTTAACAATTCATCGTTGTTAATTCCATGCCAGCCATAAAAATCGAAATAATCGGTTTGTAAATCCTTTAATTGTTTCTCGACTTTTCCCCTCATTTCAACCGCAGTCATTGCATTTCCTTTGGTCATTAAATGATAAGAGTTACGCGGAATTTTTAATTCTTTGTTTAAAACCTTGCCATAAACCGTTTCGCTTTTTGTGTAGCCCCAGGCAGTTTCAATGTGGTTAATACCGGCAGCAAAAGCCAGTTTTACAACATCTCTGCATTCTTCAAAAGTTTCTTTCGGAATTTCGTGGCGGGGTTCGTCCCAAGCCTTTTTAAACCGCATTCCGCCTAAAGTTATTGCACTTATGTATTTTTCGGTTTTCCCGAACCGGCGATATTGCATGGTCGGTTTTTTATTTAGAATTTCTGACATAAATTGAATTCATCTTTTGTAATACAAAGCTTATTAAAAAGAGTAAAAAAGTTTAACATTGGTTGTCTTGTTTTGTTTGAATTGATATTCATTTAATGTTTCTCAACACAAAAAATAGATTGCAAGCTATTCATAAACGAAAAATGTTTTTTGAATGAAATCCAACAAGTATATTTGATTAATTATTAAATTTTATAAAATGTATAAAATATTGTTGGGAACTGTCTTATTAATATTTCTATTAAATTCTTGTGCTAATAAAGGAAAAGTACAGAAACCAAATATCATTTTTATTATGTCAGACGATCATACATCGCAGGCATTTGGTATTTATGGAAGTCGATTGGCACATTTAAATCCTACTCCAACATTAGATAAAATAGCCCGAGAAGGAATAATATTCGATAATGCATTTTGTAATAATTCAATTTGTACTCCAAGCCGGGCAAGTATTATTACCGGACAATACCCTCAAACAAATGGTGTTCTCGATTTAGATGGAAATATTCCACCCGAAAAACAATTTCTTCCGATTGAAATGAAAAAGCTGGGTTACCAAACTGCAATGGTTGGAAAATGGCATTTAAAACAGGAACCCGCCGCGTTCGATTTTTACACTGTTTTGCCCGGGCAAGGAAAATATTATAATCCTGACTTCAGAGTTAGGGGAGAAAATAATTGGCCTGAAAATATAATTCAAATGACCGGTCACTCGTCCGATTGTATAACTGATATTTCGTTGGATTGGATAAAAAACAAAAGGGATAAAAGCAAACCCTTTTTTATGATGCATCATTACAAAGCTCCGCATGATATGTTTAAATTTGCAGAGCGGTATTCCAATTATCTGGAAGATACTTATATTCCCGAACCAGCCAGCATGTACTACAGAGGGAATAATGGATCGGTAGCAACTCGTGGAGAAAATGATGTACTTATTCAGAAAATTGGTTCTTCGATTGGTCACAGAAATGTTATTAGAAATATGGGAATGCACATGGGTATTGATCCAAATATTCCAGATCCGGAATACACGCATTTAGCTTATCAGGAATACCTGAAACGTTATTTACGTTGCGTAAAAGGCGTTGATGATAATTTGGAAAGATTGTTCGCTTATTTAAAAGAAGAGGGAATATTGGATAAAACGATTATTATTTACACCGGCGATCAGGGATTTTATTTGGGCGAACATGACTTTATTGATAAACGCTGGATGTACGAAGAATCGATGAGAATGCCATTCTTTGTGCGTTATCCTGAGAAAATTGAAGCTGGCATAAGAACGGATGCAATTATAAATAATACTGATTATGCTCCAACAATTATCGAATTGGCCGGCGGAACAGTTCCCGACTACATGCAGGGAAAAAGTTTTAAAACAATTCTCGAAACGGGAGAAGAACCTGAGGGTTGGCAGCAATCAACTTATTATCGTTACTGGATGCACATGGCACATCGACATGCCAATCCCGCACATTTTGGTATTCGGACAAAAAATTACAAATTGATATTCTTCTATGGAAAATTCTGGAAAGATTTTGGAGATGGCCAAAACAAAGAATCCCGGCGGAATAACTATGATTTTGAAACACCGGCAGCCTGGGAATTTTATGATTTGAAGAAAGACCCCATGGAAATGCAGAATGAATATGCAAATCCGGAATATGCTAAAATTATTGCTCAAATAAAAAATGAGTTGACTGAAAAAAGAAGAGAATTAAACGAAGAGGATACCAACTTTCCACATATTCAGGAAGTAATTGATGCCCACTGGGATGATTAAACGTGAAATTTTAGGCTGCTTGTATTGAAGAAATTATTTGTCTGAATTTTTTTTATTTCATCCATACTTTGGTCAGTGCTTTAAAACACTCAGCAGATTTATCCGATTTTTCAGGACTTATATTCCCTTTGTAGCTGTCCATAAAACCTTTTGCCGAGCCCCAAACAGTTTGTAACATTCCCTTGTATTTGGGTTGCATTTCGCTGGTCGCACCTTTAATAAATTCTCGGAGCATTCTTTCTTGTTCCAGTGCAACTTCACTGTTTCTCCACGGACAGGTTAGTACATTTAATCCTTTAGCAGCAAAAAGAACTGCTGTCGGATCGGGCCGTTCGTAATGCCAGTCGCAAATTACAACATCTTTTGGAATCATGTCGATGGCGCGGTGCGTGTTATTATAACTGCCTTCCCAAAGTCCTATTCCGGTGGTTTTTCCATCGATTAAACGGTCGCCCCAAATCCATAATTCGCGATTGTTCTCATTTAAATGATTTCGTATTTTAGTTACTTCGCCGGCAAAAAGTTCAGCTTTATCTTTTCCCTGACAACGCGGACAGTCGTCGTGTCCGATGTAAAACACCTCGTCTAATCCGGCATGAAAAGCATCGGTTTCAAATACTTCGCAAATCTCATCAACCAAATCGAAAACCACACTGTGTACTTCGGGATGTAGTGGACAGTAACTTTTACAATACAAGCCGTCAGAATTTGGCCATTCATATTTTTCAGGAAGTTTAATGTTTGGCGTTTCATCAAATTCAGGATAAACCTGTAAAAGTTTACTTGCGGTTCCATGCCACGACTGATGTCCAAATAAATTTATCTGTGGAATCAAACGAATATTCTTCTGTTGACAAACGCGCACCAACTTTTTTACATCGCCTTTCGAGTACGGATTGTCGCCAATCAATTCCGTGTGCGATTCGTATTCGTAACGATAATCTATTCTTAGAATAAGCAAATTTAAACCGTCGTTAGCTAAATCGTTATCGATAAATTCTACAAACTCATCAACTAAATCTACTGAGGGAGCTGAAATGCACAATCCACGAACGGGATAGTGTGCCTCGGCTTTTGAATGCAAAGAAATAAAAGAAACAACAAAAAGAAGTAAGATTATACGTTTCATTTTGGTTAAGTATTTATTGAATAATTTAGGCTCAATTTAATAAAAAACCTTGAAGGAATTTGAGTCCTTCAAGGTATAAATAAATTTTGTTTAGTGTTTACCGGATGACTTCCCGTCACCCGTTGAATCTTTTTTATTGGTATTGTTTTTATTCATCCGGTGACTGAAAGTCAACGGGTGAAAGTTCTTAAATTAATAATCAGTATAGTCCCATTTTCCGCGGTAAGGACGGTCGAGCATCATATTTGCCCAGTCGTCACCAACAAATTTCTCGTCTTCAGGATTCCATAACAATGGACGTTGAACTTCGTAAGCAATGTTTGCAATATTACAAACTGCCGAGGTACTGTGTCCAACTGTAACATCAGAAATTGGTTTGCTGCGTTTTTTCATTGCATCCACCCAATCCTGGTAATGGTTGTCGGAAAAATAAACCCGTTTATCGGTTTCCTTCAATTCTGTCTTGGCCAATTTCTCGTTAGGGAAAGTTCGCAAGAAACTACGGCTTACTTCAATTTTACCTTCAGTACCAATAAACTGAACCCCATTTCCATCTTTTTCGCCACCCCAAAGTTTGTGATTTACACGTGTTCCATTGTCATAAATCATAGTTAATCCATGAGATTGGGCCGGTTCATTTGGAGGTAAAAGTTGAACGGGAGCCGATCCATCTTTGTCCATTGCCCACTGTGCAATGTCGAACATGTGCGCGCCCCAGTCGGTAATTAAACCGCCACCAAAGTCACGATAGCCACGCCACCATCCCCATGGGTCATTGTGTGCATCGGTCGGGCATAAATCTTCATGGTAACCACGGTAAAGCGAAGGTCCAATCCATTCATTCCAATCCAGTCCTTCCGGAACTTCTTGTGTTGGAAGATCGCATTGTTTGATTGGTTCTCCAATACTCACGTTAATTTCTTTAATGTCGCCAATGTAACCGTTGCGAACTAATTCAACTGCATGACGGAAATCGCGCCACGAACGTTGCATGTTTCCTGTTTGGAAAACACGGTCGTATTTGCGTGTTACATTTACCATTGCGCGTCCTTCGGCAACGGTTAATGCCATTGGTTTTTCGCAATAAATATCTTTACCGGCTTTTGCTGCGTCAATCACCATTTGTGCATGCCAGTGGTCAGGTGTTGCAATTACAACTGCATCAACATCACTTCTTTCCAGCATTTCGCGGTAGTAATGGTATCCTTGAACTTTTGCATCAACATTTTTATCGGCATTGTTCTTATTCGCCGTTTTAATGAACTTTTCCAGTTTACTTTCATAAACATCGCTGGCAGCAACTGCAACCGTTTCTTTGCATGCGCCAATACTGTTGAGCAGGGTATAAATTTGTTTTCCGTTACCAATGTAACCCAAATTAACACGGTCGTTAGCGGCAACAAAACCGTTTCCACCCAAAACGTGGCGGGGAATTACTGTAACAGCAGCAGCTCCGGCAGCCGTTTTTCCAATAAAATTTCTTCTATTCATTTTTAATTAAGTTTTAAATTGATTTATATGTCTTTATATTAATTGATTCAAAAAAATTAAATGTTAAAAGTAATAATTCTTAGCGGTTTGGAAATTATGTTCAAATTTAAACTATTTTATTTTACATCCATGGCACATCTAAAACCGGTATTAAAAAGCGATGTTTCGTGTGAATTCATGGAACGCCCGCTAACCGAATAACTGTCTTCTCCATACTGATCGAAAAAAAATGAGCCACTTCGAATGACTTTAATATTTGGATCTTCGCGAATGGGTTCTGAACTGCCTGGGTATGCTTTATAGTTGTCGGCACACCACTGCCACACATTTCCGCCCATGTCTGTTAGCCCGGCCTCGTTTTCGCCAAAAGTTCCAACGGGGCATGTAAACAGGTAGCCATCTATAATTTCTGGTGAAGCTAATTCGCCTTGCCAGGTATTTGCAAAGTACTTTCCATCAACTAAAATTTCATTTCCCCAGCTGAATTTGTTGCCTGAGTGTTTTCCACTGCGTGCAGCAAATTCCCATTCAGCTTCAGTGGGTAATCTTTTACCAGCCCAACTGGCGTACTGCACAGCATCGTTCCAACTAACATGAGTTACCGGATGGTTGTCTTCCGCAACAGGTCCGGCTGGACCAAAAGGCTTGCTCCAAAATGCTCCTGGTAGTAATTCCCAATTTTGTGCTTCGAGGTTAAAAACGCCTGAATCCCCAAATTTTTCGGCTTCGGTTTTATAATTTGTTATTTCTATAAATTTACGGAATTGCGCAACTGTTACAGGCGATTTGTCGATGTAAAAAGATATTAAAGTTACTTCGTGAACCGGGCTTTCCTGGGGTAAGCCATTTTCCGATCCCATTAAAAATTTACCCCCTTCCATTAAAACCATTTTATCTTTTATATCAGGGACTGTCAAAGGTTTTGATTCCTTAAGCGTTTGGACTGGTTTTTCTGCAAGTAGCTTTTCAATAGATTCTTTTTGAATTTTCTGATTCGATCCGGGATTTTTTTGTTTATTTCCCGAACAGGAAAAAAGTAAAGCTATCAAGATAAAAAAAAGATATTCTTTCATACGATTGAATTGAAAAGTGTAAAAATGGCTTTTTTATTTTTTAATCAAAAATTAATAGTAATATCCGCTGAGATTTTTTTAACTAATTTCATAAAATTAATTATCAAAGAAATAATTATTGTATTATTGATATTTTACAAAAACTGAAAATGAAACTAAATGTAATCGATATTGTCATCATTTTTGCCTACCTGTTTTCAACTGTGGTTATTGGTTTAGCTTTAAAAAAAGTAGCGCAAAAAAGTAAGTCAAATTATTTGCTTGGTGGAAATAAACTGCCCTGGTACATGCTTGGATTATCAAATGCATCGGGGATGTTCGATATTTCGGGGACTATGTGGATGGTAACCCTTCTTTTTGTTTACGGGCTAAAAAGTATATGGATCCCGTGGTTATGGCCGGTTTTTAACCAGATTTTTTTGATGGTTTTTTTGAGCATTTGGTTGCGGCGTTCGAAAGTAACAACCGGGGCAGAATGGATAAATACCCGTTTTGGCCGGACCCGCGATAGTAATTTATCGCACGGGGTGGTTGTAATTTTTGCGCTGATAATGTGCCTGGGGTATCTCGCCTACGGTTTTATCGGCCTTGGGAAGTTTGTTATGATTTTTATTCCCTGGGAAATAGTTCAGCCTCACATTCCATTTAATGTCCCCCTCGAATATGTCCCGCATATTTATGGGATGGTATTTACAATGTTTGCCGTTTTTTATGCAGTGTTGGGAGGAATGACAAGTATAGTTTTGGCTGACGTTTTACAATATATTATTATGGCCATTTCGGCAATTTTGATTGGTGTTTTAGCAATGAAAGCATTGACCGTTGAAACTCTGAACGTGCCAGAAGGTTGGGATTCCCCGTTTTTTGGATGGAAGTTGAACGACCTCGATTGGCGCGGTATTATTAATGAAGTTAACGGCAAAATTGCCAGCGACGGTTATTCGTTGTTCGGTATCTTTTTTATGATGATGGTTTTTAAAGGGGTTTTGGTATCGCTGGCCGGGCCGGCACCCAATTACGATATGCAGAAAATCCTTTCCACAAAATCACCTAAAGAAGCAGCAAAAATGAGTGGTTTTGTTTCTGTGGTTTTAATGCCCATCCGTTATTTTATGATTGCCGGCTTTGCTATTTTAGCCCTGCTCTACTACGATCGTTTGAATTTATTAGTAGCTGGTGAAATTGATTTCGAACAGATTTTACCTTCGGCAATTGCAGAGTTTGTACCCATCGGTTTTATGGGATTGTTGCTGGCAGGTTTACTTGCAGCGTTTAATTCAACTTTTGCCGGAACGTTAAACGCTGCACAAGCGTACATTGTTAACGACATTTATTTACGCTATTTAAAACCAAAAGCATCGAATAAGCAAATTAAAAATATGAATTATTCCACCGGCTTTTTGGTGGTTTTTGTAAGTATTATTTTTGGGATTTTTGCACAAGATGTAAACAGTATTTTACAGTGGATTGTTTCGGCACTCTACGGAAGTTATGTAGTTTCTAATGTTTTGAAATGGTACTGGTGGCGCTTTAATGGTTATGGATATTTTTGGGGAATGGTAGCAGGCTTAATTCCGGCACTTATTTTTCCCTATGTATTTTCCGAAACGCTCGATTTGTATTATTTCCCATGGTTGTTACTTATTTCGATTGCAGGTGCGCTGACCGGAACTTTTTTAACTAAACCAACCGACGAAAAGACTTTGAAAGAATTTTATAAAACCGTAAATCCCTGGGGTTTTTGGGGACCTATCAAACAAAAGGTAATGGATGAAGATCCTGATTTTAAGCCGAATAAAAATTTTAAAATCGATATGTTTAATGTGATAATCGGTACAATTGCACAAACTGCATTGGTGGCCCTACCTATTTACATTATTTTGAAAGATGCGCTTCCGATCTGGATAACAATAATTATAACCGTAATTTGTGCCATTATCTTGAAAAAAACATGGTGGGAAAAATTACCTGAGAATTAAAAATTTTAGAGTTTCAGGTTCCACATCGAACTCTAAACTTTAAACTTTGAACTTTAAACTTTGAACTTTAAACTTTAATCAGCTAACTTTATGATTCCAACAAAAGAAGAATTTAATAAGCGCCTTCAAAAATTGAAAAATGGGCATAAAAAACTACTCTCTAAAAAGAATAAGCCGGTTTCGAATAATTACAACGGTATTTATCAGAAATACAAAAATCCAATTTTAACTGCAGCTCATGCACCTTTGCCTTGGCGTTTCGATTTAAATTACGAAACCAATCCTTTTTTGATGCAGCGGATTGGTGTAAATGCAACTTTTAACAGCGGGGCAATTTATCTGGATGGAAGGTATTTGTTAATGGTCCGGACAGAAGGCTGGGATCGCAAATCGTTTTTTGCTGTGGCAGAAAGTCTAAATGGTATTGATAATTGGCATTTTTGGGATCGCCCGGTTACAATGCCCGAAACTTTAAATCCAGATACAAATGTGTACGATATACGTTTGACTCATCACGATGATGGTTGGATTTATGGTATTTTTTGTTCTGAACGAAAAGATCCAACAGCTCCAATTGGCGATAATTCACAAGCAATAGCAAGCGGAGGAATTGCACGGACCAAAGATTTGATAAATTGGGACCGTTTACCCGATTTTATCTCACATCATGGGCAGCAACGAAACCTGGTTCTTCATCCTGAATTTGTGGATGGAAAATACGCATTTTATACCCGGCCTCAAGATGGATTTATTGAAGTTGGCGGCGGCGGTGGAATTGGCTGGGCTTTGGTTGATGATATTTCAAAAGCCGAAGCACCCGATGAAAAAATAATTGACAAAAAGATATATCACACTATTAAAGAGTTAAAAAACGGACAGGGACCTGCTCCCATTAAAACAGAAAAGGGGTGGTTGCATTTGGCGCATGGTGTTCGTGGCTGTGCGGCAGGTTTGCGGTATGTTTTATTTATGTTTATGACCGATTTGGAAGACCCTTCGAAAGTTATTGCAAGGCCAGGCGGGCATTTTATGGCAGCGGAAGGAGAAGAGCGGGTGGGGGATGTTTCAAATGTGGTGTTTACTAATGGCTGGATACGGAATGAAAAAGACGAGGTATTTATTTATTATGCTTCGTCAGACACCAGAATGCACGTTGCAACAACAACCATAGAACAATTGTTAGATTATTGTTTGAACACTCCCGAAGATGGTTTTAGGTCCGCGGCAAGCGTACAAACTATTAATAAGATGATCGATGGTAATAGTGGGTTGTATTAAATCGTAAAAGGAATTGCATATTAACTAAAAACAAAAAAGATTGATTATTTTTGTTTAATGCCAAAAAAGGGAATCACATATAAATTACCTTCGGAATTTGCTGAGAAAGTTGAGATTGATTATGCAAATTTAACAACGGTCAAACATAAAAAGGAAAGCGGACAATTTTTTACGTCAAAAGTAATTTCTGATTTCATGGGGAATTTGGCTCAACCAAAATCTGATATTATATCTATTCTTGATCCTGGTTGTGGTACAGCAATTTTATGTTGTTCACTCATTGAAAAATTAATCGGAAAAAGTAAAATCAAAGAAATTAAGTTAAAACTAATTGAAATAGATAGTAAGGTTATTGTAGAAACAAAAAAAGTAACTGATTTTTTGAAAGAATGGCTTTTAAAGAAAGGAATTTCCTTGAATGTGGTTATTGAGCAAAAAGATTTTATTTTATCCAATTCAGGAGCCTTTACAAAGAATACTTTATTTCAAGATCAGCTAATAGAAAAATATGATTATATAATTTCAAACCCACCATATTTTAAGATTTCAAAATCAGATAATCGTGTTCAGGTTGCACAAGAATTGGTTTATGGACAACCAAATATTTATTCTTTATTTATGGGGCTTTCAGCAAAACTGTTAAAGCCAGATGGAGAATTGATTTTTATAGTACCACGAAGTTTTGCCGCAGGAAATTATTTTAATGCTTTTAGAAAATCTTTTTTCAACGATGTTAGCATTTCAGATATTCACATTTTTAAATCACGTAATAAGATGTTTAAAAATGATAATGTTTTGCAAGAGAATATTATTATAAGAGCAACAGAAATAACAAATTCTCACATCAGGGTTTCAGTATCAGAGTGTGTGAATGACTTACATGAATCTCAAATTTCAGAATATAAAACCAAAGAATTGATTGACTTAAATTCTGTCGAGAAAATACTATACATTCCATCAAATAATAAAGAAGCTGAAACTATTAATGTTTTTCGAAGA
>Ga0209249_1003178_pt1 | contig 12144 bp, 10 predicted proteins | sample SaaInlV_200m_DNA_4_FD_184653 | JGI IMG/M metagenome (GOLD analysis project Ga0209249, IMG submission 184653) | Marine microbial communities from expanding oxygen minimum zones in the Saanich Inlet - SI037_S3LV_200m_DNA (SPAdes) (version 2) | ecosystem: Environmental > Aquatic > Marine >...
TGGCCAGGAATACTGTTTCTGGTAATTCTTTTAGAGGTTTTTTATCTTCAAATACAGTTACTGCTTTATTTTCAGTGTTCAAACCAACAGAAACTTCCCAATATTCTTCTGCTATAAAAGCTTCTATTTCTCGTTCTTTTTCTACAATTAATCTAGCCGCAACTGATTGAACTCTTCCCGCAGAAAGTCCTCTGCGTACTTTTTTCCATAGAACAGGAGAAATCTTATATCCTACTAACCTATCCAATACTCTTCTAGCTTGTTGAGCATCAACCATATCAAAAACTATTTCTCCAGGATTGTTAATAGACTCAAGAACAGCTTTTTTGGTAATTTGGTTAAAGGTAGACCTAAGAAATTTTAGAGAGTGTTTTTTATCATCCAAAATATGCTTCACATGCCAAGCTATAGCCTCTCCTTCTCGGTCAGGATCCATAGCAAGATAAACTGTATCAGATTGTTTGGCTGCTCTTTTCAAGAGAGTAACGACTTTTTTCTTACCATCACTTACTTCATATTCTGGTTCAAAGTTATTTTCTAGATCAACACCTAATTTTTTGGCTGGTAAATCCCTAATGTGTCCCACAGATGCTTCAATAATGAAGTCTGACCCAAGATATCCTCGGAGTTTACGTGCTTTTGTTGGTGACTCGACAATAACGAGTTTTGATTTTTTAGTAGCCATACATCCAACGACTATACACTATCAGGCAAGCATTTCATAACAATAACTACTCTCACCTCTAAACCCCAGCAACCCACCACAAGCCTTTTTCTTCCACCAAACTCTTCAGCTGCAGCCCTAGTAAAACCTCCTGCAACTCTAACAAAGAGAAATCTGTTTTTGCCAACAACTCATCAATATTATGTTTTTTTGCCTGCAGAACTTCTAAAACAACTTTCTCTTTATCAGTTAAATTAAATCTGTCTAAGTAATTTCTAGAGACTTCTTCTCTGGATATTTTACTTTTTACTTTTTCTTTGATTAAAGTCTGACCCTCCACTTCACCCTTGCTTCTAAAATTATTACCAACCTTCTTCAAAGAAACCTCTAAATCTTCTGGAGAACGCAACAACATTGCTCCTTCTTGTAATAAAGTCTGTACCCCTGCAGAGAAAGGAGAGAAAATAGAACCAGGAATAGTCCATACTTCTCGACCCATTTCTCCAGCCAACCTAGCAGTGAACAAACTACCACTTTTGGCAGCTGCTTCTATGACACAAACCCCTAGAGACATCCCTGCTATCAATACGTTTCTAGCTGGAAAATTACCAGGTCGTGGAGCAACATGAGGAGCAAAAGGAGAAACAAAACTAGCTCCTTTGGCTAGAAATTCTTTCATTAAAGATCTCTGGTGAGATGGATACATATAATCAAAACCAAAGCCTAAAACTCCGATAGTATATCCTCCAGATTCCAAAGCTTTTTTTTGAGCATGAACATCGACTCCATACATAAACCCAGAAACAATTTCTCTAGTCTGTGACCAAAAAGGAACAAAATGATCTATAAGATGCTTACCATAAGCAGTTATTTTCCTAGTCCCAACAACACTAATTGGTTGAGTTGTTTTTAAAGGAGCACCCTTAATAAAAAGAACTGGTGGCGAAAAATCTATCTGTTTTAATAAAAATGGATATTCTTGGTCATCTTCAAAAACAACCCGAATATTTTTCTCTATGATTTTTTGATAATATGAGTATTGATTGTATTCTTTTTTGAATTTATAGATTGAATTTTCAATCTTTTTATTAAAAGGTATTTTATCCCATATTCCCCATTTATTGACCCAAAAATCACTTTCATCTAGTTCGTGTTTACTAAGTGTTTTTAATGCTTTTACGTAAGTTTTAGTTCCCACCCCATCTAACGCATAAAGAGCTGTTCTGAATTCTCTAGACCATCGCATAACAGTATTCTAAATAATCAAAATGACATTAAATTACCACTATTTAACTCAAGTAAAATCTATTTATTGATAATATATGAGGTTATTTCCCCATCATCCAGTTCCAGACCTCAAGCGCAACTGGTGAAGCATCTCTAGAACCTTCTCTAAACGGCTCTTCTTCATCACTCTCAACCAGAACTACAATCACTATCTTATCTGGAAAAGAAGAACTATTTATCTTTTGCAACCATTTCTCTTTTTCGGAAATTAAATCTCGATCTCCCTCAGGTTGATCATCAATCATAAAAGATTTTGAACTAGTATCTTCTCCTAAAACTTGCTGTTGCTCACCAACTAAATCTTTAACCCCACCCACAGTCATTGCAAACCAAGCATGAGTCTTACGATATCCCCTTTCATCGGCCCCACCAAACTCTGCTGTTCCTGTTTTACAAGCAATCATTCCTTCTTCAATGAGCTTATTAGCACTAATATGATCAACAACACCTTCCTGATCACCACCCAATATAACTCCTTGCTCTTGATTCCAAGGAAAAAATGGATAAGCTGTCCCACCAGATGAACAAGCGCCGACCATTCCTTCTTGAATAGCCCTGATATTCTCTTCTTTGACCCCAATAGAACTACAATCTGCCTGAGTTTCTTCTTCTAAAATACTTGGTTTACAGATTTTACCTCCATTACCAAAAACTTGAATCATCTGTGCCTGCTGTAAAGGAGTTACCAAAAGATCTCCCTGACCAATTCCTAAATGGAACGTATTTCCCAAATACCATCTTTCGCCAATAGTTTTTTCCTTCCAACTTGGACTTGGTACAAGACCTGCTTTTTCACCAGATACCTCTAAACCAGTTAACTTACCAAAACCCATCTGCTCAGCTTGTTGAACCAAAGCATCTACTCCAGTCCATTCTGCTGCCTTATAAAAAAAGATATCATTACTTCTAGCAATCGCCCTACTAAGAGAAATATTGCCTTCTACTCTCCCATATTGGGTGTAATACCAATTGGCATAACGATATATTCCTACCTCTAGAGTTCCTTGATCATCTACTACTGTCGTAGTATCAAAAGCTTCAGATTCTAATCCCGCCAGAGCAGTTACTAACTTAAAGATAGAGCCAGGTGGATAAGCCCCACTCACAGCTCTATTAAAAAATAGCTTTTTTTCATCAACCAAAGCAGAACGCAATTCATCCCACTTATTTTTCTGCTCTTCCTCAATATTAGATGGAGTAAAAAGATTGCTATTAAAAGAAGGCGTACTGAGCAAGGTTAGAACTTTACCAGTATCTGCATCTAGAATAACAACTGATCCGGTTTTGTCCCCCATAGCCCGCCAAGCTACTGTAGATAGGTATGGATCTAAAGTTGTCTTGAGGCTTCTACCAACAACAGGAACTACTGCTTCTGACTCTCCTATTTTTTTTCCGAGAGCATTGATCTCGAATTCACGAAAACCTTTTTTACCTCTTACCAAATCATCAAAAAATACTTCTAAGCCCAATCTTCCTAATGAATCAGTTGTCTGTAACTGAGAATTATTTTGTAAATCTTCTGCAGTAACACTAGAGATATAACCCAAGGTATGAGCCAATGAAAAAGGTCTCAAATATTTACGTTGTAGTACATAATGAACAGCAAAAGGGTCTTCTACTTGAAGAGACATAGCTGCTTCTTTAGTAAGCGGCTTTTTTTCTGGATAAAGGGCTGTAGGATTTAATAACTTAAAATACTCTCTTTGATTAACAACTAAGGGATCTCCATAGCGATCAAAAAAAATACCGCGCTCTGCAGGAATCTCTGTTCTGAATTGACGATTTCTATGAGAAATATTAGCAAAAAACTCTCCCTGAAAACCCTGAAGATCTATTACTCTTATCACTAAAAGACTTAGAGAAATCAAGATTACAAAAAAAAGAGTTTTAGTTAGTATATTTTTTCGTTGTTTTTCCATATTTTCGGCCACCAGATAATTCCTTTAACATAAACCAAAATCACTAATAAACTAGCTAGTGATTGAACAACCGTACTCCAAGAATTAAAACCATCACTTTGCCATCCAACTAATAACACTCCTCCTCCATAAAACATCCACCATAAAAACTTTTTTCTAGCAGAATGAAGAAACCATAGAGATAGTATTAGAACTAATGGGATAACTATGGAAATAGAAAAAGCGACTGACAAGAGAAAACTAGTAAGTAAGCCCAAAATCCAAAAGCTTCTATCTGAAACACGGATTAATATCTGGTGCATGAAAAAAATACTAAGCCAAGCAAAACCAAAAACAGCCTCAAAAGAAATCAGCAAACTTATTAGAACTATATAAAGCCCTAGCTGAACAAAACTTTGAGTATTCATTGCACTACTTTCTTGTTCTTAGTCACTTCTTTTCTCATTACGATACCTCTTTCATTAACGCACCTCCACAATAGAACTTTCGAAAAATGAAAGATATTGCTCTACCACAGCTGTCTGTACTGAAGCCGTCATATCCTGATCAATAACAAGAATTCTGCCTATCAAAATTCCTTGTTCTACCTGAGGTTGACCCATGGTAAAAATCTTTTCTCCAACAACTAGTTGATCCGTTCTAGCTACTTCTGTAAAAATAATTTTCTTTCCATCTCCTCTGATAATCCCTTGAATACCAGATTCTGTTTCCGCAAAAATAGCAGGAGCGTCTTTCTCAAAAAGCAAGACTACTTGTGATTCATGCTGACCAATATTAGTTAGCTGACCCAAAAGAGTTTCTCTACTTAAAACTAAAGCCCCTTTTTCAAGAGAAATATCTAAACCTCCAGCAACAGCTGGTTTTGCCAAAGAAACAACAGGTCTAGTCAAAAAAGTTCTACCTTCTGGCCTATCTGTATTTTCTAGAAGAAATCTTAGTTCTTTATTCTCTTTTTTGAGAGTTTCGAGCTCTGTTAGAGCTGCCGAAGATTCTGCCAAACGAAGTTCTAGGTCTTGGATATGGGCTACTGAATTAAAAACTTTTTTTACATCTCCAGAGGTTGAAGTTACATTTGTAGCTTGTTGCACCCACCAAGATTTCATCGGCTCCATAAATTTAGAATAAACCATATTCTGTACAGGACTTATTAAATTAGTAACCTCCAAAATAAGCACAAAAATAACAACAACTAAGATCTGCTCCCACCGAGATGATGAAAAATATTTATTCCTGCTCATAGCCATTCTATTCCCTGCATCAAATCAAACTCTGATTTCAAACGCAAAGGTTTTTCTTGATAAGATTTCAAACAAAGTTGAAAAAAATCATCTCCTAAAATAACCCATTTTTCTGGTTGTATTAACCTAAATGAATTGTTTTGAATAACAGAATCAAGTTCTTTAAAAACTTTTTTTTGTAAAAAAGAAAAAAGTGGTTCTACATCTTTAAAAGAAAATGAGGTTGTTAAAATTTCCTTATTTCTACTACTTCTTCCTCTGACTACTAAAGAGAATTTCTTCCCTTGTTTACCAAGTTCTTGATATATATTCAAAGCCACTTCATGAGAAATCTCAAAAAGATGCTTTTCTCTAAAGAAATTAACAACCTCTGTTCTAGCTTCATTCAATGAATAGTAAATCACAAAGCTTTGTTGAGCTTCTGCAGAAAAAACACCAATTTCACTTATCTCTTGACCAATATAAACAAAAACACCTTTTTCATAATCTTGTTTAATAAGAAAAGCCTGAAAAGATGTTGAGTAATTCCTAAGTTCTACATTAGAAAAACCAGCCCTACGGAATAACCTAGCCATCACTGTTTTTTCTACAGGAGAGCTATTCGTTGGAATAAAAACGATAGCTTTATTAATTCTAAAAGGATTTTTCAAAACAATGAGATTTTTTTTGGATACTTTAGCAATAGTTGCCAAAGCTTTATCAAAGTCAGCTACTTTTCCTTCTATAAACCCGGTATCTACAACAAGATCATGTTGTTTTCTCTTTTTTTCAGCAATAACAAGAATAGATTGTCCATTTAACCAAAAAAGAACTTGTTCTTGCTTAAAAATAGATAGTGATAATCGAGGAATTAAAGACTTTCTCATCTACTCTGAGCCTAACAAATCTAGAAGAGAAAAACCAGTCTATCTAAAACAGAACTGTGAACTGATCTATAGCTGATTCAATAACTGAGTACCAGTCTTCCAACGACCATCTTTCAAATGGGCTGCAGCCTTATTCAACTGCTCATCACTTTGATTATTCTTTTTCAAATGTTCGCGAACTCCATTGACTCTTTCCCAAACCATATCTTCTTTGAGCTCTAAAGCTTTTTCTAACATTATCTCTTCAATATCTGGGATAAACTGCTCTATTTTTTGAATCAAAGCATTCTGTTGATCATTCTTTAAAAGACTACTATCTTGACGAATCTTGGTTATTTCTCCAGCTTCAGAGTCTGTAACTAGCAACGAGACATCCTTATCCAAGAAGTCTTCCCATAAAGCTTGTTGGAGTTCATCCAAGAACTCTTCTTTCTCTTTATCTGATGCATCATTAACACCTAGTAACTCAAAGATGTTTTGTTCTTCGATACTTTCTCCACTCTCTTTTCTTGAAGGAACTGGCTTATTTTCTTTTGGAGATTCTGTTTGTGATTTTTTCACTGGTGCAGAAACAGGAGCAACTTTTGCTTGAGAATTTACAGGTGACTTGTCTTGGACTTTTTTACCTTTATGAACTGGTGATCTCTCATACTCATCTAATGCTTGTTCCAGTTCTACCAAAGGATCTTTTGCCTTCTGAGAAGGAGATGGTTGCACTGAATCATGCTGTTTTACAGGTGGTTTAGCAACAGGTTTTTGTGGAACTACTTTATCTACAGTCTTTGCATTACTACTAGGCTTTGCTTTATTAGCTTCTACCTTTTCTTTATACCCCAGGGTACCTTCTCTCGCTTTGCGATTCTCCTTGTATTTTTTCTCGTAAGCATCTAATGCTTTTTCCAGTTCTGCTAAAGGATCTTTTGCTTTCTGTGATGAAGCTGGCTTATCTAATCCCTTTTTCTGTTGTAGGTTTTCAATCTCCTTTAACTGTTCTGTTTTTTTATCATCTTTCTTTGTCTCGAATTCAGAAACTAACTCTTCTAATCTCTTGAGAGGATCATCGCTTTTAAAAGATGAAGTTGCAGCTGAAACATTACTATTTTGGCCAGAATTATGTTGAGTTGGCTGAGCCATTACTGGTGTTTGCACTTTTGTGACTGGTGCCGGTGTTGCTGATTGAGCAGGTGCTGTAGAAGATGTTCCAGAAGGTGGTACATATGAATCTACATAGGATGACTGAGATTGATTTGCTTTGGCAGGATTTGACATATTTCCTCGAGTTTTTATACTTATTATTTCGCAAATCTACTATAGCAGAAAAAAAGATAACAACTAAAGACTAAATTAAAATTGCGGTTACAATAGATTGAAATGTTTATTCAATGGTTCAGTTTTCTTTACCACAGCTTGTTCTTAGTTACTCCATTATTTTTCTTTTGGGGAAATAGTGAATTATTTGAAATAAATAAGATGCTGTTTATCTATATAGTAGCTGCCTTGGTAGGAACTTTATGGATAATTCGTTCGATTACAGAAAAAAAAATTTATTGGAAAAACCACTACTTTGTCACTACTGTCCTTATATTCCTCTTGGGTCAAGCTATCTCTAGTTTTTTCTCGATTCATTGGCGTACTTCGCTGGTTGGTTACTATAGCCGACTAAATGGTGGTTTGTTTTCCTCTATATCCTATGTAGTTCTAGCTTTGGGTTTATGGAACAACATCCCGAAGAAAAAACTTCCAAAGTTTTTTCTAACTCATGCCTTGGCTCTACTACTAGTAAGCCTTTATGCTTTTCCAGAACATTTTGGCTACTCACCTAGTTGTTATCTACTTCATCAAACAATCGATGCTAGTTGTTGGAAACAAGATGTCCAAGCCAGAGTTTTCGGTACATTTGGTCAACCAAACTGGCTGGCTAGTTATATCGTTGGTATTCTACCGATTATATTTTTTCTAAAATCTAGATACAAAAAAAACCTAAATTTACTCTGGGATGCTATCAGTGTCTTGGCTATAACAACCCTCTGGTTTACTCATTCAAGATCAGGTCTTGTAGCTTTTATGATTATGGTTGGAATAACAATTGTTATCTATGGATATAAATCATGGAAACCATTGAAAAAACTCCTTTCTCACAAGCTATTTTTGCCTTTTGCAACTATTTTCAGTATAGTATTAATAGTAATTGGTAGCTCTCTCCTCCAGCAGAGAACTCGCCAGACTTTAGCCTCCCTTGATTTATCTCAGGGTACGGATTCTTTTTCTATTAGAACACTTGTTTGGCAAGGAGCCCTAAAAGTTTGGCAACGATATCCCTTAACTGGCTCTGGGCCAGCAACATTTGCTTATAGTTTTTACCAAGACAGACCTGTATTTCATAACCTAATCTCTGAATGGGACTTTCTTTACAACAAGGCACATAATGAGTTTCTTAATTACTTATCAGAAACTGGAATCATCGGCTTCTCTACTTACTTGATATTCTTGGGAACTACTCTTGTTTTACTTTGGAAAAAAGGTAAAAAATATACTCACTGGAATAATTCTAGTTGGATGATCTTTATCAGCCTGATTGGACTCTCTGCAGTTCACTTCTTTGGCTTCTCTATAGCAGTCACTAACCTTCTCCTTTTTACTCTCCCAGTGATGGCCCTGAGTGATAACAATTATAGTACTAAGACAAAAAAACCACAGCTATCTTCTTGGTGGCAGTATTTAGGTATTTCTCTAACTGTTATCACAATGTTTACTATTCTTTCTTCTATCTACGATTTCTGGCAAGCAGATAGATTCTACAAAAAAAGCAAAGAGCAAAAACAAGAATCACTCTATATTGAAGCCACTAGTTCCTTGCAAAAAGCAATAAAACTCTCGCCAAATGAGGCAGTGTTCTATGATGAGTTTGCTAATATCTATAGTGTTCTTTCTTTTCAATATAAAAGCCTTGGGAAGATAGAAACTAGCCAAAGCCTCACTCAAGTTTCTATCGAAAACTCGGACTATGCTCTGTTACTAAATCCACGTCACCTCAATTTTTACAAAACAAGAGCTAGAGTTTTTCTAATTTTGGCACAAAATGATTCTCAATATTATGCAGATGCAGAACATACCCTACTTTCTGCTATAGAACTTTCTCCTAATGATGCAAAACTTTACTACAACCTAGGCTTAATTCAAAAAGAGATGGGTAAACTATCTGAAGCTCAAACTTCTTTAGAAAAATCTGTAAACTTCAAACCAAATTATCTGAAAGCTAGAGATGAACTAGCTTTACTATATGCAGAAACAAAACAATCAGAAAAATCACTAGAACAATTTTCTTTTATTCTTCGACATCTAGCTGTTGATGATCCAGTTTTTTTACAGAAATATAAAGCTGTTGAAGCTAGTGCGAGTGCTACACTAGAATAGTAAGAAACTTTTACTTTGATTACCAAATATAGAATCAATCTAGAAATTTTATTATGACTTTAAACTCAAGAACTATCCAAGACATATATAACCATTTTCAGATTCCTCCAGGTCTTCAAAAACACATGTATATCGTCACTATGATAGGAAAATATATCTGTGATTCATGGCAGGGACCATCAATAAACAAACAAGCAATTGTCACAGCTTTATTACTCCATGATCTAGGTAATCTCATTAAGTTTGATCTCTCTGAGAATGCTGTCATTTTGGACCCAACTCTTCATGACTCATCGTGGAGAGGTATTCAGCAAAAACTCATCAAAAAATATGGAACTAGCGCTCATAAAGCCACACTAAAAATGGCTAAAGAAATCATTACAGATTCACCAACCCTAAAATTGATAGACGCGATGGATGCTACTAATCTTGAAAAGATATCTCAAGAATCATGGGAACATCAAATTTGCGAATATGCTGACATGAGAGTAATTCCAAATGGTATTTCTTCTTTGGACAAAAGATTAACTGATATTCATGATAGATACCAACACTTATCTCCTGACTGGGAAGATAAAGAACTTCTTACTAAAAACAAAATATTTGGTAAAAAAATAGAAGATAGTCTTCAAGAAAATACAATAGAAAATATCATTTTTATTCCCCAGAGAAAAATAGACTCTTATCTGATAGAATTACCTCAATATATAATCAAAAAAGATAATTAAAATATACAAAATAAAAATATGAAAATAATTAATATTCCGCATCCAACTCTGCGTGAAAAAGCAAAAAGAGTTGAAAAAGCTACTCCTGAGTTTATAAGTTTTTTGAATGAAATGAAAAACTCTCTGACCAATACTGCTAATCCACAGGGAGTAGGTCTTGCTGCACCACAGGTAAATGCTTTACATAGAGTTTTCTTGACCCTAGTAGATGAGAAGGTGAATGGCAAAGCCAGAGAGGCTGCCCTGGGGTATGAAAAAAGAATGAATCCTCAAGAATTCATTAATCCAATCATTACCAAACATGATACTAAACATACTTTTGGCCCTGATCCAGATAATCCACGTCTTGAAGGATGTCTCTCAATGCCTGGACTATACGGACCGATTCCTCGTTGGGAGTGGATTGAAGTAGAATACCAAGCCTTTCATGATGGAATATTAGTAGAAAAAAAAGGTAGATTTGATGGCTTCCATGCTAGAGTTATTCAGCATGAGATAGATCACTTGGATGGCATCCTTTTTACAGACTATTCTCTACAATATGACCTTCCTGTTTATGTTGAAAAAAAACAAAAACTAGTAGAGATAACAGATAGATCTGCTCTAGAGCTTTTCTAAAAAAATTAAATAAAAAATAATATGACTACAATCTGGATAGCTGGTTCTACACACAGAACAACTCAAGTTGCAAAGACTTTGCACCAAGATAGTCGCTTTTCAGTTACTCATATCATTACTCCCAGTCCCAGAAAAATAGGTAGGAAGCAGGAAGAAAAAAACAATCCTCTTCACCAGTTTGCTCTGGATAATAAAATCACAACAACTCTAGTAGATAAAAAAATCGACAGTAGTATTAAAGAAAAGTTAGAAAAAGTAAAAAAACCAGATATCTTGATAGTAGTAGATTTTGGCTTTTTAATTCCTAGCTGGCTTCTAGATCTTCCAAAGATAGCTCCTCTAAATATTCATCCTTCTCTACTCCCACGCTGGAGAGGCAGTACACCAGGACCTAGTGTTTTGCTCCATGGAGATAAAAAATCTGCTGTTACCTTGATGATCATGAATGAAAAAATGGATGAAGGACCTATTTTATCTCAAATTCCTTTTACCGTGGATCCTACGTGGACTCAAACAGAATATTACCAAACTAGTTTTGACCTAATCTGTGAAAAACTAGGTGATCACATAGAACAGTTTCTACAAAAAAAAATCATACCTTCTATACAACCCACCAAATCTCCAACTCCAACAGCACTCAAGCTTACCAAAGAAAAAGCTTTTATTTCTTGGAATGAAATCAAAAATGCTATGCAAAATGGAGAAAAAGCTACAGAAATAGAACGCGCTTCTAGAGCTTTCTACCCATGGCCAAAACTATGGACAAAAGTGATAACAAACAAAGGAAAAAAGAGATTTATCATCCATAGTTGTTTTATTGACGAAAAAAAGCATCTACAACTGGATAAAGTTCAGTTAGAGGGAAAATCCATTAATAATTGGAGTGAAATTAAAAACTCAGTACTTGAGTAATTTTAGAAAAGTTCCAAAAACAGAATAACTTCTTAAAGAAAATTTTAAGTATTTAATATAAAGTGAGAAAAATAGAGATCTATTTTTTATCTACAGGTTTTTTGTAGTGAGTGGTAACCCCAGCTTTCTTCAACATGCGAAGAACCTTAGTAGGAACGCGGAAGCGTTTCTTTTCACCATCTATCACCACAGTTACTGTGTGAAGATTATACTTAAAACCACGTTTATTGCGGTTTTTTGCGTGGGACACAGTATTACCTATGTGAGCCACTCTTGGAAATTTGAATGAGAATTTTTTCATAGCCAGAGAGGGATTGTAGCACTTCTGTGGGGAATGAGCAACCGAAAATAACAACCAAAACCTCTTTCTATAGTAAATACATTCTTTTCACTTATAATGAAGCTATGTTGAGTTTGTTATTTTCATCACCTATAGCTTTTATTGTTATCTTTGGAGGACTATTACTCTCTATTACTCTCCATGAGTTTGCTCACTGT
>Ga0209249_1003180_pt1 | contig 12142 bp, 11 predicted proteins | sample SaaInlV_200m_DNA_4_FD_184653 | JGI IMG/M metagenome (GOLD analysis project Ga0209249, IMG submission 184653) | Marine microbial communities from expanding oxygen minimum zones in the Saanich Inlet - SI037_S3LV_200m_DNA (SPAdes) (version 2) | ecosystem: Environmental > Aquatic > Marine >...
GTTTATTGCATTTCAACGAGTCTATCAGCAGCTTGCCTATGGATGATTACAGCAAAGAAAAGACAATATTCGAGTGTGGTAAAAATAATCGGCATCAGCTGAGGGGTAGCTGCGAGAGAAAATACAGCGTAAATAGGAGCAATTCCTATTTGTGCAATAAAAGAGCGTATTTAGTACAGCTGCGTGAGTTTGAGGTGATTTAATGAAAAAGTTGGCCTCAAATTTACGTGAGAGCGCACGCTTTAATCAACAGGTTTCGGATTCAGGAGGTATTTACCGAAATCAATAGAGCAAATGGTCTATTATTTTATCCCATCCTCTTGATATAGGAGGGCATTGGCATTAACATTAAAAATTAAATTTTTTCTTTTTCTTTTTCTTTTTCTTTTTCTTGCAAATGATATGCCGTTATAGAAAACGATAGAAAATTTGAAGAGGTTTAAGGGGGAGAGCTGACAAGAGCCCTCCCTTAAGCTACATCAGGAAAATATTAAGGTAACCAGGAAAGAGACACGAATATGCCACAAGCAATCACCGGAAATGCCGTAGCCGCTAAAGTCGGCACCGCAAAAGTTGGCGCTGCAAAAACACTCTCTGTGAAAGCAGCAGCTGCAAAAGGGATCACACTCGGTTCTGGCGTTAGCCTCTCCTCCTCTGCCACCGTCGGTAAAGACGTGGTCATTGGTAATGGTGCCGAAATTATGGCCAAAGCTAAAATTGGAGCTGATGCAGTCATTGGCTCAGACGCCACCATTCAGCAAGGTGCCTCCATTGGAAAGGGTGCCGTGATTGGGCAGGATGCAACCATTGCCAAGGGCGCTGTAGTCAAGAGTGGTGCAGCCGTTCATGATGGGGCAACTGTCAAGGCGATACCCGCAGCAAAATCAGGTACAGCAAAGGCCGCGCCAGCCGCTAAAGCAGGTGCCGTTAAAACGGGTACTGCTACTGGAGGTGCTACAGTGGCACCCGCCACTGGGATGGAGAGCACCCCCACAGGTCTAGAGCTGGAAGGTCTCCGTAATGGCACTATGACAACCAAGGCCGGCACCGCAAAAGCGGCTACGGGAGTTGAGATGGAAGGTGCTCGCAACGGCGCAATAACCGCTAAGACAGGCACTGCAAAGGCTGCTGCGGGAGCTGAGATAGAGGGTGCTCGCAACGGAACAGTGGCAACCAAAGCAGGTACTGCAAAGGCTGGAGCCGCGAAAACAGGGGTTGCAACAACAAAGGCTGGGGCCGCAAAAGCTGGTGCTGGGGCCGGAGCACTCACAACAGCACCCACTGGAACCGAAACCATTCCAAGTACCAAAATGGCATTTGCTGCAGATCCGGCAACCACCAGTAAAGCGGTTACCGCCACAATCTGGAATGGTAAGGGGTGGAGCTTGGGGCTAGGACTTGGCCTCGGTGTCTGGGGACCGGTTGCTGTGGGCTTGATCGGAGCATCGGCAGCTTATGGCTACTATCGCTATCGCAAAAGCGGAGTAGAGGAAGCCATTGCTGGCGAGACTAGCACTGAAGGCGTGCCCGAAGAGGCTCTTCAGACAGCCACCACAGATGAAGTGGAGACAACAACGGATGAGACTGTAACCACCCAGGATGATACAGATCAGGCCGATACAGAAGCGAGCAATAAGGAATAACCCCATGGCCGCAGATGTTATCGTCGTCGAGAGCCCATGGCGGCCTCGACTACAAGCCGCTTTAAGCTACCTCGGTATTGCGGTTTTTATTCCACTGTTTGTCTACCGCAATAACCCGTTTGTCCACTTCCATGCCCGCCAAGGGCTGGTATTGTGGGTCATTCTGGTTATGGCGGTTACCTCCCTATTTCTCCCTGGCTCTGGAAAATTCCTATTTGTAGCCTTGATGGGGATCTATGCTGTAGCGGGGGCCATTGGCCTAACCAGCGCACTAACAGGCTCTCTCTGGGAGTTACCGGTGATTGGCCCCATCGCCCGTCGCTACTTCTGAAGGTACTCAGTAATCTCCTGAAGAAACGGGCCGCTGTACTTCTCCAGCTTCTTCTCCCCCACCCCATTAATCTCTAGAAAATCACCTCGGTTTTTGGGGAGATGAATTGCCATCTGCGTCAGTGCCGCATCTCCAAACACCATAAATGGAGCAACCCCTTCTGCATCAGCCAGCTCTCGACGCAGCCCACGCAGTAACTCAAACAGCAGCTCATCACGCCCTTCAACCGATGCAGTAACCGCCCTCTTACGCTGTCGCTTGCCACTCTCCTTGAGTCGTGGTTTTGCCAGCTCCAGAGCAGCCTCCCCTTTGAGCAGCGGTCGTGCCAAATCCGTCAGCTGTAACACCGAATAGTTGGCAATATCCTGAGTCAGATAACCACGGTGGATCAACTGCCGCAACAGGCTCGACCACTCGGCATCACTACGCTCTTTACCAATGCCGTAGGTACTCAACTGGTTATGTCGCAGCTTACGGATACGTTCGGTATCCATCCCCCGCAACACCTCAATCACATGCCGCATACCAAAGCGCTGCCCCACCCGGTAGACACAGGAGAGCGCCTTCTGCGCATCTTCTGTAGCGTTATAACACTCGGGTGGCTCAGAACAGATATCACAGTTGCCACACCCCTGTTGCAGCTCCTCACCAAAATAGTGCAGCAACACTCGGCGGCGACAGGTGAGCGCCTCAGCAAAGGCGATCATGCTATTCAGTTTATGGATCTCGATGCGTTTCTGGGTCTCATTCTCACTGTTCTCCACCAATCGCCGTGCCATCACCATATCCTGCGCCCCAAACAGCAGCAGCGCCTCTGCGGGAAGACCATCACGTCCAGCACGCCCAGTCTCTTGATAGTAGCCTTCGATATTTTTTGGCAGATCATAGTGGACCACAAAACGTACATCAGGCTTGTCGATTCCCATACCAAAGGCGACAGTGGCCACCACCACATCCACCTCATCACGCATAAACTGCTCATGCACCAACTCACGCCTCGCAGCAGGCAGCCCTGCATGGTAGGCAGCCGCGTTGTAACCCGCCAGCTGCAACTTGTCTGCAATCTCCTCCACCCGCTTGCGACTTAAGGCGTAGACGATGCCACGCTCACCACTGAAGCGGCCCAAAAAGTGCCTGAGCTGATCAAACGGTTTACGCTTCTCCAGCGCACTGTAGCGGATATTGGGGCGATCAAACCCGGTAACATGTACCTTCGGTTGGCGCAGTCGCAGACGCTGCTGAATATCCTTACGGGTCTGTGGGTCGGCAGTCGCCGTCAGCGCCACCATCGGGATCTCGGAGAAACGCTCCCGTAACTCTCCCAACTGCACATACTCTGGGCGGAAGTCATGCCCCCACTGCGACACACAGTGCGCCTCATCTACCGCAAACAGGGCAATCTCAATCTCCTCTAGACGCGCCAGAAAGCCCTCGGACATCAGCCGCTCTGGCGCCACATAGAGTAGATCCAGTTCACCCACATGAAAACGGGCCAGAGTCTGTCTAGCCACACTCTCTTGGAGAGCCGAGTTGTAATAGGCGGCATTCACCCCATTAGCCAGTAGTGCATCCACCTGATCTTTCATCAACGAGATCAGCGGCGAGATCACAATGGTGGTGCCAGATCGGAGCAGTGCTGGAATTTGATAGCAGAGCGATTTACCCCCACCAGTTGGCATCAATACAAAGCTGTCGTGCCCTGCTGCTACATCCTCAATAATTTCCTGCTGGTAGGGGCGAAAGTCGCTGTAACCAAAGACAGACTGTAGGGTTTCAAGGGGGGAGGATCTCATAAGGTAAATTAGTCACAAATCAAACCTATTCTAATGCAAAGAGATACTACACTCCTACTCCTGATCAACCATAATCTTCAGAGCCGCTCCTGCAGAATTTATAGCTTAAAGAACCCTACCGCTTGATTTAACGACTGAGACTGATCATTCAACGCATTACTGGCAGCTGCTGCCTCTTCAACCAGTGCAGCATTCTCCTGCGTAGCAGAATCAAGCTGAGAGACCGTTTGATTAACCTGATTGATCCCTGTTTGCTGCTCCGTAGTGGCTGCTGCAATCTCTGAAGCGACATCATGTACTTTGCTAATGGAGCCTTGAATCGACTCCAGCGCACGGCCACTCTCACTGACCCAATGAGTCCCTTGCTCTATCTTCTCGGCACTATTATCAATCAGCAATTTAATCTCTTTGGCCGCATCAGCGGAGCGCTGTGCCAATGTGCGCACCTCTCCAGCCACGACAGCAAAGCCGCGTCCATGTTCACCAGCACGGGCCGCTTCCACAGCTGCGTTAAGAGCCAACAGGTTGGTCTGGAATGCGATACCATCAATCAGTGTGGTGATCTCAGTAATTCTCTCGCTCGACTCATTGATCGCCTCCATTGACTGAACCGCATTGGAGGCAACTTCACTACCCGCCTCCGCATGACTTAATGCCTCTGCGGCAAGACTATTGGCCAACACCGCATTATTTGCCGTGGTCTCTACCGTTGCAGACATCTCCTCCATGCTGGCTGCCGTCTGCTCCAGACTGGCCGCCTGTTCACTGGTACGAATTGAAAGACGGTCATTGCCCGAGTAGATCTCACCCGCTCCATTACTGACACTATTTGAAGCCATACGCACTTGCTGGACTACACCAGAGAGCGCCCGCTGGGTGGTGTTGATTGACTCTTTCAGCTCCCCCAGTCGCCCACTAAACTGCCCTTCTATCTGCTGAGATAAATCCCCTTCACCAATGCGACTCGCCGCCTGTACAGTGGTGCTAATCGACACCTCAAAGGCTTCCATTGAGCGGTTGATATTCTCTTTTAGAGTAGCGATATTGCCACTAGCCTGCAGCGTCATTCGTTGCCCAAAGTCACCTGCGGCAAGACATTCAATAATTTCATCAACCTGTTTGAAGAGGCTATCCATTGATCCCATGGCATGGTTGACTCGGTTACGGAACTTCTCTTCAATCTTATCATCTATACGCACACTGAAGTCCCCCCTTCCCAAGGCATCCATCACCTGTCCCAGCGTATCCATGGTTGCCTCTACCTTATCGGCCGAGGAGTTGACCCCCTGCTTCAGGGTATCAAGATCACCTTGCAGCTGAGGCTCAACCCGCTGAGAAAAGTCTCCATGCGCAATTCCCCCAACCACACTATTGACCCGACTGATGGTATTTTGCAGGCTATCCATATGCTCGTTAAAAGCCACTGATATCTGCCCAATCTCATTACTGGATTGATTTGAGGCACGGATGGTGAAATCACTATGGCGCTGCACCTCAGTCAACGCTGCTGAAACAGCATAGATACCAGAGATAATCTGGCGTGAAATCTTCACTGCCAACAAAATCGCTAACAAAATGGCCGCGCTGACAAACAGCAGATGGTTACGCAGATCATGTTCTGCTTCAGTAGCAGTTAATTGTGCATTCTCCTTTAACTGCTCAGCAAGGGTTACTGAGACCTGTTTGATCTGCTTAATACGTTGCGTGGAAACCTCAAGCCACTGTTTTGAATCTGCCCCACTGATTTGTGAAAGGTGCTGTATCGCCTTCACTGCTGGACCATCAGAGACCGCCACCGCCTCGTCTACATCTCCGATAGGGACATCAAACAGCTTCATCTGAGTGATCGTGGGCACATAGTCAAAATATGTACGGAAGGTATCACCAATGGTATCCAACGCTTTAAGTTCCGCAGCACTAACCCCGTCGAGGGCACGGTATTCATCCAGAATTTGAGTCGTATTGGCATAAATTTGATCAAATTTCTTTTGATGTTTTTTCTGCCCACGAAGCACATAATTCTTAAAGTTGTGGATAAACCCGCCATAACCGATGGTCCTATTCAACCGTTGTAACACCCCATATTTAGGACCGCGAGACTCAAAAATAGCACGCATCGTATAGAAGTCCGGCAGTGCATCGGGAGAAATTTTCTGCTTTAACGCATCCACCTCAGCAGAGGTCGCATACATTTGGAACTGTTCCAGATAAAGCGCCTGATCCGTAATGTAAGAGGTAATTGCACTCTGCTGCTCTAACGAGACATCTCCTGAACTGAAGACCCCATTGAGAGCCCCGCGCTCCTGACCCGCACGCTCTTTGACCCAAAGCAGTGCAGCATAGGCGTTGAGGTTGCGAGAGAGTACAACATTAGACACCCTCAAATTAACGCGCTGTATCAGATGGAGCGCTCTACTATTGAGCGTCGAGTAGTGGCTGAACGCTCCTGAAGCGGCCTCAAGGCGATCTACCTTTTCGCGAATGGCAGCTGTCCCAGAGAAGCTATCCTCCAACTGCTCGATAGTATCTCTCACCTCTTCATGCTGCAGCAGCTCAGTGAGCACATTAGAGCGGACAAACGTATGGAACTGATTGGCTAACTCATCCGCTGTTTTACGCTGCTGCTGCAGCTTATCACCAAAAACAGCCCCTCTACTCCCCAGAAAACCAGCGGTTAACCCACGCTCAACAGCAAAATTATGGGCAACACCATCCAACAAAGTATTGAGCTTCACAATCTGTTCCGCATACTCCATCTCTACCATCACCGCCCGCTTCTCCAACACCCCATTTGTAGTAACCACCACCAAAATCAACAACGGAAACACCAACATCAACAAGATTTGAGCCTGAATACTGAGATTGGAGAGTGAAAATTTTGGGGCAGCTACTGTCTGCATAGAGGTGTCCATCAAGAAAAAAAGGAGGGCAATGCGCTACTTCACGACAGTAAGGCCATAAATCTGCCAGTTTTGCATCCCGCCACGGTAATAAAAGAGTCTATCAGCAGGGTACCCCTCATTGAGCAACCCTTTAATCGCCATAGGTGATTGACCACACCACCAACCATTACACCAGAGTATTAGATTTTTGGCCTCTGAAAAATCCCAACTGCCATCACCTGAACGGGTAACACCAAAGCGCTCAAAGGCCTCCATAATCGAGCCATCATCTGCCCCTTTAGAGCGATGAAGGCTGGTAAATGGGATATTGACTGAGCCTGGGATCGTGCCACGAGTGAACCAATCTGGAGTGCGTGCATCAATAATCACCCCATCATCAACAGCCAGCTCATTACGCATAAAATTGACGACTTCTGCGATACCCACAGTCTCAACCCCCGGTGCTGCGGTAAGCGGTTGCACACAAAAGGGGGGGCAACGACGACCCGTTTTGGTCCAAGTGACATCCGCAACCCCGTTAGGATCTTGATTACGACTTACCGCAACCTCATTCCCATTATGCTCTACGGTTACCGACTCTATTGATGGAGTGATCTTGGTACCAGCAGCTATAGCTGTACTACTCAACCCGGCATATAGCAGAGCCGTAATAGTGATAGAGACCAACTTATTATTGATTTTCATGAGAGTGTTGCCTTTTTAACGGTGTGAATACTTGAACAAAGCTCTTGGTACAAATTGCCCCCAAAGAGTACGTCAGATAAATATGTAACGATCATTACATTTTTGCTACTTGTGAACGTACTTGTACCATGCAAACAGAGGGCATGACAAGTTTATTTTATGAGCAAATCAATAATTTAATCACCTCTAATATTCGCCGCTCCCCATACGACCAAACCTGTAACACAACTCTACCCAGCAGACCGCTCACCACACAGGAGCCATAATCTACATTAAGAACGATTTTTTACTCGACAAAGCCAGCAAGGATGCCGTAAGATGCCGTAAGATGCCGTAAGATGCCGTAAAAGTACCAGACACTTTGGCTGGTTACCTCAAAAAAATTAAAAATCCCACTTACGTCAAGGCGAGGATTTACGACAAAGCAGTTAGAACAACATTGATCTCAAGGAGTAGTTAATGGCTGAACAAATCATCATGGCTCAAGTTGATGCCGCAAATCAGGTATCACAGCTATTGGCTGCCTCAGGCAGTAAAACATTTACCGTTGGCAACATTGCCTCAGCCACAGCGAACGGAGGCAGCATGGTCACCTTCACCCCCGCTGGTGGAGGCAATGCTATTGCTGTAAAGGTAGGCACAGCAAAGGCCGCAGGCTTATCAAGCCTTACAGGAAAGACCGTTGCTATTAGCAAGCCCTCTCTACTGGCAGGGACTGGAATGGGAAACAACTGGCTGATGATGCAGCCTGTAACAGCAGGTGCCGCAAAAACTGGAGCCTCCTCTGTTTCACTGCTAAAACTTGAGGGTGCTCGCCAAGGCGCTCAAGCAGCAGCCCTAACAGGGCAAAATTTTACCGTAGTAAAGCCGATGATGGCGGGAAAAACGACAACATCTACCCTCTTCCTACAGCCCGCAGGGGGCGGTGATATCGTTGCCCTTAAAATGGCAAACACCACACCCGCACTCTCCGGCCTAGTAGGCAAAACAGTTACCGTTGCTCAACCCCCAATGGTTGCCGGAGGGCAGACCAGCGCATGGCTAGCGCTTAAACCTGCTACAGCAGCAACTACAGGCAAAGTCGTTGGCGGTGCCACAGTCGCTGCAGGACCAGCCTTTACACCCGTTGCTATGACCAACAACGGGGGAGCCGTTGCAATGACAGCCAATCTTGAAACCCCAGCAATGAGAGCTGGAGTTGAAATAGAAAACGAAGGTGCCGCAAAGGCTGCAACGGCAAAAGGCGGTACTGTTAAAGCTGGAGCAGGTAAAGCAGGGATGGGTAAAACGGGCATGGGTAAAGCTGGCGCTGGTAAGGCTGGTGCAGGTAAGACCGGAGCTGCTATCGATCCTGCAACAACAAAGGTCGTTGCTGCAAAACTGGGAACGGGTGGCGCAACCGGAGTGAATGCTGCTGCAGTAACAACAGCAACAGGCTCCTCTACCGCATCAACCACTGCTGCAACCATCTGGAACGGCAAAGGCCTCAGCTTAGGTCTCGGCCTTGGATTGGGCGCATGGGGGCCAGCAATTATCGGAGCTATTGGCGTATCTGCCGCTTACGGGTATTGGCGCTCAAAACAGGAAGAGCCAGAAGCCGAATTGTAACCCCCCATTTAACTGCCCCTCAAGGAGTAGAGCATGTCATTTAATGTATTGGTTTGCGACGATGATCAATTCACCCTCGTCATGTACAAGAACATATTCAGTAAGTCGAACTCCATCAAGTTAGACCCCTATCTGCAAGGCAAAGAGGCAGTTGCTGGCGTAAAGAGCAAATACGAAACAGCACAGCAACATGATGTAGCGCTGATCGACATGCGTATGCCCCCTGGTATAGATGGGCTAGAGACCGCGATTGAACTCCGCAAAATCAACCCCACGCTGCCGATCGCATTCATTTCTGGATACTCTGACAACATCGCAGACAAAATCACCACTGCCATCAAGGGGCCAACACTGTGGTTCTCAAAGCCATTCAAGAGCGCTGAGATTTATCAGGCGGTCTATGAGTGCTGCCTCAGCAAGCAGTGGGGGGATACCCCGATAAGACTATACGGAGTCCTATAATCCCCCGTTAATACAGGCATACCGTTCGAGAGCATAAAAGAGAGTAACCACAATGCACGTAGATGACACAAAATACGCCTTTCAACTTTCAGCCATGCTGATGTCCCATAAAGGCTACGAGTCACTGACTCATGCAGTCATTCACTACCTCTACTCGATGGATGAGGTTGAGTATGTCGCAGTCTATGAGTCCTATGAAGATATCAGACATGACGACCGGGTGATTAAACGTTTTGCGCTTGCACCAGATGAAGAGGATCAGGATTACCATCATGAGCTGGCACAGAAGTGTGCTATCAGAAGTCATGGCGGCACCTCAAAACTGAATGTCTATCATGACCCTTGGGTATTGATAGACACTTTGGGACGACTCAATCCACGTCGAATGATCCTGATTAAGGGCGACCTAAGCCCATCCAATATGGCGATTATTGAGGGGCTCGACAAAATTTACACCAGCAAGGTGGCACTATTTGATACCGAGGAGCGAGACGCTCTGACGCACCTCTATAGCCGCCCAAGCCTGAAGATAATGCTCGAAGATCTGGTCACCTTCTATCGTGGAAAGAACTTTAATGATCAACCGATGAAAACCTGGCTGGTAACGGTCGGTATTGATGAGCTTGAACAGAAGAGTGAGGAGTATGGCGCTCACTACAAGAATAAGATCCTAACCACGCTCTCCAGTCTCCTCAACAAGAACATCAAATACACAGACTCTTTGAGCTGTTATGGCGACGGGACATTTGCCCTTGTTTTAAATCTTTATCGTGCTCGCGAGTTAGAGACTAAGCTGGAAGAGATTCACAGAGTCATTGAGAACCACTCATTCCCATCAGGCAAAGTAACAGCCAGTATCGGCTATACAATGATTGATCCGATGATCCCGGTGGACTTAATGATGGAGTTCGTGGACCGCAAGAGCGGCTACCTGATGCGCAACGGCAGCAGCCAAGTACAGTACTTAAACGCAATCAATGAGACCCCAACTGCTGGGGATACCATCAACCTGCAGGGGTTTTAACCATGGCCACAGAAGTGCTTCTACGTAACAACCCATGGACAACAAAATTCCAGGCCCTCCTCTCCTATCTTGGTGTTGCGGTTTTCATCCCTCTTTTTCTCTCTCAGTCCAACCGCTTCGTCCACTTCCATGCTCGACAGGGGCTTGCTCTCTGGACTATTTTGATCCTCGCTATCGGGGCTCTTTTCCTACCAGGCTCCGGTAAGTTCATCTTTGTCGCACTGATGGGAATCTATCTGGTCTCTACAGTGATCGGCATACTCTCGGTACTCACTGGAAACTCATGGGAGATTCCACTCATCGGCTCTGTTGCACGCCGCTACCTCTAAGGAGAGCATTGAATGTTATCAATCACCCCCATCAGCAACGAGGTTGCTGCAGCACTTGCCGCTTCAAACCTAAAGATCTCATCCATTGCTGGAGCAAAGGTTGCTGCGGTAACCCTGACCACGTCAGCCGCAACAATAGCGGCAGCAACCTCTACACCACTCATCGTATTGGGCGCGGCTGCAGCGATCACAGGGGCGACAATTATTAAGCTCTCTGCCAACAAGAGAGAAGAGCGTCCAAAAAACAGGAAAACACATTACAGCAGCAGTGGTGCAGTTCAACCACAGCCCATTAGATAATTCGATAACCAAGGAGAGAAAATGGTCACTCAAATCGCACAAGCTGCACCTCAGACCGCACCACAAGCTATACAGGTAGCACCGCAAATCGTACAGGCAGCACCTCAAACGGGCACACAAACAGCATCACTCTCGCTCTTTCAGCACCTCACATCAACCACAGCTGGCATCGGGGTTCTGGGGGGAATTGTTGGTATCTCAGTCTCTATTGCAAAAAACATTCGCGGCTATCAAGAGGGCGAAGTCAGTACAAAAAATATGATCTACGATGCTGGTAAAGAGGGCGTAGGCTCCGGCGTTGCAACCGTAGCAGGTGCTCTTGCGGTTGGAGCCATTGGTGGAGGGTTAGCTCTCTCATTAGGAACCGCCATCGCTGCAGCAACTGCAACCAAATACGTTTGGGATCGTGACATGGATCGCCTCGATACCATTGAAGCAGAAAGAGAGGAACAGCCCGCTAAAGAGAGCACAGAGAAAGAGGCGGTGGTCGATAAAAACGACTCCCCTGAATTCCACCGTCGAGGCTATGAGCTGTAATTTTGCCCCCCTTAGAACATCCAAATATCTCACTACTAAAAACCAAAACTATGATATCGATCTCAACCCTCTTTTCCCCCGTTACAAAGCTGGCCCTCCTCTCAAAGGAGGGCACTCTCTATCTTGCCTCCGACCTTAAAAATGGAGCCACCGGCCTCAAAAACTATATCGTCAAAAACAGGGGGATCGACTCTTTTGATAAAGCAGAGATGGATGAACTCAAGTCTACAGTTGAGCACCTCAGCAGTGAGCTAACCAAGCTACAAGAGTCCCAAAGAGAGATAGCTTCCTAGACCACCCACACACCATTCGGGAAAGGAGACCCAATGACCTTAGACAAGCTACAACCCGGCAACCGAGGCAAGATCACCCAGATCAGCGGAGAAGAGACCCTTCAGGCCCGCCTCTCCTCAATCGGCCTGATCCCCGGTGCAACCATCACCAATGACCACACTGCCCTCTTGGGTGATCCTCGTACTTATACGGTACAGGGTGCTCAGGTGAGCCTGCGTAATAAAGAGGCTGAGC
>Ga0209249_1003181_pt1 | contig 12140 bp, 8 predicted proteins | sample SaaInlV_200m_DNA_4_FD_184653 | JGI IMG/M metagenome (GOLD analysis project Ga0209249, IMG submission 184653) | Marine microbial communities from expanding oxygen minimum zones in the Saanich Inlet - SI037_S3LV_200m_DNA (SPAdes) (version 2) | ecosystem: Environmental > Aquatic > Marine >...
GTTTTCTAACATAATTAACCAAACTAAAAGGTCCAGTTTTTTGTACCATGCTCTTGGAAAAGCAAACTTTCCTTTATGTATTATGCATAAGGCTCTTGCTCTTTATGTACAATTATTAATAATGCAGTAATTCAAATTTGCCTTCAGTTGGTTGCCGGGAAGGAAGTTAATAATCTACTAAATTGATAATTTCACCATCTTCATCATAAAATATCCAGTGTCCAGTTTTTTCGCCTTTCTCATAATATCCGATTACTTTCAGCATCCCTGAATCATAATATTCTTTATGATTGCCATGAAAAACGGCCTCAGCTGCATAATTTAGTGGCAAATTATCAGCTAATTGAAAACCAGTAATAAATGAATTTGAGTTGTCACAATCATGTATTAATAGTAGGCGGCAATAGTCATATTCTGTACATAGTATCAGGTTTCCACTTCTATTAAAAACTGTTTTTACTTTACCATATTCATTATCAGATCCCCATTTTTCCTTCAGAAATCCATTACTATCAAACTTATAATAATACAACCAATCAAGATTTGTTATCTCAATAAGATTTGGCTTTTTATTCAGATAATCTTGCCAGCTTACAGTTATCCACAACGTATCATGAAAGTAATAATCTTCAATAACGAATGAATCTTTTCTTGTTTTACTAAGTTGACTCTCATGAATAATCATTTGTCCTTGATACCATTTGACACTATTATTATTCACAACATTATTTATGGATTCTGGTGTTTCAGGACTATAAAATATCCTATAGTAACTCTCATTTTGATACCAAAACCAATTCCCAGCCATGTTGTATAGTGTTTCAATAACTATCCAATTACTATCTGGCTTAGATTCATGGACTAAACTTGTTCCAAGAAGGACTTTAGCATAAAGGCTATCTACACATTCTCTTTGAGAAAATGTTTGCATTGAAAGTAATAAAAGAGGTATAATAATGAAATACTTTCTCATTCAAAACTTATTTAGGAACCATTGTAACTTTTGTCTTAAGAAGATAAACCACCTACCCAATCTCGGATCATACTGCCTGAACATGGTTGTATAGGAGTTTCCGGTGCCGAATACTTCATTATCCTTTTCTATACCGTTAAAACCAAACCTATAAGTATCACCAATTATTCTTCTTATCATGTAAATTCTATTTACACACTCAATCATTTATCAATCAAAGCCCTCTTCCAATGCCTGAAGCGTTTTCAAAGGATCTTCCTGATTATAGAGAATTTTATAAACAGCCGAAACAATTCTCAACTTCACACAACTTTCTCGCATTAACTTACAAAATGATTTAACTGCATAATGTCCTTCTGGTATCATGTTCATTTCTATCAAAGCGGCTTTGGTCGAATAACCATGTCCGATCATACTGCCAAAAGTGCGGTTTCGACTAAACTTAGAAAATGCCGTTACCAGTAAATCGCCTAAATAGCCTGAACTCATGAGATTTCTGTCAGCAGGACATTCCTGCTTAAGCATCATATCCATTTCACGAATAGCATTCGACATCAAAACTGCAAGGAAATTATCTCCATAACCCACACTTTGACTAATTCCAGCTGCAATAGCATAGATATTTTTCAATACAGCTGCATATTCTAAACCTGGTACATCTGTTGAGGTTCTTACAGCTATATAATCTGTTTCAAGAAAAGAACCAGCTCTTAGTGCATTTTCTTCAGAACTTGATGCCAAGGTCAAATAGGTTTTGCGTTTGGTAACCACCTCTTCAGCATGTGCGGGTCCGGTTAAAAATATAAACTGATCTGCGTTTAAATGGAAGTTCTTAATTATATAATCAGAAATAAGCTGATGATCGTGAGGAATAAGTCCTTTGGTTGTAGAAACAATTAACTTTCCTTCCATATCTGAATCATCTAGTTGCAATAATGTTTCCCGCAAAAAAACAGAAGGAACTGCAATAAAGATAATATCTGATTGTCTACATATCTCCCTGATGTCAGTACTAAGTTGCTCTGGTTTCAACTTTAAATCTACGGCTCTTAGATACTTTGGATTTCGACCTTTTAAGTTTATACTGTCAATGGTATCCTGTTTCCTTAGCCACCAAAAAACATCTCCATCTTTGTCCAGCAAAGTTTTAACAATAGCCGTTCCATAGCTCCCTCCTCCTATAACACCAATTTTAGTCATTTTCCTTTTCCTTCGTTTTCTTTTTCACTGTTTGGTCATCTTTTAAGATTTTTGAAACAATGCTGTATGGTCCACTCACTACTTCCTGATCCTCTTTTAGGCCGCTTGTTATTTCAATGAAATAATCATCCTGAATTCCGATTTCAACGGGTACTAGTTTTGTTTTTCCATCTTCAAAAAGGAAAACAACTTCTTTTTTGTCATTTTCTTTTTCGCCCTTTTTCTTTTTGCTTTCTATTTCATCTCCTTCCGGATCAACAAATCGTGTTGTTACGGCCAATATGGGAACAGCAATCACATCCAAAGCACTACTGGTGTGCACATCTACCATGGCCGACATCCCAGGCCTAAATGGTGTCCGAACTGTTTTATTGGTATCAATCAAATGAGCGTACGATTCTTCAATTAGTCTTACTTTGATATCAAATGTGGTAATTTGATCAATCCCTCCTAAGTTATCTTTGCTTGAATTGGCAATTTCTGTGACCAAGCCCTTGAACTTTTCGTTTAAAAAAGCATCCACTTCAATATCTGCTGTATCTCCAAGAGAAATGCGAATAATGTCATTTTCATTGACATCAATATTCACGACCATTTGACTTAAATTGGCTAAACGCATAATTACCGTTCCAGCCATTTGAGCTGTACCCACTACTTTTTCCCCTTCCTGATTATTCAACCGGGTTACTATCCCATCAATAGGTGAATATATAGTTGTTTTATTCAAACTTTCGAATGCTTTTTGCTTTCGTGCAGCTGCCGAAACAATACCATATTTGGCCGTTTCTACTCCTTGTTTTGCCGACTCATTTTGTGCTTTTGCCCCCAGATATTCTGATTCAATTCTTTCAAATTCCGTATCCGAAACAGCTTTCTTTTCTTTTAAAATCAGATATCTTGCATACAATGTTTTACTCTTTTCCAACATTGCTCCTGATTGCTCGAGGTTTGCTTTGGCATTTTCAAGACCTGCTAACGAACTGTTATAGGCCGCTATCGCTTCATCAACACTTGATTTAAACTCATCTGGTTTGATGCGAAGCAGTAAATCTCCTTTGCGAACACGATCGCCTTCCTTAACCTGAAGTTCAATAATTTCACCGGGAACATCAGAGGAAATAGATATTTCTTTCTCAGGCCGAAGTTTGCCACTGGCGGTTATTACTTCTGAAATAGATCGCTTACTAACCATGTTGGTTTCCACTTCTATCATATTGCTATCTCCAATCACTCCTTTTTTACTAAGAATCATGAGTACAACAATCATTGCCACCATGGCAATTGCCAACCAAACAAATAGTTTGTTATTTTTCTTTTTATAATGTCTTTTCTCAATAGCCATGAAACTAATTTTTGCTTTTTGAAAATCTAATTTTATAAACTTAAAGGTATGCCTCTGTAATAATCAAAAACTTTAATTCGATACAAATAATCGTATTTTGCACTCAGCAATGACGCTTCAGCCCGACTCAAATTGTTTCGGGAAGATTGCCATTCATAAAAATTTAATACCCCTTCTTTATACATTAAAGTTGATTGATCAAATAACAAGCGCTGTGCTTCCTGACTTTTAATGGCTGCTTCGTATTTTTTACCGGAATTATTCATTAGGTAATAGGCTTCATAAATAGCATTTTTCGATTGCACTTCCGTTTCACGATAGGTCAGTTCAGCATTTTTAATATTTAATTGAGCCAGTTGAGACGATCCCGAATTTTTCAAATTATTAAATATTGGAATCTGCAGTCCGAATGTTAAGTATTGACCAAGATTATTGTTTAATTGATCATTAAATGGATCTCGCTGACCGGTCAGTGGGTTCTTAATACTTGAATACCTTGTGCCCACTGAAGATTGCAAATCAATGCTAGGATATTTCATCGCTTGCACGGCTTTGTAATAAAATTGTGCACTTTCCAAGTCCGACTTAGCCCTTTTTACTTTTGGTAATTCAGCTATATTATTACTAATAACACTTTCAATATCCACCCGATCATAATCGCCTCCCGATGCCAGATTAATGTCATATTCATTGATTTTAATGGGTTTGCTGATTTCCCAATTCAAAATTTGTTTGAGGTTCAGATAACTTTGAATCAGATTGTTTTTGGCTTCGATATGTGTCACTTCATTGCTAGCCATTTCAGCTTTCAACTCCAATTCTTTTGATTTGGTTTCCTGCCCTACTTCAACTAAAATCCGTATTCTTTCGAGCAATCCTTTTGTGAGTTCAATTTGCTCAACTGCTAAATTTAGTTGCTCTTTATTCATTAATATTTGCAGATACGATAGCGCAACACTCATGGCTACCTGATCTTTCACATCTTCATAAGTCCAGTTACTCGCATCTAAGGCATGCTGATTTGACTTCACCGTATTCAATAAACGAAAGCCATTAAAAATGGTCAGGTTAGAACTAAGCTGAAAATAATTTGAACTGGTTCTTTCTTTTACATATTCATAAGTTGTATAGTCCAGTGAATTTCCAAAATTCAATCCCTGATTAATATAGCCATTAACAGAAGGCAACATGGCTGCTTTGCTTTGAAGAAGCTCTGATTGTTTACGATCAATATCAAGCATGTTTTGCCTTACACTTATGTTTTGCTTTAAAGCATATTCAATGCAATCTGAAAGACTCAATGCTTCTTGTGAATTTCCTTTTAGAGGTAAAAGAAAAACAGAAGAAATCAGTAAGACTATGCTTATTGAACAGAAATTTTTCATTAAAATATCATTTAATTTCAAATAATGAACCCCTGGATAATGGGAATCAAGTAATAAATAAATCAATAAACTACATCATTGACATCCTATAATTAATCAAAAGTAGGAACAATAATTCAAATGTATGATTAGAAAATATATTATGCTTATTTACGAATTAGCTGTGCATTATTATATTTTCTTGTTATTGACAATCATAGTAATTTTAAAGTTCGTATCAATCAATCGATAAGTCATATTTAACTGTTTTAATACATGTCCGGATTCAAAAAAGGATTATTTATTTCACTAGCTTTAGTCGTTCTTATAATAGTTGTTTGGTTTGCTTTACCAAAATTAAAGCTAAAGAATAATTATCCTGATCCATTGACAGCTTTGCCTGAAAATGCTATTTTGTTTTACCAAGGAGATAATTTCCGTCATGAATTTGATCAGATTTCGAAAACAACATACTGGAAAAACCTGCAAACAAGCCAAAACATTAATGCTTTCGCAAAGTCCTACTCCCTGGTTGACTCGGCCATTCATAAAAACGAAAAAATCAATTCCTACATTACAAGTCAGAAAATGGTTTTAAGTCTGCACAAAATATCCCGTCAGCAAATCGGTGTATTGCTTCTTATGCAAACAAAAGGAAAATTTAAGGAAGATGATGTTCGCAAAATGATAGCTTCAGAATTAGAAACCGATGCAAAAAAAAGTGTATTTGAAGGAGTAAGTGTATTTAATTATCAAGCTCAATCCAAACAATCGACAGTGGCTTTTGCTTTTTTAGATGGGATTTTAGCTATCAGCTCATCATCAATTATAATTGAAGATGCTATTCGTTCATATCATCTTTCAACAGGACTAATTGACAAATCAAATTTTGGCGTCACATTTAATGAATTTAAAGAAAATTGGTTTGTCAACTTCAAACAACTTCCTACTTTATTGGATATTTTTATTAGTGATGATTTGCGCGATTTTGCTGGCAGCCTTTCCTATTTTGCACAAACAGCAAATTACGAATTGAAGAACGATGAAGCATCTTTCTCATTACGAGGAAGTATTCAGATGGCAGATACTTTTAATGGATTCAATCGATTGTTTACTAACCAAAAAGCTCGAAAATCCGACATCAGTAAAATTGCCTCATTAAAAAGTGCTATGCTTTTCTCCTATCAAATTAGTGACCCAAAGGCTTTTTTGCAGCATTATCAGGATTATATGAAATTCAGCAAGCGCTGGAATGCTTATGAAGCAGCTCTGGTTTCCTTTGAAAAAAAACACCAAATAAATATTGAAAATGATATTTTACCCTTGCTAAATGGATCATTTGCTTTGAGTATTAATGAACCATTTGCTGAAGATTTCAAACAAAATAAAATTGTTTATATAAAGGTTGAACATGCGGCAGAAGCAAGTCGTATTCTCAAGAGATCAGAATCTCAAAATGATGACACGAGCGAGCAAATTGATGATTTTTATAAATCGCATGAAATATATGTGACAAACAAAGCTGATCTGTTTTATCTGATTTTTGGTTCTTCTTTTAAACTAGATGAAAAAGCTTATTTCACAAGTATCCGCGATTACCTTGTATTTAGTCCTAACTTACACTCATTGAAACAGATTATTGATGATTTCACAAATGGACAAACACTTAATTCTTCAAGCGATTATCATCGATTTGCCGATAAATTAGTCAGTGAAAGTAATTTCTTTGCCTATATAAATTCCAATCGAACCAATGCAGTATTGGAACATGTGCTGAGCAAAAGTTGGTATGAAAAAAATCTTAGAAATTCCATTTTTACAAAATTGGAAACTCTTGGATATCAAATCGTGAATAACAATAATGGATTTTATAATGAGTTGCTTACGACATTCTCTTCATCTGCCACACAAAGTATGGAAAAAGTATGGGAAGTAGCATTAGACACTACTTTTTCTATTGAACCTTGGATCTTTAAAAATCACAATTCAGGTAAACAAGAGGTAATGGTTTTTGATGAAAAGAACAATTTATACCTGATCAGCAATACTGGCGAGATTCTATGGAAAAGACAATTGGATAACAAAATAGTGGGCGATATTCACCAGGTAGATTTCTATAAAAACAAAAAACTACAGTATTTATTTACAACTGAAACTCACCTTCAACTGATTGATAGATTGGGTCGAAATACAGCTAATTATCCTATTCGCTTAAGCGCAAAAGCAAGTTCTGGAATAAGTTTATATCAAAAAAGTAAAACAGATACACGTATTTTTGTAGGAACAGAAAAGAATCATATTTTTGGTTTCAACCTCAGAGGAGAACCAATGTCTGGCTGGAGCCCACAGGAAATTAGCGGAAATTTGAATTTCCCTATTCGCTATTTTGTACGCTCAAATAAAACCCAGTTTTTTGGTGTGTCCGATAAGGGCAATTTTTATCGATGGGATTTAAAAGGAAATAAAATAAATAAGAAAATTTACCTGCAAACAAAATTCAGCAATCCTTTGCAAATGCGATTTGGTGTCGACAATGACGACTCCTATCTTATATCAATTGACACTTCAGGAAACACTTTTTTTATCAGCATGACTGATGCAGTTGAGGTGCAACGATTCGGCAATTTTAGTCAAGAGGTGTTTTTTGATTATGTCGATTTGAATGCAGACAAAGAAAAAGATTTAATTTTTGTTGATCAAAGTTCATTTCTTGTATTCTCTAAAGAAGGAGAAATTCTATATTCACTTTCCTTGGAAGCTCCTGCTACATTCCATCCCAAACTGTTAAAAATTGAAGACCACTATCAACTTGCCTACGTAAATAAGGGAATGAATAAGTTATATATGTCGGATCTCAATGGTGTTCCAGAGCGAAATTTTCCGGTAGAATGCAATACGCCCTTCACATTTTTCGATATGAATGGAGATGGTAAACTGGAGCTGATAGCTGGAAAAGACAACAAAATTTATCTATCACGCTTTTAATGTAAAACATGAATATTTCTGATTTAAAAAAAAGCATAGAAGCAAGCTGGGAAAACAGAAGCTTATTGAATAATGAAAAAAGCAAAGAAGATATTCTCTCAGTTATCGAACTATTGGATAAAGGTAAACTGCGTGTGGCAGAACCCAATGCAGACGGTTGGATCGTAAATGAGTGGATCAAAAAAGCTGTTATTCTCTACTTCCCAATTTCAAAAATGTCATCTTCACATGCCGGCCCAATGGAATTCCATGATAAAATTCCATTAAAATCGAATTATGCTGAATTAGGAATACGGGTGGTTCCTCATGCTGTTGCTCGATATGGTGCCTATATTTCAGCAGGTGTAATACTTATGCCATCTTATGTGAATATTGGTGCTTTTGTTGACGAAGGTAGCATGATAGATACCTGGGCCACTGTTGGTTCTTGTGCTCAAATAGGAAAGAATGTTCATCTCAGTGGAGGTGTTGGAATTGGTGGTGTTTTGGAACCTGTTCAAGCAGCTCCGGTTATTATTGAAGATGGCTGCTTTATTGGTTCGCGAAGCATAGTTGTAGAAGGAGTTCATATTGAAAAAGAAGCAGTGCTTGGAGCCAATGTTGTTATTACAAAATCGACAAAAATTATTGATGTAAGTGGAGATAAACCTATTGAGTTGAAAGGTAGAATTCCTGCCAGATCAGTAGTTATCCCAGGCTCTTATCCCAAAAAATTTCCTGCAGGAGAATATCAGGTGCAATGTGCTTTGATCATCGGCAAACGAAAAGCCTCAACTGATTTAAAAACTTCTTTGAATGATGCATTGAGGGAGTTTGGGGTGGCTGTATAAATTGCTTTTAAAACTCACAGGAACTTTTAGCATACCAATCCTAGCTCAAGTTTGCAAATTCTGCCTTTGTTGGTATTATCACCAACAAAATGATAATCTAGAAAACCGTTGGTGATAACACCAACTGAGGCGTAAAAGGCTAAACCTGTGTGGTCTGAAAGTATAAAAACCAATCCTAGCTAAAGTTTGCAAATGGGCGAATAATGAATAAACCAAAATTGCAGATAAATAAAAGGTTTAAGTTGCAAACTTAAACCAGAGTTGAGTGAGAACTTTTAGCATGGGAAACCTATTGACCGCGGTTGTCGACAAAGTTTTAATCTCAATCCTTTTGCCCTTGTTGGTGTTATCACCAACAAAATGACAATCCAGAAAACCGTTGGTGATAACACCAACTGAGGCGTATACACTAATTTAGTTTGCTTTTCAGGTATTTGGCTGTATATGAATCTTTATTTCCAATCAATTTTTCAGGAGGTCCTTGATAAACCAAATAGCCACCTTCTTCTCCACCTTCCTTGCCTAGATCAATGAGATAGTCGGCATTCTTAATAATTTCCAGATTGTGCTCTATTATTAATATAGTATGACCAATGTCTAAAAGAGCATTGAAAGAATTCAGCAATTTATTGATGTCGTGCCAGTGCAATCCAGTAGTTGGTTCATCGAAAATAAACAATGAAGGATCAGCTTTTTTCAATCCTTTAGCCAGAAAACTGGCCAGTTTTAATCGTTGTGCCTCACCACCACTTAATGTGGAAGTGGGTTGCCCAAGTTGAAGATAATCCAATCCAACCTGCACTAAAGGTTCGAGCCCACTGATAATGGCTTTTTGATCAGCAAAAAACTCCATTCCCTCACTGATAGTCATATTAAGTATATCGCTGATATTTTTACCATTATACATGACATCTAAAATATCGTCCTTATAGCGTTTGCCTTTACACTCTTCACAAATCAGGTTCATATCAGCCACAAATTGCATTTCAACAACTATTTTCCCATCACCCTTACACTCCTCGCATCTTCCACCATCTACATTGAAAGAAAAATAAGCAGGTGTGTAGCCGTTTATTTTTGAAAGTTGCTGCGAAGACATCAACTCCCTGATATGATCAAAAATCTTTAAATAAGTGATTGCATTAGATCTACGCGATCTGTCAATACTATCCTGAGATACAAATTCAATATTTCTTATTTTATCAAAGCGTCCACTAATTTCTTTACAATTAACAGCATCGGGTTTTAATGATTCTCCAATATTCTTTAGGCTTTCAAACAAAACCTCCTTGACCAATGTTGTTTTTCCTGAACCAGAAACTCCGGTCACCACACTTATGGCTTGCAAAGGGATTTTTACATCAATATTTTTTAGATTGTATTGAGATGCGCCTGTTATTTCTATAAAATGTTCAAAGTCTGTGATTTTCTTTCTTATTGGAATTTTCAATTCCCCATTTAGGTATTGAGCTGTTATACCGCTACCTTCCTTTTTTATTTTTTCATGATTTCCCTGAAAAATAATATTACCACCAAACCTTCCAGCATGTGGCCCTAAATCAATTATTTCGTCAGCAGCCCGAATAATATCTTCATCATGCTCAACCACAACAACTGTATTTCCCAAATCTCTCAGGCCAATTAATACTTGAATTAACTGGGCTGTATCTTTAGGATGCAAACCAATACTTGGCTCATCTAAAATGTATAAACTTCCCGTTAAATTACTACCTAAAGAATAAATCAATTGTATTCGTTGTGTTTCTCCTCCACTCAAAGAGCGAGATGTGCGATTCAGCGACAAATAACCTAAACCCACATTGACCATCATGTTCAAACGCAAATTAATCTCACGTAGTAATCGCTCAGCAATAGGATTTTTAAGATTTTCCTTGGAAAACTGATCAAAGAATTCCTTTAAATCGCTAACGGGTAATTGCAACAATTCTCCGATGTGTTTCCCTCCAATTTTTACATAGGTAGCTTCTTTTCGGAGGCGCGTACCTTTACAGGATTTACAACGTGTTCTTCCTTTAAAACGTGATAAGAAAATTCGGTAATGAACTTTGTAGGTATTGCTTTCGAGGTAGTTGAAAAAATCATAAATACCTTCCGTTTCATCAAACCCATCCCATAAAAGGTCTTTTTCCTTTTCGGTTAACTCCTGATAAGGTTTAAATATTGGAAAATTCACTTTATCTGCAGAGCGAATAAAGTCTTTTTTCCATTTACTCATTTTCTCGCCTTCCCAACAAATAACTGCTCCATCATATAATGAAAGCTGCTTGTTCAGAATTACTTTGTTCTCATCAATGCCAAGTATTTCGCCAAATCCTCCACATTCATCACAAGCACCGTAAGGGCTATTATATGAAAAAAGATCAGGAGTTGGTTCTTCGAATATGATTCCATCTGCTTCAAACTGATTGGAGAAACTGTATTTTTCACTTCCATTCAGTTGCACCAAACATCGTCCGTGCCCTTCGTGCAAAGCCGTTTGAACTGAATCAGAAACTCGTAAATTAATATCCTTGTCGCTAATATCTAAAATCAAACGATCAATTAAAATAAAAGCATTTGATTCTAATGCATCTAATAAATCTGGCTTGATTGTTTTTTCCTCCAAGCTGGATAATATATCTTCAATATCATAATCTTCACTGGAAATTACTATTCTTGAGAATCCTTTTTGAAGAAGAATACCAAGCTCTTCCGGCCAAAGTCTATCTTCTTTTAATTTCAATTCCGCTAAAATACGTATTTGAGAATCCTTTTTCTGCTTAACCAGAAAATCAACAATGTCATCAACACGTTGCCGTTTTACCTCTTTTCCAGAAACAGGAGAATAGGTTTTCCCCAAACGGGCATAAAGCAATTTGAGATAGTGAAACATCTCAGTTACAGTACCTACAGTCGATCGAGAATTCGATGTAGATCTTTTTTGTTCAATGGCAATAGCTGGGGGCAATCCCTTAATATAGTCTATTAAAGGTTTTCTTATTTTTCCCAAAAACTGACGAATGTAGGCCGACAAACTTTCGACATACCTTCTTCGACCCTCTTCGTATAATGTTTCAAATGCTAAAGATGATTTTCCGGAACCAGATACTCCTGTAACAACAACCAATTTTCCGTGGGGTATTGCCAAATCAATATTCTTGAGATTATTTTGATGACCATTCTTAAGTAATAAATAGGATTTATGACTTAAACCTTCTAAATCTCTGGTATTCTTATATGTTTCAACTATTTTTTGCGGCATAATTTCGAACAGCAAATTTAACAAAGCTTCAGCAAACCAACAGTATATGCTTTGCGCGAATTAATTACTTTTTAAATGAATTAATCACTTCCTGCAACACCCTAACTTTTTCAGAACTAAACATTTAGAGCCTGTTAATATGTTCACAAAACATAATATAAAACTAAAAAGAAAACTGCTGGGG
>Ga0209249_1003182_pt1 | contig 12136 bp, 10 predicted proteins | sample SaaInlV_200m_DNA_4_FD_184653 | JGI IMG/M metagenome (GOLD analysis project Ga0209249, IMG submission 184653) | Marine microbial communities from expanding oxygen minimum zones in the Saanich Inlet - SI037_S3LV_200m_DNA (SPAdes) (version 2) | ecosystem: Environmental > Aquatic > Marine >...
GTTCAAGGTTTTGTAACCTTTTTTCGACAACTCATAAGCGATTGGGGTTCCGATAACACCGGATCCGATGATAATAGCATCATATTTTTTGTTCATTTGAAATCTCCATCGTTATTGATACTGTTTTAAAAATTCAAAAAATGATAAATCAGTAAAAGTCGAGATTCCACCACTTCCGTGAAAGTGAGATCAATTGGTTTTCCTACTGGAAAGACCAAAAAAGGAAATCGTACTTATTACCTGACTATCAAAACATAATAAAGAAAGACAAACCTATGCCTGTGAACAAATTCATCCTTATTTACTCAATCGAGTAATCCAGTTGCTAAACTTGTCTTCACCGGCCACAAATCAAGTGCTTCCTAATATAGAGGCACATTTTCCTGGGTCCGCTGATTGGCACGGACAATAGCCGTATTCCGGAACCAATATATTTTTTTCGATGATGGCAACTTCCGTTATGCCATGACGAGTGCCCAAATAATAGGCAGTGGCAAGTCCATGCAGACCTCCACCGACGATGACGGTATCATAACTTTTCTTCAGTTGAGGTCTTTCCCCCATATCAGTGTAAACTTGTTGAACATAAAATCTCCCTTGGTAAAGACTTGGTCAAAGATTTTAAAGAATTTTAGTAATTAAAAGATAAACGATATTCGGTTCAATTTTTTGCACACCTTTATATTATATACGTATATGTACATGTATACAATTTTTATAACTGCCTATTTTAATATGTTTATTTTCTTATTATCGTATATTAAATCAAGTTAAAAATAGAAAGAATGATTCGCTTATAAGATCTTTGCCATAATGTAGAATTCAGCTAGTCTCAGGGACCAAATTTATACTCTTGTTTTCTTTCATTCCTATTTGCCTCATCTGCATAAGGAAAATGTAACCAGTGGTTTTATCCTTTTCATATTAAACCTTTCAGTTTTTTTAAAAAAAATAGTTATGTAATTCCTAAGCGACGCTCATGGGATCAATTGACGTGAAGGAATAACGAAAGGATGTACTGTTATCAACCAGGGTTGTTCCAAAAACAACCTGGCGATTGTTGAAATTGACAGCAACATTGAGTATCGCTGCATTTGTAATAATTTTTCAATCTTGCTCAACGATTCGCAATCAAATAGTGTGAGTGATAACATGACTTTAAATATGAAAGTCGTTCTTAATCAACAGGCTGGCTTCTATTTATATTCTCAAAAACGAACCTGTTTTGTATAAAAAGTTTGTTTTAATCAGCAATCACTATTCAATTTCAGGTGTCTAGGCATCAGTGGAATCAAATAGTGATTTCGAATTCTGATTGATATCAATTAATCCGATATCTTAACATTTTAACAAGTGAATCAATTTTACGATTCATTTAGGTCTACAACTATGCTTGTCATTCTGAGTTTTTACACCGGTGCCCGGTGAAATTTTAAAATTGACATAGTTTTTAAGATATTATTATAGGGTAAAAAAACTTTGCCATTAACAGAGCGAAACGACGAAGAATCTAATTGATATCAAGGAAATTCTTCGTTCTTGCTCAGAGTATCGCAATTCAATGCTCAGAATAACATATTGCTATATGTCGTTGTAGGGGTTTTTTAGGCCGCCTTAACTGCCTTAACCGTTTTCAACTGTGTTCGAGGTTGAATCCCGAAAGTAACGGAACTGACTACGAAATACAAAGTGACTCCTACCAAAGATCCAGTTAGTGGTCCGACAACCCAACCTGCATCACTGAAGAGGAGCATGCTGCCACTGACAAAAAATCCGCCCAACATTGACGCCATTGCGCCATAGCCGTTTCCTTGCCAAAACGTTGAAATAAAAACCGGCCCGATCATGGATGCCAAAAGAGTTCCGGTTCCTAAGATCCCCAACCAAGACAAGAAAAAAGGTGGAGCAAAAATCATCATCATAAATCCTGTAAGTCCCAATACCGCTACCGCGATTCGGTTAATTGCCAGTGCTTTTTTGGGTGAAAACTTTTTACCGTGATAAAAAGCATTCCTCAAATCGTAAGACACTGCTGAAGAAACCGTATGTAACAGTGAATTGGCCGTCGATTTCATTGCAAAAAGAATACACAGCGTAATTAAACCGGCAATGGCTGGCGGTAAAAAATTGCTGAGGTAATAGGGCATCGCCTTATCCGCCGTTTCTAGTGCAGGCGCTGAAATTCTGACGTAAAGGCCGACAATCGGAATCAAACTTAATATGCACCCGAAAGGCGCCGCATACATGGCAACGGTATGAAATTTAACATCGGGTTTGAACGCTAAAAACCTGATGGCCATGTAGGGCAAAACAGCGGCAAACAAAAAGGCGTACGGAAGAATAAGGAACGCCGCCGACTTAAAATTTCCATAAGGTTTTGCTGTGTCGGGATTGACCAGCTGTGGATCTATTTCATTTAAGCGACTGATCATCTCTGTAACACTAACATCGGAAAAAATATGCACCATGACATAAACGGTAGCTGCCATCATCCCGATGATCATGACGGTATCGGTCAATGCCACAGCCGCTAATCCGCCAAGCATGGTATAGACGATGATTAAAACGATCATGAGTAGTGCGGCGGTATTTAAGGAAATACCGAGCCAGGATGAACATAACAACCCAACTGCTTTTATTTGACTGGTCAGAAAAACCAAGAGCAGAATAATAGTAATCAGTGCTGCTGTTCCTTGAAGCAACCTGCCAAAATCATCTTTGCCGTGTCGTTGGGCCACATATTCAGGGATGGTATAACTACCCATGGCATCGGCACGTTTTCTCAAGAAACTAGCAAAAAACAAAATCGCAATGACCGCTGCCGGCGCAAAAAAGAAATTCGCCAGAATTTCAATCGTTCCGTAGTGATAGGCAACTCCTGGTGATCCCATAAAACACCACCCACTAAAAGCGGTAGCGATAAGTGTGCATGCTCCGACAAAAGGGCCCAGAGTTTTTCCCGCAATTAAAAAGCCCGCTTCGTCATCGTCACTTGCAATTCGACTTGACCGAACGCCTAAGTATATTAGCACTGCGCAAGCTATCCCAAGTATTATCCAGTTTAACATCCGTTCTCCTATATACAGGTTTTATTTCGATTTCGACTCTCGATAAAAGTATACTCCTATGGTTAATGCGAGTATTGCGACATTACAAATTACAAACCAGCTTAGTGTCCAAGATTCTAAAAACATAAATGTCCTCCTTGTTGATTGGACTAAGTAAAAAGTTTGTGAAGGAAAAATCCCCATCAAATGCAATAGGGATTGAATACAACTATTTTTTAATAATGTTATGCTCTGGGCCAAAAGGGAACTTCGTAATGTTTTCGGCACCGTCCTTTTTTACTACAAGAATATCGTGTTCCCGGTAACCACCTGCTCCCGGTGTTCCTTCAGGCAGCATAATCATTGGTTCAATTGATACCACCATATTCGGTTCCAAAACCGTTTCGATATCTTCTCTTAATTCCAATCCGGCTTCTCGGCCATAATAATGACACAATGTACCGAAAGAATGACCGTATCCGAAGGTGCGATACTGCAATAGATCATGCTCCAAAAAGATCTTGTTCAGTTCATTGGCGATATCACAACAGCGAGAGCCCGGTTGAATCAATTCCAGTCCACGACGATGCACTTTACAGTTTATTTCCCATAATTCGAGTTCTCTGTCAGTCAGACTGCCCAGAAAAAGTGTTCGTTCCAGTGCTGTGTAGTAGCCTGAGATCATGGAAAAACAATTGATGCTTAAAATATCGCCTTTTTGAAGTTTGCGAGACGTTACAGGATTATGGGCTCCATCGGTATTAATACCGGACTGAAACCATGTCCAAGTATCCATCAATTCTGTATGGGGATAACGTTTGGCAATCTCACGGACCATCGCTTGGGTTGAATGTAATGCCACCTCATATTCAGGAACACCTTCTGCCATTGCTTCGACACATGCGGCACCACCGACATCACTGACAGCTGCGCCATTCGTAATGACAGCGATTTCCTCATCGGATTTAACCATCCGCATTTTCATCGTCGGTTGTCCGATATCGACTAAATGGACATTTGGTAGTGCATCTCCTACCTTTTTGAAGACATCGAGATTCATATGATCAAATTCGACACCAACTTTTCCTTCGTTAGGGATTTCTTGTTTCACCGCTCGATAGTAATTATCTCGACGCCAATCAGTGAAAACGATATTATCGCCAAATGTGCGGCGCCAAGGCTGGCCACCATCAATATTCGCACTAAAGGAAATCTGTTTGTTTTGCGTGACAACCAACCCATATGGCCGACCAAATGAACAGTAAAGAAAATCGCTGTAATAGTTAATATTATGGATTGAAGTAAAGAGAACGGCCTGTATGCCTTCCTCTTCCATATGTTTTCTGAGTTTACTTAAGCGATTCTTCATCTCTTGTTCTGAAAACGTTGGCTGAACTTTTTCACCATTATAAAGCCTGATAAGATCCTTCATTTTTTCCTGCATCGGGGCAATCATTTTGTCTCCTTTTAGAATGGCAATTATGAAAAAAACTTAATTCACCCTGAATCTCGTTCTTCGAAAAAAAGTATCCAGAGCTTCCTCACAACCACATCACTGAAACGATGGCTTTTATCTAAAACAGTGTTTTATAATTGTTAAGGTGATCAAAAGCTAGCACACACAAAAATAAAAATGTTATTAATAAAACACCGGTATATTACCAGGTAAAACCTAATACTTTTCTAGATTCGGTCCTTCGATTGAGGTAGAATGGTGGTAGTTAATGATGCCTGTAATTTTTTTTTGATATAAAAAAGGGAGGGGGAGAAGTCTACGATATCTCCGAATTTGATCAGTGTCGGTAAGCGGATGTTAGCGTGTCACATGAGTTTTAAGTGAGATTTAAGATTAACCTTTTGATTGAGAAATCCCATTTTTTTTCGAATATTGTGCCGGTGAAAATCGACAGAACTTTCAGAAATATACAACATTTCTACGATTTCTTTGGTTGTTTTGTCTTCTTTAATTAGGTTGGCCACTTGAATTTCTCTCGGAGTTAAGCCGAGATGAACGGCCGAAAGCTTTTTTGAAAAAGGAGAGATTACATTTTCAAGATTTGCTTTCAGGATACTCAAATAGGAGGCTTGACTATCATTTAAACCGCTGGTATCCAATTTTTCGAGATAGGGAAAAATGAGCTTTTTGACATTGAATAGGATCTTTTCTTCCATTTCGGTTTTGTCTTCATCTCTTCTTTGAAGTAAAACCTTTAGTGCAATATTTACTTCTTCAAGATTGCCGGTTTTTATCTCCAGCTCTTTTTCTCTTTTTTTCAGGGATTCTTCTGCCTTGACACGTGTGGTGATATTCTCATAAACAACAAAATGTTTTTTTTGCTGCAAGCCAACATGCCTAAAGTAGATAATTTTATCTTCACCGTTTTTACATCTAACCGTAAAAATCTCGGGATCATATTCTTTGACTGTGGTCCCGTTTTGCCACCACGTATCCCAAATGTCGATAATGTTTTTGCGATAATCATCATCCGGATAAGCTTTATTGAACCAGGAGCTGATATCTGGGAGATCTTCCTTGGAATAGCCAAAAATTTCGTGAAATTTTGGATTGAAGTATTCGATGTTTCTGGATGAGTCTAAAATCAGTAGACCTAAAGGCAATTTTTCGACCAAAGACCGGAATTGTTCCTCGCTTTTTCTCAATGCCAATTCCGTATGCTTGAGGTTTGTAATATCAACATGAGTGCCGATTGCTTGCAGCGGTTTTCCTTTCTTATCTTTTTTCGTTACTCGACCATGACCCAGAATCCATTTCCATTCATTCGATTTTGTTTTAACTCGATATTCTGCTTCATAGTGATCGGTTCTTCCCTCAAAATGGTCATTCAGAGCCTTTTCAACGATTGGCCAGTCATCGTGATGGGTAGACTGATCCCATATATTGGATGTATTTCCCATTTCATCCAAGGAATATCCGAGCATTTCCGCAGATTTTGTTGAGAAACGCATTTCATCATCGATAAAGTCAATCACCCACAGCCCTTCATTAGCCCCTTCCAGAGCCAATCTCAATCGGTTTTCACTTTCTTGCAACGCTTGAGCTCGCTCTCTAACGCGTTGATCAAGATCTCGATTTGTCTGCTTCAAAGCTATGTTTAATTTGTTAGATTCATTTGCCGATTGCTTCCTTTCCGCTTCGGCCTTTACTAGTTTTTCTTCTAATTTTTCAATAATCTGTTTTAATTCTTCTGCTGTTTGATCTGCCATTGATTTGTATGTCTTGCATTATCTAAAAAGATCCCAAAGATAAGAGAAATTACAACAACCTTGGTTGCATTTTTTTTTTTGGGACACCGTTAATTAGGACCGTCTTTTTATCAAAACGTTTTTCGATAAAACATGATATCTAAAACGTATCATTAACTCAATGGAATGTTTTAATCTCACATTTTAGGGGAAAAATTTACGCCGTATGTTTTGTATAATATTTTGATATTAATAGTATTAATAATCTGGTAGCGATGGTGTGATCTTTATTTTTCGAAGGTATTAAGCAACACCACTAACTCCCTGAGCAAAGATGAAGAAGTCGACACGAAAGCTTTTAAATGCAGTTCTCGTAGTAGAACATTTGAGTGAACCAGGAGTTTTAGCAGATAACAAATTGGAAACTGCAATTCGACAATTAGGTTTTCAAAATTATTGACAAAAATCGTCTTTCGCAAGCAAAAAGGCGATGAACTACTTCAGGTGATGTTTGCATTTATCATCGGTGTATATAACTTCAAAAAAGAGAAGACTTAATATGGCGTAAGTTGCGACAAATAACAGCCAAGCGTATTTTTATTGAGAACGAGTTAAACAAGGAATAAATCAAAGCGTTTATTTTTGATGATAAGTTGAAAGCAAGGAGAGGTAAACATGTGGAAGGCAGTTCCATTCACCATGAATGTACTATTACTTATTCTGTTTTTCGCCGTTTTTGGTGATATGTGCACTGGGAAACAGAAGGCAATATTCAACTAAATAAAAATTTGGATTATTACCAATGGAGTTATGTCCATATTTGTAAAAATGTAAAACCTTCGAATAAGGCAGTGAATGTACCATATCACAAGTAATACTAATAATTTAATGAGTTGTTTTATTACCGAGAAAATTTGAATGTTTTAGATATACGGAGAAAGATGTATCTCTATAAGAGTTTTTAATTGAATAGCATAGGCAATGAGTTTGGATTTAAACCAGTACCAGAAAAAAGGGGTCAAGTCTACTTTTGGCTTGTATAAGAGTCAAAAGTAGACTTGACCCCTTTTCTGACCCCTTTTTTCCAGTTAATAATGAAAAATAAGGAAAATTCCAGATGAATAAAAATTTTGTATATACTCTATTTATTGTTTTTTTCTTATTGTCCCCCTCCATTGTAATTGCGGAAGAATCCATCCCTTGGGAATGTGAAACTGAGTTTAGAAATCAAGTTTTTTCAAAATTAGATGAGCATCGGTTATCAAAAGAAAAATATGAGAAATGGTGGTGGGTTCCTAAGAAAATGCTGAAATTGAAAAGTCTTCCTTGTTTCAATTGGGCTAAAAAATCGGGTAAAGGAGCAGTAGATACTTATGATGATCTTGCGGAAGCTTGCAATGAAGTAGTTAAAACTTCCCTTAAAGTTAAAAGGAAATTTGATTGTTCTATTATTATGGCAGACATCCAAAAAAAGAAACAAGCCACCAAACTGAAAAGAGTTAAATCTTTCATTAATGCAACAGATAGGTGTTCAAATTTTCAAAGCAAAAGTTCAAAATTTAAAATTGTTGAGGTTGCTACAACAGCACTTAACGTGCGCAAGAAAGAAAATACAAGCAGTCAAATAGTGACAACATTAGATCGTGGAACATTTTTAAGAGTAGTGAATTCTTCGAAAGATTGGCTTAAAATCATTGATCATAAATGTAAAATAGGTTGGGTTGTAAAATACCTAACTAAGAATGTTCAACCAAAATAACCTGAGAAATATAATGCTCTTATAAGCATATATGCAAAAATATTTATAACAAATCACTATAAACGTCAAAATTGAAGTTTTTCGGATTTATCATGAATTCATTGTTGAAAAAGGGGAAAAAGGGATCACTCATCAGCAAAATCAAATCTTTTTTGACTTTACTTTGATATCCAATTAACTATTCACCGCTTTTAATAAAGGTCAAAAGTAGACTTGACCCCTTTTCTTTTTCTTTTTCATAAAAAAACATTAGAATTGTTTTTATATTAGATGATTGATATGATATATCAACTAATAAGGTTATCTTAATTTTAAAATAATGAACCACCCCGCCGCAAGCGGACGGGGTATTGAACCCAAAGCTACGCTATAAATCTAATTAAAACCATGAAGTCTATCAGCTTTTTAATCAAGGCTTTTTGCTTATTGATCTTAAATTTCATCATGGCACCATCAACACAGGCGCAATTTAACGGTGATTTTGAGATTAAACGTTATTACTTAGGCGAAGAAAATTTTTATGACTGGAAGGCTTATCAGACACCAGTCAATTGGGATAAACAATGGTTTACCACTAAAAATGGTATGAAAAGCAGCACGGGTAGCATATCCATGGAAGAGTTTTACATATTTCATGAAATAAAACTACAGATGGATCTGTCAGATCACATCTCTTTTTTATATAAACAGCAGCAAAATTCTTTTTTCCGACCGGAAGACGACTACAAAGAGGCAGAATTTCGATTCGGAAAGAACATCTATTACTCAGTTATAGGATTCCCAACTTATGATAAAAAATATGGAAGTGTGGGTCATGCTATTTCTCTTGGAGAGGCAGAAAATCTCAATTTTGTCAGGTTTAGCAAATTAGATCAGTATATTGTCTACAATGAGAAAAATGTTGAAAATGACAGACAATCCGCAAATGACTATTATTCCGCCACTCCGGTATTATATCGATTACAGTCTAACTACTTACTTTTTGATTCCTGCTGGATTAATATCGATTTTAAAGATGAACCTGAAACAACTTTTATCGATGATGATAAAGCACAAAAATCACACTATCAGGGAAGGGAAACACATCTTCAATTGGAATGGCAATTTGATTCGAATAGTAGTGCAGGGATTAAGGTGATGCAAGACCATGAAATTAGACAAACAATTCCTAGCGACTCCTCAGCCAATATCGATTCGGATCAATTAATAAAATTGGAAGTTTATGATTTATATATGGGATTTACTATATTTGATACGGATTACTTATCGATGGGTTGTACCGCAGAAAATACCCATTCCCGCCCATTCAATTGCTAGCAATCTTCGTGAAGTATTCCAAATAGAGCCACCTACATTAACTATTCAGCAGATGCCAAGCCAAAGGTATTGTATTTCCGGAAACGCCTAAATCCATCCATACCTTTGGCATACAACTAAAAACCATTTCCGACTATCCGATCGGACTATTGCTCCATCGTTGATATCGTATCCATAATAGTGTACATATGTTCTTTTCCAGTGGTTCACTTTGTTCGGGGCAAGATGGCAATCAAGACAGGCGTATACCATCCGCGAAATCCGGAATCATCTTCTTTATGGTTGTTGTTTAATAATCACTTTGAAAGTTTCGTTCAGTGTTATGAAGAACGATTTGAAAGGAAGTATGGCTACCTGCGTAATGTCATTCGCAATGTAGTGGAGAAATACCTACGCTGTGGAGATCTAAAAGAAGGGTTTGCCCGGGTCAAATGTGAAGACTGCCACCACGAATTTCTTCTGGCCTTTTCATGTCAAGGAAGATGGCTCTGTCCGTCATGCCAAGCCAAGAAAGTGATTATGTTTGGTGATCATTTGGAAAATAATGTGCTATATCCCGTTCCCCATAGGCAGTATGTCTTCAGTCTACCCATTTTACTTCGCGGTTATTTTAAATATGACAGAAAATTACTTTCTAAGTTATGTCGTTGCGCCTACGATAGCTTATTGCTCTTTCTTAGGACTCAAATCAACCTTGAAAATGGCATACCTGGCGTAGCCATGGTCATTCACACCTTCGGTAACAACCCCACAAAATTTCATCCTCACGCTCATTTGATCGCTACGGACGGTTTGTTTGCGGATACCGGCACGTTCTACGTAATGCGCGATGTTGATTTAAAACCTTTAGAAGAGATTTTTCGAGCCCAGATCCTTAAAATGTTAAAGAAGGAAGGTAAAATCGATCAAAGCATGATTTCAAAGCTGTTAAAATGGAAGCACTCTGGCTTTGGCATCGACAACGGTATCAGAATCGAAAAGAACAATGCCAAAGGTCGGGAGGCGATCGCACAATATATCGCCCGCAATACGATTAACCAGGAAAAGATCCGATACCAGCTGGATACCGGTAGAGTGATCTATCATTACAAGATGTCCAAGGGAAAAAACAAAAAGAATTTTGGGGTGTATGATGCCGAAGCGTTTATCGCTGCTTTAACCCAACATATTCCGGATCGCTCGTTTCAGATGCTCCGTTATTATGGCTTTTATTCAAATAAATCCCGCGGGTTAAGAGAGAAAGAGCGGAAACGAATGAAAAAAGAAAGCATCTCGGACGATACCGGTGCGATTGAACTCATTGACATATCCAAGCACTGTCCCAAAAAGATTCCCAGTTTGACATGGAGGAATTGCATCAAGAAAATCTATGAGATTGATCCATTGGAATGCCCCCGATGTGGTGGAGAAATGCGTATTATTAGCTTCATTCATCAATTTTCCGTCATTCGAAAGATCTTGGAGCATCTGGAACTATGGGGTGAAGACCACTCCAGGGGGCCTCCTCAAAATGATGAATTCATTTACGAGCCCATCGATGACGGGTGGTTTCGGGAGATTGTCGATGAAACAACCACCATCATTGGTTTTTAAAAATATGAGGCACCATATACAGATCAACCGACATCACCCTCAGTGCGCCATTCTCTCCAGCACCTTTTCTCAAGCCTAATGATGTGACATGGCAAACATACGTTCATATTTGATGATTTGGATTGGCAATTGTTCGTTCTGTAATTTCAAATTGTTTAAAAGCCATCATCATTTTGCGCTATCATGCTGGAATTTCATTTCTGGTCAAACAAAAACCTCCCCAAATTAGATCCAAAACTCAATAAAAAGTAGTGGTATATACGGAAAATCGTCTCAAGATTGATCATCACTCATTTCATGAAAAAGGAAATCCCTATCATTTCTCAAGATTGATCATCACTCATCAGGAACATCAGCTTCAGTTTGTCTATTGGGAAGGAACTGTTAAAGTACTTGGAGATAACACAAAAGGTAATGGTTATGTAGAATTGGTTGGTTATTAATAAGTATTGTCTGGGATTGTCATTAATAGTGCAAAATTGTATCTAAATCCAATAAGAAAAAGAAATTTTATTTTATTAAAAAAGAGAAAAGAGATGGGAAAGTTAAAAAACCCATGCCTGTCCTGATGCTTATAATCCGGTTGTATTTGAAATAACCCGAACCTGCTAAGTTTTGCTTTTTGACAGATCTGTGTGGTCAGTATGAATACGCTTTAATAACAAGCATTATCATTCTGAGCCTGCGAAGAATCTCTTTCTCCTGGCGATAAGATCCTTCCTCGTACCTCGTCAGGATGACAGAACTAGGTTCGACGCAAACATCTTACCGGGCACCGGTTTGAGCACTCGAGATGACAGAAAGATGTCCCATTTTCTTCATAAGCTAACGGATAATAGCTATAAGCTAATGACTTAAAAACTGTTAACGAACTTGAATTTTAAGTATACAATAACAATATGTTACGAATTTCACTTTTTTGTCATTCTGAGTTTACGAAGAATCTCTATCTCCATGCGACAAGATCCTTCGCAGGCTCAGGATGACAGTTCGAAGTTCATTGCTGACATATCACAGATTTATCTGTGTTGGAACTCAGAATGACATTAGGTTCAATGCAATTTAAAAACGCAATAGCTAACAATTCAATATCTGAATTACCATAGATCAACATTGTTATTCGAAGATTCAGTGGCTTCCTGTTCTTTGATGGATTTTTCCCAAAAATTCTGATCTCTGTTTTTAAGTTGTGAGGTATCAGTACTTTTGATTTTTC
>Ga0209249_1003188_pt1 | contig 12122 bp, 8 predicted proteins | sample SaaInlV_200m_DNA_4_FD_184653 | JGI IMG/M metagenome (GOLD analysis project Ga0209249, IMG submission 184653) | Marine microbial communities from expanding oxygen minimum zones in the Saanich Inlet - SI037_S3LV_200m_DNA (SPAdes) (version 2) | ecosystem: Environmental > Aquatic > Marine >...
TCAGCGAAAACTTAGAGCGCAGCGGAGCATGCCGCACACTTAGAGTACAATTCAACTACCAGCATTCATCTCCTGCCCACTGTGCGGCATCGACCGTTTAAGGTGTGCGTTTTCACCGTTTTATGCAGCGGCGACATCAACCAGACAGGAGATAAAACTGGTAATACGTACCACGTCGTAACCAGCGTCAGTGTTGATAACACTGCCAAACTGGACGGATTTACGATCAGTTTAGGTAATGCAAACGGAGGGAATGTCAGCAGTAGTGCCCGGCATGTTGGCGGCGGGATGTATAACCACACCAGCAGCAGCCCAAGTCTCACGAATATCACTATCAGTAACAACTCCGCATCTTTCGGCGGCGGCGGAATGTATAACCATACCAGCAGCAGCCCAACTCTCACGAACGTCACCTTCAGCGACAACTCCGCAGACGAGGCCGGCGGGATGTACAATGTATTTAGTAGCAACCCGACCCTCACGAACGTCACCTTCAGCGGAAACTCCGCAATAGGAGACGGAACCTCTACTAGCCAAGGTAATGGCGGAGGGATGTACAACTTATTGAGCAGTAGCCCAACTCTCAAAAATGTCACCTTCAGCGGCAACAGCGCAAGCTTTGAGGGCGGTGGAATGTACAATGTATTTAGTAGCAACCCGCCCCTGGAAAACGTGATTTTATGGGGTAATACTGCAGGAACTATCGGTGATGATGTTTCTGGTTTTTTTTCAAATCCTATTATCACGGATAGCGTGGTAAAAGACGGCTGTCCCATAGATGCGGTTTGTACCAATATCATTACTACCGATCCCAATCTAGGCCCATTGACAGATAACGGTGGCTTCACCAAAACCATAGCACTTGGCCCAGGAAGTTCAGCTATAGATTCAGGTGGTGTAAATACAACTTGTGCCAACGAAGATCAGCGTGGCATCAGTCGCCCCCTAGGCACAGCATGTGATATCGGGGCTTATGAGTCGAGTGCAAACATCCTAACCATAACCAGTACCACGCCAAATTCAGGAGCGACAGTTGAAAGTGCAACATCGATCATCGTCAATTTCAATGAAGACGTCCTGAACGATGGATCAGATAAAGCTGCCAATTACAAAGATAATTATCTCCTTGTTGAAGCTGGTTCAAATGGCAGTTTTGACACAGTCTCTTGCAATGGCGGCGCGGTCACTGATGATCTAAAGCAAGACCTTGACACAGCCACTTACACCAATACCGGCGGCTCCGGCCCCTTCATAGCAACGCTAACACTCGTAAGCCCTCTGACAGATGGTACCTATCGTCTCTTCATTTGTGGCACCACTTCCATCTGGAGTGTAGCCGGATTGGAACTCAATAACGGTGTAAGCGATACACAAGTTGATTTCACTATTGGAATAGTTGCCGCATCCTCCCTGCCCGAAACCGGTTTCCGTCATGGAAGCATCACATCGCTCCCCCAGCAACTCACCACCAAAGCCTATACCGAAACAGCGATGCTGCTCGAAATCCCGTCTATAGGCGTCTCGATGCCCATTGTCGGCGTACCGCAAAGCGAAGCTGGCTGGGACGTAACGTGGCTCGGCAATAGCGCAGGCTATTTGGCTGGCTCCGCCTTCCCTACCTGGGTGGGCAACACCGTCATCACCGGTCACGTTTGGGATGCGTACAATCAGCCGGGAATTTTCTCAGAGCTGAAAACGCTCAAATACGGGGACCAAGTCCAAATCCGCGCATGGGACATGACCTACACTTACGAAGTGCGCGAGTCTAAACTTGTCACCGTCAAAAACGTGGAGGCTGCCTTCCAATCCGAAGCCTACGACTGGCTCACACTCGTCACCTGCGAGTTCTACAATCCCTTCACGGGAGATTATCTTTTCCGTCGTAGTGTGAGGGCAGTACTAGTCAGCGTGAAGTAAGAGAAGGAACCAGAAATATATACAAAAAGCACTCGATAATTGAGTGCTTTTTTTCTTTAAATTGAATTCCTTTCGAACCATTAATCCAACCCAATTCCTTCTGTTTTCTTCAATCGGGAAACCCTTCTCGTCTATAGCCGCTTGTCTACTCAAGTTGTCAGACAACTCCTTGACAGTTGTCTGACAACTTCGTATAATTTCAGCTTCAATTTGTCAGACAACTTATATCCAAGAGGAGAATAGAAAAGATCATGGAAAACACAAATACCGTTAAAAATAAGGGCTGGTTGGTCACCTTCGCAGGGACTGGCGCACTGCTGGCTTTAGGCGTTCTTTACGCTTGGAGCATCTTTAAAGCCAACATCCCCGCCGAATGGGGTTGGACAGAAACACAACAATCATTGCCTTATGCTGTCGCCTGCGTGGTCTTCTCGGTCATGACCTTCGTTGGTGCTCGCCTGCTGAACCGCTTTGGCCCACGTGTAATTGTTAGCGCTGGCGGTGTGATGGCTGGTCTCGGCGTGATCATTTCCAGTTTCTCCAGCTCCCCCTGGATCTTCACTCTCGCTTTTGGTGTCCTATTAGGCTCCGGTATTGGTTTTGTTTATGGCTCAGCTGGCCCCGCTGCGCTCAAATGGTTCCCCACTTCCAAAACAGGCCTGATCTCCGGCATCGTTGTTGCCGGTTTTGGCATGGGTAGTGCCTGGGTGGCCCCCTTGGCACGCGCATTGATGCAATCGCTTGGTCTCCAAACAACCATGCTTTATTTGGGCATGGGCATGCTCGTTGTCGTTGTTGGGTTTGCGCAATTCATCAAATTCCCGCCCAAAGATTTTGTGGTTATCGAGGAAGATACAGTAGAAACCTCTGCAAAAAGCTCCCTGATCGATTTCACCGTCCGCGAAACCACCAGCACCTGGCAATTCTATGTTATCTGGGTCGCTTTTGCTTTCGGTAGTGGTGCTGGCCTGATGGTGATCGGAAATCTTGCCTCCATCGTCAAAGATCAGATCGGACTCCCCGCCTTGACAGCTATCGCTGTATCGGCCCTCGCGATCGGCAACGGTGGCGGACGTGTTTTATACGGGATGCTCTCCGACAAAATTGGTCGCACCAATGTGCTTATCATTGCTTTCTTTGCACAAGCAGTATTGATCAGTGCCTTGTTCTTCATGGGCGCAAATAGTGTTCTCGCAAATCCCCCCGTATTACTCGTCTTCGTCGCTCTGATCGGTGCTAATTATGGCGCTAACCTGGCTGTCTTTCCTGCCTTGATGAAGGTTTTCTACGGACCCAAGAATCTGGCTACCAATTATGGTATCGCCTATACTGCTTGGGGTCTCGGTGGCTTCATGGTTTCCCAACTTGCCAGCACGATCAAAGACGCCACAGGCTCTTTTGATAATGCTTACCTCCTGGCTGCCACGATGTTAATTCTCGCCGCAGGCATGACCTTTGCCCTGAAATCCCCACAAGCAAAGAAAGCTGCAGCTGACAAACTCAATGTAGAAGCAATTGCAGCTGACTAATAAAAAAGGATAGTGGTGAAAAGTAAGTAATAGTACTGTCATTACCCTTTCGGGCACGCGTGCGAGGCAGTTTGACCGCCGAAGCAATCTCGTATTTTAGATAATGAGACTGCTTCGTCAGGCTAAAGCCTTCCTCGCAGAATCATCACATCACTTCAATTTACCCATTACCAAAAGATTATATAGCTGTAAGAAAAAGGCTGTTCTCTTGGAGAACAGCCTTTTTCATTTTTCCAGGTTTAGAAAACTACTCTAACCCCAACTCTTTCAGTTTCTCTTCGGTGGGCCAGCCATTTTCATCCCAGCCACGCTCTTTATAGAACTCAGGCAGCATATCATCCAGACGATTAACCTGCCCCTTAGCGGGGCCATCGGGGAGCGGCTCATTGAGCATACGCGGGGGGAGCGTATCTTCCGTAGAACCGGCTTTGAGCAAGAACATTCTTTCCAGCGTATACACGCGGTCAGCCGCTTCGAGAACTTCTTTGGGAGTATAAGCAATGCCGGTCGTATATTCCATCAATTGCGAAAGACGGACAGGCCAGATCATCCGATCTGCACTGAAGACGTAGCGAACAGCCAGGAAAACGCATAAGCCAGACGCGTCGATCAGCGTAAAGGCATCCTGGAAGCGTTTGACCAATTCCGCTTTGCCGTCGGTGGAATGTGGATCTGCTTTAACGGGGACGCCGAAAACTTCTTCGTATGCCACATCGCCTTCCATGTGGGAGGCACCTTTATTTGATGTTGCGTAGAGCAAACCCATCCCCTGCGAGCCGCGTGGATCGTAGCCGGGGAATTCCTGTTTACGGGTGGTAACCGCAAGTTCGGGGTGTCCATATTTGTCCGCGAAACGGTAGCTACCCTCCGCAAGTTCGTTCCCGAATCCTTCACGGTAGGCCATCTTCTGTACCATATCGATCATTGCGTCGGGGTCGCCGAAGCGCAGCGGTTGTCCAATTTCTTCTTCAGAGAGATAGCCTTTCTCAAACATTTCCATTGCAACAGCGATCGTCATGCCGGTCGAGATCGTATCCAAACCAAGCTCGTTGCACCAGTAATTCGCTTTGGTTATGGCGGCGAGATTATCCACGCCACAGCCACTACCAAAGGAAGAAATCGTTTCGTATTCGGGGCCTTCACCTTTGCCCGCATAGGGACCATCGGGCACTTCGGTCAAACGTCCACAAGCGATGGGACAGCGGTAACAAGGCTTCGGCTTGATCAGATATTTTTCTGTCAGCGTCGGTCCATCAATCGTATCAACGCCTTCAAATGTACCAGCCTGCCAGTTTCGCGTGGGCAAAATGCCGAGCGTGTTCGTCACCTGTGGCACATACGCCGTGCCGTGTTCGCGCAGGGATGAGCCAGCCAGCATATCCGCGCCGACTTCTTTGGCGATTTTGATGCTCAACTCGCGCATCTTTTTCTCTTCGGCAAATACGGGGTTTTTCCGTCCGTAAGCCACTACGCCTTTCAGATTTTTACTGCCCATGACAGCCCCAACACCGGATCGCGCCGCTGCGCGGTCTTTATCATTCATGATGGCTGCCATCAGCACCAGATTTTCTCCAGCGGGACCAATGCACGCAGCTTTCGCCTTTGGATTTGTTTCCGCTAAAAGGGCATCGGTTGTGGAAGGAACATCTTGCCCCCACAAATGCTCCGCCGAACGGATTTCTACCTCGTCTTCATTTACCCATAAATAGACAGGTTTCTCCGCCCGCCCCTCGAAGATAAAGAGATCAAATCCCGTGCGCTTCATCCAGGTTGGGAAGTCGCCGCCCGAATTGGAGTGAGCCAGTGCACCCGTCAACGGGGATTTGGTCACGACCATATAGCGATTCCCAGTCGGAGCAGATGTCGCCGTGAGAGGGCCTGTTGCAAAGATGAGCTTATTTTCGGGGTCAAGCGGCTCAACCATTGGGTCAACTTCATCCGTCAAATAGCGGATCGCCCATCCACGCCCGCCGAGATAATCTCTGGCAATTTTTGGGTCTATATCTTCCGCTGAAGTTGTCTGGTTCGTAAGGTCAACGCGTAAAATTCTACCGTGCCATCCGTTCATATTTTCTCCTTTTTGATTCACCACAGAGTTCACAGAGACCACTGAGAAAAGCTTTTTCATTAAAAACTCTGTGAACTCCGTGCTTAAGCTCTTTTTAGCCTCCAGCAATCGCTGAAAAGGCTGTCACCTCGTCATCTTCTACCAATATGGTAGAGAGCGGAACAGTCAGCCCATTGACAACGATCACGCTGGAATCATCTTGCGGGACATTGAACTGAGTCATTACATCTGAGACTCTGGTACCTTCTGGAACGTCGATCTCGATCTTATTACCTTGCGTACCTTTTGGCAATAATTCACGATAAGTGGAGATCAGCTTAAGTCTGATTTTCATGCGCTGATTTTAGCACGAAGTATCAGGAATAGCTTGAAAACCAGATAAGAGCTAAACTAATTTATGTTCACTTTCAAAAACGGGTTTATTATCCAAAATACGCTGCGGGGAGAAGATCGAGAGATCAATCGTCGGGGTTTCGCCCAAGATCAGTTCAGCCAGATAACGTCCAACCCCATGGCATTGCTGGAAACCGTGCCCAGAGAAACCATTTGCCAGCATGAAACCCTTCAGGCAGGGCCATTCGCCCAGAATTGCATTACCGTCAAAGGTATTGACGGCATAAAGCCCTGCCCAGCCGCCGGTGATCTTTAATTGGTCAAAGACAGGGGCAAAGCCCACAAGTTCTTCCCATAATTCTTCGATAAAGATATTTCGGTCAAAAGCGAAGTCGATCCCGACAGGGTCACTATCCAAACTTTTCCCCACTAAAAAGGTGTTCGCATGTTCCTGAATGAGATATAAACCAGAGGGAAAAACCGTGAGCGGATATTCCACATCGGGTTCAACATTCGTATCCACCACAAAAACATGCCGTTTGATCGGGACAACAGGCAACTCAACACCAATGGTTTTGGTTAATCCCTTGGTCCAGGCACCCGACGAATTGACCACAAAATCAGCTTGCATTTTATCCCCTGAAGCCAAACGCACGCCAGTAACCCGCCCATCATCTTTTAAGATTTCACGTACTTCCCCTTTGATAAATTCCGCACCCAATGCAATCGCTTTATTCTTATAGCCGATCAAGACCGCGTTCGCATCCATTGTGCCATCTACCGGAGACCAGCCTGCGCCGGCGATTTGGTCCACTTCAAAGAGAGAGAATTTTTCTTTAACCTGTGCAGGCTCCAGCCATTCAGTCGGGCAGCCTAGGCTTTGCTGGGTGGCGATCCCCTTTTGCGTGGAGGCTTTGCCCGCTTCATCTGCCATGAACAAGTTTCCCTGATGCCGAAAGGCAACATCCGGTTTTACACCATCTACTGCCATATCATCCGCAAAGGTTTTCAACTTTTCAATCCCATATTGTGAGATCTGAATATTTTCCTTTATATTAAATTGCAAACGGATATTCGCATCCGATAAAACGCTGGAGTTAAACTCATAAGTTGGGTCTTTTTCGATAATCGCTACTTTAAGTTGTGGAGCTTTCTTCATCAAATAATAAGCGGTCGCACAGCCCATTACCCCGCCACCTACCATAATTGCATCATATTTCTTTGTCATCGCTCTCTCCTTTTTTATCAGATCCGTTCGACATGATCACTATTTATATTATCATCGGGAAAAAGAAAAGAGTACAGATACAAAAAACATAAATATCCACCAGAACAGTTTACGTTACAATATCTTTCTCTGCCTTTGCGAGGCAGCTTTATCGCCGAAGCAATCTCGTGGAATATGGGACTGCCGCGTCGCAAGAGCATGCTCCTCGCAGAGACATTCGGAGGAAAATCGGAGAAGCAAACAAATGCCAATACCAGCCTATCTCTACGATAAAATTGCCAGCAGCATCACAAAACTGATCGAAGAGGGAACCTATCGCCCCGGAGATCGCATCCCCTCCATCCGCAAGATGAGCAAACAACAAGGGGTCAGTGTCAGCACGATATTACAGGCATATCTCGTTCTCGAAAACAGGGGGATCATTGAAGCACGCCCGCAAGCGGGATATTTTGTACGTATACCGGAATTTGATCGTCTGCCAGAACCCGAACGTTCGTCTCCGAGTGCAGACCCAAGTCACGTTGGACTGCATCAGCTGATGATGATAATGCTCCGGGACGCACTTGACCCGAACTTGGTACAGCTTGGTGCCGCGATGCCCAATATTGAGTTTTTACCGACAAAACGGCTCAACCGCATCACCTCCCGCCTGGCGCGTCAATCCGGCGAAGAAGCGCATCAATATGAAATTCCCCCCGGGCTAAAAGAGCTTCGTCTACAAATCGCAAAACGCTCTCTGAGATATGGCTGCCACTTCTCCCCCGACGACATCATCATCACCTCCGGCGGCGTGGAAGCGATAGACCTGTGCCTGAACACCGTCTGTAACCCCGGCGATATTGTCGCCATTGAATCCCCGATGTATTTTGGCACGCTGCAAACCCTTGAAGTGCGTGGGTTGCGTACACTCGAAATCCCCACTCATCAACGAGATGGCATGGATCTGGATGCGCTCCGTTTTGCTATCAAGCAGAACAAGATCAAAGCGATTCTTGTCATCTCAAACTTCAACAACCCCTTGGGGAGTTGTATCCCCGATGAAAAGAAAAAAGAATTGGCGGCGTTGGCTGCGACATACCAAATCCCCATTATCGAAAACGATGTTTCAGGGGAGCTATATTTCGCCGACAAACGCCCCTCCACAATCAAGGCTTATGATGAAGCGGGCTTGGTGATGCTCTGCTCATCCTTCTCCAAAGACATCAGTCCCGCCCTGCGTGTCGGCTGGGTCGCGGCGGGACAATATAAGTCAGAAATAGAGTGGCGTAAATTTACCGCCAATGCTGCAACAGCAACCTTGCCTCAAATGGTCATCGCCGAATTTCTGGAAAGCGGCGGCTACGACTATCACCTGCGGCAACTCCGAAGAGAGTACGCCAGAAATGTAAAATTGCTCTCACAGGCAGTCAAGAATTATTTCCCGCCCGAAACACGCGTATCCCGCCCTACAGGTGGATTTGTCTTGTGGGTACAACTCCCGGGGAAAATTGATGCGCTGGATTTATATAAAGTAGCGTTGGAAAATGATATTACGATCACGCCCGGGCATTTATTCTCCCCGACGAATCAGTTTTCTAATTTTATTCGTCTGAATGCGGCGATGTGGACTCTTCCGATTGAGCGGGCGGTGGAGAAGTTGGGGGAGATTCTTTATGGGATGATGGGAATAGAACGCGGATGATGCGGATTTTCGCAGACAATAAGACTTCCGAAGTTTTTGATAGCAGAGATGTGCATTGCATCTGAAAGATGCGTTGCACATCGGGTCATTTATACGCTCCGAACTGCAACGCACCCTATCGGGTGCAATGCAGTTTTATCTTTTGTTTGCTTCCGTCACTATGAGCGCACCCCCCTCTGCCCTGAAGGGCATCTCCCCCTCGGGGGAGAAAAAATGTCATTGCGAGGAGCATGCTCTTGCGCCGAGGCAATCTCCACAACAGTGTGGGAGATTGCTTCGGCGATAAAACTGCCTCGCAATGACAAAATGTTTTTTCAGCTTTTTTGCTTCCCCGTCTGCACACCCCAAAGGCGAGCATAGATGCCTTCTTCTGCAACCAACTCATCATGTTTGCCTTGTTCTTTGAGTTGACCATGTTCGAGGACGAAGATGCGGTCGGCATTACGGATGGTACTGAGGCGATGGGCGATGACGATGGTGGTGCGCCCGATGGCGATTTTTTCCAGCGAGCGTTGGATGAGGGCTTCGGTTTCGTTATCTACAGAGGATGTCGCTTCATCTAATATCAGGACGGGGGGATTTTTCAGGACGGCACGTGCAATGGAGACACGTTGACGTTGACCGCCGCTCAGTTTTTGCCCACGTTCGCCGACGATGGTGTCGTAGCCTTTTGGCAGGGAAATGATGAAATCGTGGGCTTCGGCGATTTTGGCGGCTTTGATGATTTCATCATCTGTCGCATCGAATGTGCCGTAAGCGATATTCTCACGGACGGTGCCGTGGAAGAGATAAATATCCTGGCTGACGAAGCCGATGGCTTTGCGGAGGTCTGCCAGTTTCAAGTCACGGAGGTCGTGTCCATCGAGAGAGAGGCAGCCTTTTTGGACATCGTAGAAGCGGAGGAGCAATTTGACGAGAGTGGTTTTGCCTGCGCCCGTCGAGCCGACGATGCCGACCGTTTCACCAGCGGGAATCGTTAGAGACAGGTTATTGATCACAGCGAGATGGTCGGTGTTGGCATATTCGAATGAGACCGAATCCAAAGTTATTTGACCACGCACCAAGCCTAAATCCAGGGGCGTTCCGCCATCATCCAAGAGGGCATCTGCATCCAATAAATCCAAAATTCTTTCGGTGGAGGCCATCGAACGCTGATATAAATCCAATGTATCGCCAAGACGGGTGAGGGGCCAAAGCAGCCGCTGCGTGATGAAAACGAGGACGGAATAGGTGCCGACTGCGAGTTCGCCAGAGAGCGCCATGCGCCCGCCGAAGATAAGAATGCCGATAAATCCGCTCATGATGACCATGCGGATGAGGGGCACGAAGGCCGAGGAGAGCTTGATCGCTTTTTCGTTGGCGCGGCGGTAGAGGTCGCTCTCGTGGGTGATGCGCCCCAACTCGTGCCGCTCGGAGGTGAAGCTCTTGATGGTGGCGATGCCGCTGAGATTATTGGCGAGATAGCTGTTTAGGATGCCAACCTGCTCACGAACGGCAGCGTATTTTGGAGCGAGAGTGCGCTGAAAACGGATCGAACCCCAGATAATGAAGGGCATCGGGAGCATCGCCATCCATGCGACTGAGGGGGCCGTGTAGAAGAAAATGCCGCCAATAACGGTGACGGTGGTGACGACTTGCCAAATATCGTTTACGCCGCCGTTGAGAAAGCGTTCGAGTTGGTTGATGTCGTCGTTGAGAATGGAGAGCAGCCCGCCCGTGGAGCGATCTTCAAAATAGGCCAGTTTTAGATGCTGAACATGATCGTAGGTATCGACACGCAGATCATGCTGGATGGATTGGGCGAGGTTGCGCCAAGCGACTTGGAAGAGATACTGGAAGAGGGATTCGAATACCCAAATAAAGACCGTAAGCCCCGCGATGACGAGGAGCTGGGTGCCGGTATCTTCAACACCGAGCTTGGCGAGGAGCGAATCTTCCTGCGCGACGACGACATCTACCGCTGCGCCGATCAGGATGGGCGGGGCGAGGTCGAAGAGTTTGTTGAGGACAGAATAGAGGGAGGCGAGGAGCATGGCGCGGCGGTGCGCGGTGGCGTAACTCCAGAGGCGGGTGAGGGGGTGGGATTTGTTCATGGGGTTATTATATCCACGAAGTTACACGAAGGGGCACGAAGTTTTTTTAGTATTCCTGTTTTTTGGTTGACTCGTTAGAAGGTTTTTGCGTTGAATTTGGATGGTTCGTAGTATAGAATAGAGGGGATTTTATTCAAGTGTTTTTTCATTAGCAGGGAGCAAGACATGAGCATGGAAATAATCGGCGGGTGGGCATTAGGGGCTTATGGCAAATCCTTTTTGAATACTGCCAAAGAACTTATCAAACGCAAATACGATGATGAAAAAGAACAGAATGAAAAGTTGCAAGCACTAGAAAGACGCTGGCAAGATTTCAATTGGGGGAAATCTACTGAACGTTATAAAGTGCACATGCAAGAAATTTATGGGCATATTCGCGTTATTGGAACAACGGAGCCAATTCTCATCGGAGATATTTTTACGGATGTCTATATTCTCGATAAGCCCCAAGCTTTTCGTCGTTTTGATATGATGAAACTTCATGAAATTCAAGAAGAGCCTGAAAAGCTAAATGATGGAAAAAGAGAGCGAGGATTAAGGGTTGTTGTTCAAGATAGAGGACATCGGCTTTACATTCTTGGCAAACCTGGGGCGGGAAAAACAACCTTTATGAAATATCTAGTTCATCAAACGATTGTAGCAGATGAACTTAATAAACTCCCTGTCTTCGTCACTTTACGTGATTGGGATGCAAGAAATACGGATATTCTTGATTTCATCGTAAAACAGTTCGGCACTTGTAATTTTCCAGATGCAAAGCCTTTCATCGAATTTCTGCTCGAAACAGGGAAATCGATCGTTCTTTTTGATGGTCTGGATGAAGTACCAAAAGAAAATGAGCAACGCGACAAAACTGTTCAAGCTTTGCACGATTTCAGTAAAAAGTACCTAAAAACGCAAATTGTAATTACCTGCCGTGTCGCGGCTAGCGATTATTCCTTTACTGAATTCACTTACATAGAGATGGCCGATTTTAGCGAATCGCAGGTAAAGACCTATGTAAGAAATTGGTTCAGGAACGATTTGGATACTGCCGAAGAATTTCTCAAAGAATTATCTTTAGCAGAAAATAAAGGTATACATGACTTAGGACGTAGTCCATTGCTTCTCTCAATGATCTGTTTAGCATACGAAGAAACCCTCTCGATTCCAAAACGACGTGTAGAACTTTATGAGTGTACGTCGTCAAAGCTTTCGGACAGTTTCTAATGGAGACTTTTCGCCACTCTGATTGGATTATACACCTGCCCTTTGCAGGTGCTGCTGGAGACGT
>Ga0209249_1003189_pt1 | contig 12121 bp, 11 predicted proteins | sample SaaInlV_200m_DNA_4_FD_184653 | JGI IMG/M metagenome (GOLD analysis project Ga0209249, IMG submission 184653) | Marine microbial communities from expanding oxygen minimum zones in the Saanich Inlet - SI037_S3LV_200m_DNA (SPAdes) (version 2) | ecosystem: Environmental > Aquatic > Marine >...
TGCGGAAACAACTCTTGAAAGATACCAATGAGTCCTTTTAGAGGCAAACCCGTAAAACTTCTCTGACCACGTTCAAAGAACGTGGGTTTTCACATTGAACTAAATTTCAAGAACCATTGACGATTTAGAAGGCGACAAGATGTTCAATCCCTTAATCTTTCAGAAACGATTTATTATCGTAGTTTGGATCAGGAAAATTTGGGAGGGTGAAATTAGTTTCCAGTTTTCGGTCGCAGTTGGAAGAATCTAAATTAATTGGTATCTAAATTTTTTGTAGTTTTAAAGGAAATTAAAATCTAACTCAATGGAAAAGAATAAGAAATACCCCATCTCGAGAAGAAACTTTATTAAAGTTTCGGCAGCTACAACCGCTGCTGTATCAACCATGTCTCTCGGCAGTTGCAATGTTGAAAATGTTCCCGCCCCAATGAAACGAAAATTTGGAAAACTTGACTTTGATGTAACTTCAATCGCTTTGGGTGGTCAGGCTTCCATCCAGTGGACTCCCGATGATGTTGATCCTGTGCCAATTATCCTAAAAGCTTTTGAACTTGGCATAAATTATTACGATACTTCAAATTTATACGCCAAAAGTCAGCTTCATTTCAATAACGCTTTTAAAAAGCTTAACCTGATACCCGGAGAAGAAAATTACAACAAAGAGCTTCGTGAGTCAATCTGGTTGACAAGTAAAACTGCACATCGCTGGGGAAAACCAGATTGGCCGGAAAGAGAAGGAGTTAGAAACAGGTCGAACGGGGAAAATGTAAAATGTGCTATTGACGATGTGAAACGTTCACTCACCCAGATTTTTGGTGATGGACAAGGATCGTATCCGGAAGGGGCGTATCTTAATATGGTGCTTGTTCATACTTTAGAGAACATCCAGGAAGTTGATGTGCTGTACGAAGGGTTGGAAACACCGCTCGACCCGAATGAGAATTTTGGCGCATTGGTTGCTTTACGTGATTTACGCGACGGAACAAACCTAACCGGAATGAACCCTAAAAATGAAAAATTAATCCGCCATATCGGCTTTTCGGGACATGCAAACCCACCGGCAATGGTTGACATGATTCAGCGTGATGAATATGGAATTCTGGAAGGAATGTTAATTGCTATAAACGCAAACGATAAAACAAAATACAACATGCAGCACAATGTAATTCCGGTTGCCGAAGCAAAAGGACTGGGAATTATTGGCATGAAAGTATTTGCCGATGCAGCTATTTACCACAAAGAACCTCGATGGTCGCAAACTCCGGCAGACGTTTTCAGAAAAGTAGGAACAGCCGAATTACCAAGCAGGCCATTAATTGAATACACACTTACTACACCCGGTGTTCATACATTAATAATTGGTATCGGCCAAATTGATGACGATCCGATGAAATGCCAGTTGGTACAGAATTTTTATGCGTCGCAAATTGAACCTGATGGAATGCCGGAAGATGAACGTAAAAAAATAGAAGTTCAGGCTAAAAAAGTAAAAGCTGACTCCAACTACTTTCAAATGGATAAAGTTGGATTAACGGCTCCAGGAAATGTTAATGTTGCTGATAACAAAATTACATGGAATAATGGTTTTTCAGGTGATGAGCCTATTACACATTACGAAATTTTAATTAATGGGGAAAAAGCAGGAGAGGTGGAACATAAACCTCAAATACTGAAAAGTAAACCATTTGTTTTTGAAACTGAATTAAAAGAAGGTGATAAAATTGCTGTTGCCTCGGTGGATAAATCGGGTGCCAGGGTAGAATCAGTTTGGGCTTAAAACCCACAATTTTACAAAAAATATATAAAGAACCGTTCAATAAAAAAGAACGGTTCTTTGTTTATTTCCCGATCAACTTATTTAATTCAGAAACTGAAAATGCCTTATAAACTCTCGAAACCGGATATCTTTTGTATGTCTCTTCGCTCCACTCTGTATTCTCATAAATATATGCCAGTTGAGCCCGGTGACTTTGTGCAAAACCAGGATCCGATTTTTGTTTATCCATAAATTTCTTTTTTAAACCGGGGTGTTCGTCCAAATATTTTATTACATTTTCTTCGAAACCATAAGGCGAAAAATACTCCCGATTATCCAAAATATTATCGAAAAAGTTCCATCGAAAAAATGAATCGCCCGCTTTGGGTTCAAGCATTTCAATCAGATATTTTATTTTTTTCTGCCTTACAGGAATTATCAAATCTCCAGAATAATAATTTATTTGCTGAACTTCACTACTGGTTATAACCTCATCATGAAAATAATGACCGTTGTATGGACGGGTGGCATTCGAAAATTCATCAATGTAATCAATTTCCACTTCTAAAATTGTATCTATTATAAGCGTATGAAATTCTATTCCATTTAATTTAATTCTATCTACAACACTTTTCCAGGCCTGTGGTAAAATATAATATTCCGGAATTTGAACTGTTTTGGTTGGATTATACACATCGTAATATTTGGTTGAACTTGTAAAAGGTTTCGACCTATCATATCCAAATCGTTTTAATCCTGTTAATTTGCTCACCTGGTTTTCATCCACTTCGTATCCCTTAAATTCAATTTCGCGAAAAATTGTTGTGTCCAGTTCAAAATTTATTGGATGATCTTTTGCTGAAATTGATTCTTCCAATCCTGTCTTTCTGCTTTCAATAATTTCTTTTGCATTTTCTGATGTAAATGTAGTGAGTACATCGATAAACTGATAGCACGATTTCACCCGATCCGGATAATCTTTATAAACGTGATTCTCAGTCATCATTCCATAACAATTAAAAAGACTGGCATAACCAGATGAATAACGCGGACCTTCCTGTGTCATTTTAATCCCCCGTTTGGGATCGCGATACATCCAACTTACGTAAGGAATAAGTTCGTACTCTCCTTTTTTCATATTGCTGAATAATTCCGGAATCATTTTTTCCCGTAAGAATTTTTCTTGAGTTGGTGGAAACAAATCTGGTTGAGGTGCAATTAAAGTTACGCTGTATTGATGATCAGATCCGTTTGTTGTGTGAGTATCTAAAAAAACATCAGGATCCCAATTATGAAATATCCGGGTAAAATTTTTAGCGTTTTCCGAATCGCATTTTACAAAATCGCGGTTTAAATCCAGATTCGCAGCATTTCCCCTAAAACCAGTTTCGTAGGGTGTTGTTTGGTTTGCACGGTTAAATGCACTCCGGTGTAAAAGTCCTCCAATGCTGTATGCCGGAATTATCACAATCACCGTATTTTCAAGAAGCGACGCAATTCCATTTTTATCTCTTAAAATATCGTCGGCAAACTGGAGGCTGGCATCAATTCCGGCCGGTTCTCCCGGATGAATACTGTTATTAATCAATAAAACTGACTTGCCCTGCTTTTTTATTTTTTCCGGATTGAATTCATTTTCATTATTGATGATAAAAGTGTGCAATGGCTTTCCGCTGTCGGTTAACCCGTTTTCAATAAGTTTTGCATTTTCGTAGTTGGCATCTAACAATTGGTACATTTCTACAACCTCGTAATAAGTTGGAGTGTAGTTTTGTTCGTATTTTAATAGTAAGAGTGATTTTTTTTGAGCAAAAAGCGCAAAGGTAAATGATAGAAGAATGAGGGTGATATTTATTTTTTTCATGCTACTCTGGTTAATTTAGTTCTGGTTAATTAATAATAGCCGCAAATAAAAATTATCGATAAACTAACAATCTTGCAACTGAAAACTGCAACTGAAAACTGAATACTTTTATTTACGCTCTAAATTTAAGTATGAATAATTAAAATCATTCTTTTCATCGTGAAAATCTTCCCGCGAATTTTCATACCATTCTGAATAATTTATTTCAGGGAAAAAAATATCAGCATCAAATGGTTTATGAACCAGCGTTAAATAAAGTTTCCCTGCCACCGGAAAAAACTGTCGGTAAATCATCCCTCCTCCAATTACAAAAGCTTCTCGCTCATTTTTTACTTTTTTAATGGCTTCTTCAATCGAAAAAACAATTTCACAACCCGGAAAAACATCATCTTTTTTGTCGGTAATTACAATATGCCGCCGATTGGGGAGTGGCCATTTAGGTAACGAAAGTAAAGTGTTCCGACCCATAATAATTGTATTGCCCGAAGTAATTTGTTTAAATCGTTTTAAATCGTTTGGCAAATGAAAAAGTAAATCGTTGTTTTTCCCAATGGCAAAATTCTCTGAAATGGCAACTATTATTGATATGTTTTTTTGAATCATATTAATGTAAATAATAAAATTCAAAAACCAATTTTCAAAAACGTTAAAAACAGGAAGTTTGAAATTTTAGATTTATACAATTGAAAATTATTTGTCATTTGTTGTTTGTTTGTTTTTAAACTGCTACTTTTCCCTTAATATGAGGGTGAGCCTGGTAATCAACTAACTCAAAATCATCAAATTTAAAATCAAAAATATTTTTAATATCCGGATTTATTTTCAATACAGGAAGAGGAAATGGTTCTCTTGTGAGTTGCAATTTCACTTGTTCGATGTGGTTTGAATAAATATGAACATCGCCAAAAGTGTGTACAAAATCGCCGGGCAGTAAACCGGTAACCTGCGCCATCATTAAAGTTAAAAGGGCATACGATGCAATATTAAAAGGTACTCCCAAAAATACATCGGCACTTCGCTGGTACAACTGGCACGACAATTTTCCATCGGCAACATAAAACTGGAAAAGGATATGGCAAGGGGGCAAGTTCATTTTATCCAATTCACCAACATTCCAAGCACTAACAATGTGCCTGCGCGAATCAGGTTTTTGTTGAATCGAATTGATAACATTACTAATTTGGTCGATGTGTTTTCCATCGGGAGTAGGCCAGCTTCGCCATTGGTAACCGTAAATATGTCCTAGATCACCATTTTTATCAGCCCACTCGTTCCAAATCCGCACACCATTTTCAACCAAATATTTTGTGTTTGTGTCGCCAGCCAAAAACCATAACAACTCGTGAACTATCGATTTTAAATGCAATTTTTTGGTGGTAACCATCGGAAATCCTTCACTTAAATCGAACCGCATTTGATACCCAAACCTGCTGATTGTGCCGGTTTCTGTTCGATCCTTTTTCTCGGTTCCCTTTTCTAAAATAGTTTCCAATAATTCTAAGTACTGCCTCATTATAATCTATTTGTTGCAAAAATAGTTTTTTGAAATAAGTAGAATTATATATGATACATTTAAATATCCACAAATGTTTATTTGTTGTTAAATGAAGAGTTTGTATCAAAAATTATTTGCTCGTACTTCTGAAACAAGTTCAAAATATCGGGTTTAACTACTTCTAATAAAACTCTTAAATCCTATAAGGAAATTTTCGGGATATTGGATTCATCATTGCTTTGGTTAATTGTTCAGGACTGCTGCCCACTGTACCTGAATATACGTGATTAAATCTCCATTGCAGTTTCGAATTGTTTCCGTCGTGCAAAGAAACAGTTACATCGGCTATGTTTGTGGCTCCCCAGGCATTAAAAATAATTCCAACAGCCAGCGCAACACCTGTTGACATGGGTTTTGCCGTTAACACATTTCCCGAAATTATGGCATCAACTTCAAATAACCGGGCTAATTCGTCTTTTGAATATTCACTCAAGTTATAAATGTCAATGTTATTTCTTTTCAGCATCATATTTGTTTTATCGATATCCTGAAAATCGACTGTAAACTGATGATTCTTTCGTAAAAAACGATTGTAAATCTGGTTTTGAAATACAAATCCAAGTTCATACTCGTTTTCTTCAATTTGTTCAACTGTAAAATCTCGTGGTAATTTGTTGTACTGAATCAAAACATCGAAAGGTAAAATAGCAATTACCTGATGTTGATTCTTTTGATTTTGAATTTCGGAAGCTGTATAAACGGTTGCACAGCTTGATAATAGAATTGCAAGGAATGTTAATCCTAAAAGGTAAAATCGTTTCATGGCTAAAGTATTTAAATGTTTTTCGGGAAAAGAAAAAGCAAATACTTTGCCAATAATTTTAACAAAAATTAAACATCTAAAAATACATCTCTTCTTCAGGGTTTATTTCCGAACCACATCTTTTACAATAAATCGAGTCGTCATCGTGTTTATCGTGCAAACATTCGGGGCAAACCTGTGTATTGCTTTTAGATGATGGATTAATAATTTCTGCTGTTACAATTCCTGTTGGTACTGCTATAATTGCATAACCCATTATCATTACAATGCTGGCTAAAAATTGTCCGAGTGCTGTTACGGGACTTAAATCGCCATAACCTACTGTTGTTAAGGTTACAATGGCCCAATAAATTCCTCTCGGAATACTTGTAAAACCATGTTCTTCCCCCTCAATTAAATACATAATTGTACCAACAATTACAACCAGAATAATTACAAAAAAAACAAAAACACTTATTTTTTCGCGGCTGGCCCACATTGCATTTGCAAGCGTTCTCCCGGCCTGTGTGTAACGGGTAAGTTTTAATATCCTGAAAATACGCAACAATCGTAAAATGCGTATTACAACTAAACTTTGCGAGCCAACTATAACTAAACTCAGGTAAGTTGGTATAACCGACAATAAATCGATAATGCCATAAAAACTAAAGATATATTTAAATGGTTTTCGAACAATTAAAATTCGTAAAGTATATTCAAGGGTAAAAATCATCGTTATTATCCATTCCGAAATCTTTAAAAATTGTTGGTAATTATCGCGAATTGTGGGAACACTTTCGAGCATTACCAATGCAACACCAATTAGTATCACTATCAATAATGAAATATCAAATACTTTACCCTCCCGTGTATCGGCTTCAAATATTAATTCGTAAAGGTGCTTTTTGGTATTACTCATTTTGTCTGAATTGAAAATTAAATATACAATAAATTCATAAATGAGATTTTAAAATCTCAGCACAAAAAAAGGCCTTGAAAACTCAAGACCCTTAAAATTATATTTTTGGCAGATTAATTACAGCACACTTTCAACTTTTTCGTAAGGTAAATCAAATGCTTCTGCAACGCCTTTATAAACCACTTTCCCGTCAACAACATTTAATCCTTTTCGCAACGGAACACTGTCGATACACGCTTGTTTCCAACCTTTTTCTGCTATTTGAATTGCATAAGGTAATGTTGCATTTGTTAAAGCAATTGTTGAAGTACGTGGCACAGCACCCGGCATGTTTGCTACACAATAATGAATAACTTCATCAATAATAAAAGTTGGTTCGGCATGAGTTGTTGCAACTGTGGTTTCAAAACAACCACCCTGATCAACTGCAACATCGGCCATTACCGTTCCTGCCCTCATTGTTTTTAACATGTCGCGGGTTACCAAATGTGGGGCTTTTGCTCCCGGAATTAAAACAGCACCTATTACCAGATCGTGTGACTGAACCATTTCACGAATATTGTAATCGTTGCTCATCATGGTTTTTACGTTCGCCGGCATAATATCGTCTAAGTATCGCAAACGTTTCAACGAAACATCCATAATTGTAACATCGGCACCCAAACCGGCAGCCATTTTAGCTGCTTCTGTCCCAACAATTCCTCCTCCAATAATCAATACTTTTGCAGGAGGAACTCCCGGAACGCCGCCCAGTAAAACACCATAACCGCCGTATGTTTTTTCTAAGTATTTTGCACCTTCCTGCACCGACATCCGCCCGGCAACTTCGCTCATTGGAATTAATAATGGAAGGGAACGGTCGTCTAATTCAACCGTTTCATAAGCCAGGCAAATTGATTTGTTTTCAATCATTGCCATGGTTAACGCCTCTCCCGAAGCAAAATGAAAATAGGTATATAAAATCTGTCCCTTCTTTATCAGCTTATATTCCGATTCGATGGGTTCTTTCACCTTAATAATCATTTCAGCAATTCCATACACATCTTCAATTGTTGGAAGCATAATTGCTCCCGCAGCAATATAATCTTCATCCATAAATCCACTTCCAAGGCCACCACCAGCCTGAACATAAACTTCATGTCCACGTTTTACTAATTCAGCAGCACCCGCAGGAGTTAAAGCAATACGGTTTTCGTTATTCTTAATTTCTTTTGGTACACCTATAATCATTTCAGTAAAAATTAAATTTATTTTGACGTCCAAAAATAGGCAGGAAGGAATTACAAAAACATGATAAAAATTAATTATTTATCAGATTTGGGAATAATGAACATCAAAAAGGGCTACTTGTTAAAGATTTGGAAGTTAATTTTTTAATAAGATTTCAAAATGAAAAAATTTTTATAACATTAATTTCAATTTGATACTTGTATCTTTGCTTTTTTTATAAATATATTTTATAACATGCCAACAGTTTCAGACAGAGGAAAATTAATGCCCGATTCACCCATCAGGAAGTTGGGCCCTTTAGCCGACAAAGCAAAAGAAAAGGGAATAAAGGTGTATCATTTAAATATCGGGCAGCCCGATTTACCAACCCCCCCGGAAGCGCTTAATGCGATTAAGAATATTGACCGAATGATTCTGGAATATACACCGAGTGAGGGAATCCGTTCGTTTCGTGAAAAACTGGCGAAATATTACCACAAATTCAAAATTGACGTTGATGCTGATGATATAATAATTACCACAGGTGGAAGCGAAGCAGTAACTTTTTCTTTTATGAGTTGCCTTGATCCTGGTGATGAGATTATTGTCCCGGAGCCGGCTTATGCCAACTACGAAGCTTTTGCCATTGTTGCCGGCGCGATAATTAAACCTGTCACTTCAAAAATTGAAGAGGGTTTTGCTTTACCTCCGGTAGAAGAATTTGAAAAACTTATTACCCCAAAAACCAAGGGGATTATGATTTGTAATCCCAACAATCCCACAGGATATTTATACACCCGCGAGGAGATGGATAAAATTCGTAATCTGATAAAAAAATACGATTTATATCTGTTTTCCGATGAAGTGTATCGTGAATTTTGTTACACAGGCGCTCCATATATTTCAGCTTTTCATTTAGAAGGAATAGAGCAAAATGTAGTTTTAATTGATTCAGTTTCAAAACGTTATAGTGAATGCGGATTGCGGATTGGCGCATTAATCACCAAAAACAAAGAGGTGAAACGTAACGTAATGAAATTTTGCCAGGCCCGTTTAAGTGCACCTTTAATAGGGCAAATTGCCGCGGAAGCGTCTTTGGATGCAAACCCGGATTACATGCTGAACAATTACAATGAATACGTTAATCGCCGAAAATTTTTAATTGATGGATTAAACCGGATCGATGGTGTTTACTCCCCTATTCCGATGGGGGCATTTTATACTGTTGCACGTTTGCCGGTTGACAATGCTGATAAATTCTGCTCGTGGTTACTTTCCGATTTTGAATTAGAAAACCAAACCCTTTTTATGGCACCGGCTTCTGGATTTTATACCGAACCTGGCAAGGGGTTAGATGAAGTTAGAATTGCTTATGTATTGAAGAAAGAAGATTTGGCAGTTTGCCTGAAAATTTTGGAAGAAGCCTTAAAAGTATATCCCGGGAGCAAAGTACGGCAGATAGTCGCAAACAATGAATCAGTTAGATAATTTTGATTAAATAAAAAATCCGGATTAATTTCAAACCGGATTTTTTATTTTGATGTCTATTTTAAGATAAATTCTTAATCCGTTCCATTGCTTCCAAAACATTCTCCCTGTCGGCAAAAGCCGAAAATCGGAAATAGCCTTCACCGGCTGGACCAAAACCTGAACCCGGAGTTCCAACAACATTGGCTTCATTCAGCACTTTATCAAAGAAATCCCAGGAACTCATTTCGTTCCTGGTTTTCACCCAAATATACGGTGCATTTTCACCCCCAAAAACTTCGTATCCAATTGCCAAAAGACTTTCCTTCATTATCCTTGCATTTTCCAGATAATAAGAAATTACTTCAGCAACTTCCTTTTTCCCTTCTTCTGAATAAATAGAAGCAGCAGCTTTTTGAACCGGATAAGAAACTCCATTGAATTTTGTTGATTGACGCCGGTTCCACAATGCTTTTACCGAATGAGCTTTACCCTCACTATCGTACGCAACAAGTTCATTAGGAATTACAGTAGTTGCACAGCGTGTTCCAGTAAATCCTGCGGTTTTTGAAAAACTACGGAATTCAATGGCAACTTTTTTGGCACCTTCAATTTCAAAAATCGAATGTGGAATACCTTCCTCTGTAATAAATGCTTCGTAAGCAGCATCGTATAAAATAATACTTTTGTTTTTGGTAGCATAATCAACCCACTTTTTTAACTCTTCCTTCGATGCAACCGTTCCTGTCGGATTGTTTGGATAACATAAAAAAATAAGATCGGGTATCTCTTTAGGAAAATTAGGAATAAAACCATTTTTTTGCGTGCATGGCATGTAAATAATTCCATTGTAATATCCGTTCGATTGGCAAAAACCAGTTTTGCCCGACATAACAGTTGTATCGACATAAACCGGGTAACTTGGGTCGCAAATGGCAATTTTATTGTTGTCGCCAAAAATATCCTGAATGTTTCCTGTATCACATTTTGATCCATCTGACACAAATATTTCGTCGGCAGAAATATCAATTCCGTTATCCTGATACGAATTTTTTGCAATGGCTTCTCTCAAAAATTCATAACCCTGCTCTGGACCATAACCTTTAAAAGTTTCACCTTTTGCCATTTCATCTACTCCCTCGTGAAACGCCTTAATAACGCTCGGAACCAACGGCTGGGTAACATCACCAATCCCCATTTTAATTACTTTTTTATCGGGATTTGCTGCAATAAATTCACTAACCCTTCGCCCAATTTCCGGGAAAAGATAACCTGCCTGAAGTTTCAGATAATTCTCGTTAATGATTGCCATATTCTGTTTTTTTTAATGATTTTTGAATAAAAGATTTAAGCTGTGGGAGTTTGTTTTGAATGATTTGCCATACTTCTTCAGCATCAATACCAAAATAATTATGTGCTACAATGTTTCGAAATCCCTTAATTTTCCACCATTCAATTTCAGTATATTCGCTTTTGAATTCCTCAGAAAGCTTTGCAACCATTTCACCAACAATTATAAAATTCATCAGAATTGCATCGAAAGATTTTGAGTCTTTTAAAAGATTATCTGCGCTTTTTAATTGTGCTGAATACAATTCAATTTTTTCAATAGATTCAAGAATATTTTCTAAACAATCTAAATCTTTAATCAACATAAATTGCTTCATTTAGAATTCGATTCTTATATCTTGCTTTAATGTATTTCTCTCTACAAATATCAACTTCAATATTTAATTTCTCACGAAAGAAATTTTTTAAACCAATTTTTATATCAAATAAATTATTGGTGTTTTCTTCAAACTCAACAATTAAATCAATATCAGAATTGCCTGTTTGCTCTTTTCTTGCATACGAACCAAACATTCCAATTTTGGAAATATGGAACTCTTTCTGAAGCATTGGTTTGTTCTTCGAAATAAAAGTTAATATTTGTTTTTGCGTGTACATTGCTGGTACAAATTTAATAATTAATTTTTCAGTATAGTATTCCTCCATTTTGTTCGTTTAAAATTCACTTCAGTTTAATACATTTGTGAGTTAATATTAGAAACTATGCAAAACTTCTTCGTTAAATCGCACGGATTGGGAAACGATTATATTGTATTAAACCAGGATAAAATTGATTTCGAACTTACGGAAAATGCAATTATAAAAATCTGTGATGTTCATTACGGAATTGGCTCTGACGGTATTCTTTTAAATGCGCCAAGTTCGAAAGCAGATTTTGGTTTGCGCATTTTAAATCCAGATGGATCGGAAGCTGAAAAAAGTGGAAACGGTTTGCGTATTTTTGCAAAATATTTATACGATTACAAATATACTATTGAGAAAACATTCACCATCGAAACTCCAGGTGGAATTGTTCGTGCTGAAATTATTGAGGAGAAATATGAAAAAGCTTTTACCATAAAAGTAGATATGGGAAAAGCTGTTTTTGAATCGTCAAAAATTCCTGTTTCTTTTAAAAAAGATGAGTGTATAAATGAAACACTTCATCTTGAATACAGGGATTATCAAATTAATTGTGTGTCAGTTGGCAATCCGCATTGTGTAATTCTGAAAGAAGAATTGGATGAAAAGGAGATAAAAATATTTGGTTCTCATATTGA
>Ga0209249_1003195_pt1 | contig 12103 bp, 8 predicted proteins | sample SaaInlV_200m_DNA_4_FD_184653 | JGI IMG/M metagenome (GOLD analysis project Ga0209249, IMG submission 184653) | Marine microbial communities from expanding oxygen minimum zones in the Saanich Inlet - SI037_S3LV_200m_DNA (SPAdes) (version 2) | ecosystem: Environmental > Aquatic > Marine >...
CACATTTTGCTATTATGGCAGTTTTTTTAATCCTGATTTTTATTTTGCTGGTGAAACCAACAGGAGTATTCGGTCATGAAGAATAAAAATACGACCTGGACGACCCGGATCCTGATCTTTTTAATTGCTTCAGGAATACTGTTGCCGATGGTGCATAAAGACCCTTACTTTCTCCACATCTGCATTATCATTTTTATCTGGAGCATTCTGACCTTCGGCATTCGTATCGTTTTGATCACTGGACATCTGAATGCGGCCCAAGGTGGTTTTTTGGGAATGGGCGCATACTTTTCGGCCATTTTAACCATGAAACTGGGGTGGAGTTTCTGGATCAGTCTGCCAGCTTCGGGGCTGGCTGTCGCCATTTTGGCAATGATTGTCGGCTATCCCATTCTGCGCGTCAAAGGAGCCTATTTCGTGATGATCACCTTCGGTATCACCGAGGTTTTCAGGCAGATCTGGATGATGTGGAAAGACATGTTTGGCGGCCCACAGGGACTCTTCGGTGTTCCCAAACCCTCCCCTATCGATATCGCCGGCCTGCATATCAGTTTCAGCAGCAAAATGCCGTTTTATTATCTCGCGTTGGTGGTGTTACTCTTTACTGTGTTGGTCATGCGACGCCTGGATAACTCAAGACTCGGCATCACACTGAGGTCCCTGCCCCAATCGGAAATGTTATCTGAATCGATTGGTATTCCCATTCTTTTGTACAAGCTGATTGCTTTTGTCATCGGGGCTTTTTTCGCCGGACTGGCTGGTTCTCTCTGGGCCCACTATTTCACCTACGCCAGCCCGGACGATTTTAACTGGACCAATTCATTGTTCATGCTGATGTACGCAGTCATTGGTGGTACCCAAACCGTATTGGGCCCCATTTTAGGCTGCATGCTCCTACTCAGTCTGGATGAAGTGCTGATCGAGTTTCAGGAGTATACGCCCATCGTTTTGGGATTGATCTTGATTTTTATACTTTTTTATCTTCCGGGTGGCTTGATCAGCCTGCCGCAGAAGATGGGCTCGCTGCTGAAGTGGAGGAAAAAATGACTGCCGGAGAAAATCGTACATTACTGGAAATTAAGGGCCTGAGTAAAAACTTCGGCGGACTGGCTGCCGTCGCCGACCTGAACTTTGCTACTGAAAAAGGTGAAATTGTGGGATTGATAGGCCCGAACGGGGCCGGAAAAACCACTGTGTTTAACCTCATCAGCGGTTTTTTGAAACCGACCCAGGGACAGGTCATTTTCGGCGGCGTGAATGTCACTCAAAAAAAACCAAGCTGGATTGCCAAAAAAGGTTTGATGCGGACGTTTCAAGCAAACGTTCTTTACAATGAGAACACTGTGATGCAGAACGTACTGCTGGGTTGCCATCTTCACACCGGGTTCGGACTCATGCGGGATTTTTTAAATACCGCTGAGACGCAACAGCGGAAAAAACAGCTAGACGAAAAGGTCATGGAGATTCTGAAATTTAGTGGTCTATACGAATTGAGGGATGAGTTGGCCTCTAATCTGTCTCATGGTCATCAGCGAATACTAGGTATCTGCATCACCCTGGCGGCTGAGCCACAGTTGTTGATGCTGGACGAACCCGTATCAGGCATGAATGCAGAAGAGAAAAACAACATGGTAGAACTCATCAAACAAATCAACCTGAAAGGGATCACTGTGTTGATCGTTGAACACGACATGAAAGTCATTATGAACCTGTGCCACCGGATTGTCGTCCTGAACTTTGGAATGAAAATCGCGGAGGGCCTTCCTGAGGAGATACAGGCACATCCAAAGGTAATTGAAGCGTATTTAGGAGTTGAATAAACATGGCACTTCTCTCGCTGAAAAACATAAAAACCCAGTATGGGCAGGTCAAAGCGCTGAAAGGCGTTTCTATTGATGTTGAAGAGGGAACCGTTGTGTCCCTGATCGGTTCCAACGGGGCTGGCAAAACCACGACACTGAAATCAATTTTTGGGATACAAAAAATCTCGGATGGAGAAATTCTCTTTGATGGTCAACGGATTGATGGCCGGAAACCTTTGGAAATAGCCAAAATGAAAATCGCCTACACCATGGAAGGCAGGCATTTGTTTCCGCAAATGACAGTGCTGGAAAACCTGGAAATGGGTGCTTTTATTCGCAAGGACAAAATGGGGATCAAAAGCGATCTCGACATGATATGCGAGCGCTTCCCCATTCTAAAAGATCGAATGAACCAGCTGGCGGGTAATATGAGCGGCGGAGAACAAATGGTACTGACCGTGGGTCGCGCGCTGATGTCCAATCCCCGGTTGCTGTTGCTGGACGAACCCTCATTGGGTCTGGCTCCGCTGGTCGTAAAACAGATCGGGCAATTGATTCAGGAGATCAATCAGCGTGGTGTGACCGTATTTCTGGTGGAGCAGAACTCCAAACTGGGACTTGGTGCAGCCCAAAGGGGATATGTGATGGAAGTCGGCCAAATTGTGCTCGAAGGAGAAGCCGCTGAATTGCTGGCCAACGATCACGTCAAGCAGATGTATCTGGGAGGGTAAGGGTCGGCTAAACTCAAAAAAAACAGGTAACTGACCGACTACGACTTACTGGACAGTTCCAGATTGATTCCGGAAGGCCCCGGGAATTGGTAGGACATTTTGAACTGCCATTTTACCGGATGAAACAGGTCGAACGAAAGACAAAAAAAATCATCTAAACAGATGGACTTTGTCGACTTGCAATGATCACGGGGCAACATGATTCAGGACGACACAATTCGGTGTTACTTGAGGTTGACGTTCTGATCCTTTTTTTAAGCGAAACGGAAGCACCCCTGGAGACGGCGGAGATATTCTCCGTCAGATTGCTGAGGCTTCCGAAAAAACCAACACGGAACATTAAAAGGAGTTATTTTAATGAATAAACGAATGAGAGTGCTGCTGATGGGGATGGCCTTGACTGGACTGATTTTGGGGTCAATGTCTACCACAGCCATGGCTGCGAAGAAAATCAAACTGTGCGCATATGCTGCTTTGAGCGGACCAGCAGCCCCCTGGGGAATCCCCCAAACCAGAGCGATCGAGCTTGAAGCGGACGCAATCAACAGAGCCGGCGGTATTGTCGTCGATGGTAAAACGTACGAGTTTGAAGTCATTAAGGGCGATCATAAATATGTTCCTGCCGAATCGGCCAAGCTGACCAACAAAGGTATTTACTCCGACAGATGCAAATTCATGGCCATTCAGGGGGGCCCTCCAGCACTGGCCGCGCTTCCATTGATCAAGGAAAACAATGTGCTGCTGATGGGATTTGCGGGCGGTGGCAAACGGTTGACGAACCCGGACAATCCCCTGGTGTTCAGATACAATCCGTCTATCGACGTGATGTACAGCAGTGCCTTTCCGATACTGAAAAAACGGGAAAATGCCAGGACAGTGGTAGTGGTTAATCCCGATGACGCTACCGGAGAGTCCGGACTGGAAGCTGCTACAAGAGGAGCGAAATACGCCGGCTTGAAAGTGATCGGCCATGAGTTCTTTCAAAGAGGGTCCAAAGATTTATCCTCCCTGCTTACTCGCCTGATTGCCAAGAAACCCGACATCCTCGACACCAGTTACACCGACCCGGGGACTTCTGCCCTTATCGTAAAACAGGCCCGGGAATTGGGATTCAAAGGGACCATCTTTATGGCATGGGGGCCTCATGCAGGGCTAACCAAGATGATTGCCGGGCCACACGCGGAAAAAGCGTATATGGTGATGGGAGGCCCCATTCGCCCGATTACGCTGGAACAAAAACTTATTTATAATGCGTATGTCGCTAAATGGGGAAAAAAGGACTGGAGTCCGGTCATCTGGTCAAATCTTGGTCTGGCTTCAACACTGGCCAGGGGCATTGAGCTGGCGCAAAGTTTTGATCCTCAAAAAATTGCTGCTGTGATGGAAAATCTGGTGATGGATGTCCCTGTTGGAAAAGTATGGTTCTCCGGTTCCAAGTTTTTCGGTATCAAAAGGCAACTCCTTTATCCGGCGACGCTGTATCAATTCCAGAACATGAAACCGGTATATATTGGATCACCTCCAGTTCCAAAAGGGGTGATGGATTAATGCGTTGATTCCGGACAACTGATTTTTCTTTGTAAAGAGTCATATCTTGAGCTCTTTATTGTGTAGCTTGGGTTTAATACCCCATCGAAGCTGCAAGTTTCGCTTCTTACTAGCGGCGTTGTGCATTCAAGTAGATCCTGTTGTTCTAACGAAAAGCAATTAGCTGTTAGGTGTTAGCCATTGGAAGCTGATGCTAATCGCTTAAAGCTAAAACCTAAAAGCTGAATACCCCGTCCGCTTGCGGCGGGGATTCTTCGATTTTCAACAATTTTCAGTTGTGCCTGTCACTCAGGTAGCGATATTTACAGACATTAAACCGCTATTTCCCGCAAAGGCATCAAATTATCTCTTGGTAAACAATCACATGAACACACAAACAAAACCGATTTTAAAATTGTTAGTAGCGAATCGGGGTGAGATCGCAATACGCATTTTGCGGGCGGCAGAAGAAATGGGTATTGCCACGGTAGCTATCTATTCAGAAGATGACCTAAACTCTCTGCATACCCTCAAGGGTAGCGAATCCGTGTCCTTAAAAGGAACCGGGCCTGAAGCCTACCTGAATATTGAGCAGATAATAGATATTGCCAAAGAGAGCGGATGTGACGCCATTCATCCGGGCTACGGTTTTCTGAGTGAAAACGCAACCTTTGCCCGGCGCTGCGTGGAAGAAGGTATTTCTTTCGTGGGCCCGGATGCCAAAATACTGGCGTTATTGGGAGATAAAACCCAGGCTCGCTCACTGGCAGAAAACTGCAATATTCCCGTTTTACCGGGACTGGCAGGACCAGTCACCCTTGATCAGGTCAAGGGATTTTTCACCTCCCTGGGTGAAAACAACGCGATCATCATCAAAGCGGTTTCGGGTGGCGGGGGACGAGGTATGCGTGTTGTAAATGCAATTGAGGAGATAGACAACGCATTTTCCCTCTGTCAGTCAGAGGCCAGGCAAGCCTTTGGTGACGGTGATCTTTATGTAGAACAATATAAAATCCGGGCCAGGCACATCGAAGTGCAAATCGTCGGGGACGGGACGGGGGAGGTTAGTCATCTAGGAGAGCGTGAGTGCAGCATTCAGAGGAGCCATCAGAAACTGGTGGAGATCTCACCCTGCCCCGGATTAAACGGAGAATTACGTGATCGTCTGCTGGCCGATGCCATCCGTCTGGGACAGTCGGTTCATTATCGTAATCTGGGCACCATCGAGTTTCTCGTCGATGAAAATATATCAAGTAAAGATGCCTCTTATGCCTTTATCGAAGCCAACACCAGACTGCAGGTTGAACACACGGTAACCGAAGAGGTGATGAATCTGGATTTGGTGAAAGTCCAGTTGCAGCTGGCATCGGGTCGTTCCCTGGCGGAAATTGGATTGGATCAGGCGCAGATCTCAGACCCGAACGGGTATGCCATGCAAGTCCGTATCAATATGGAATCCATGCATGAAGACGGCGCGGTGATACCATCCGGCGGAACACTGACAACTTTTGAAACGCCCTTGGGAAAAGGAATTAGAACCGATACATACGGTTATGCGGGGTATCAAACGAACCCCTATTTCGATTCCTTGCTGGCGAAACTGATCTGCCACTCACCTACACGCAGTTTTGATGATACGATCAGAAAAACATACCGTGCCCTTTGCGAATTCAAGGTCGAAGGCGTTGAAACCAATATTGGACTGCTGCAAAACTTATTGCAACACGCTGACTTTACCGCCAATAGCATCCATGTCCAATTCCTGGAAAAACATGCCAGGGAATTGACCGACTTCAGCAAAAATGTGCATAAACCCCTGTTTTTCAGTCAACCTGCAGACCAGAACCACACAGTAGGTGCCACAGTGGATGAAAACGATCCTCTGGCGATTCTGGCTTACGGCAAGAGCCAGTCTGCCTTGTCTCCTGCGGATTCATTTTTCCCGGGCACCGATTTTGATGAAAGTTCGGTTGCCGGCGATATTGTAATATCAGCCATGCAAGGCACTATCGTCAGTATCGGTGTAAAGGAGGGCGACCCGGTTCAAAAAGGGCAGCAGCTTTTAGTGATGAGTGCCATGAAAATGGAACATGTTATCGAAGCTCCGCTCAACGGAACCATTACCAAAGTAATTGTCTCACAGGGCGATACGGTTTCGGCCGGACAAACGCTCGTCACGATTGAGGAAGGTATCGTTGAGGAATCTGCAGCGGAAGAAAAAGCAGAGGTTAACCTCGATCTGATTCGACCGGACCTGGCCGAAGTTATTGACAGACAACGTCTTACTCTGGATGAATCACGGCCGGAGGCGATCGAAAAACGCCACCGGAATGGTCAACGGACGGCCCGGGAAAATGTGGCGGATTTGTGCGACGCAGGTTCTTTTAATGAATATGGGTCCATGATCGTGGCTGCACAAAAAAAACGGCGGAGCATGGACGACCTGATCAGAAAAACACCGGCAGATGGACTGGTGACAGGGATCGGGCGAGTTAACGGACACATGTTTTCTAAAGAAAAATCCCGTAGCATGATAGTGGCTTACGATTACACCGTTCTGGCAGGAACCCAGGGCATGTGGAATCATCAAAAAAAAGACCGCATGCTTGAGCTGGCAGAAAAACACCGTATCCCGCTGTTTCTCTTTAGCGAAGGCGGCGGCGGCCGGCCGGGAGATGTGGATGCTCCCTTTATTGCAGGTCTGAATTGCAGGGCTTTTTATCTTTTGGGAAAGCTCAGCGGTTTAGTCCCCCTGGTTGGCATCAATTCGGGCAGATGCTTTGCCGGGAACGCTGTCTTGCTGAGCTGTTGCGATGTGGTGATCGCCACTAAAAATTCCAACATCGGACTTGGCGGACCGGCCATGGTTGAAGGCGGCGGACTTGGAGTGTTCAAGCCCGAAGATATCGGACCGGTTCAGGTCCAGGTCCCGAATGGTGATGTTGACATTGCAGTTGAAGACGAAGCGGAAGCGGTCAAAGTAGCGAAACAATATATATCCTATTTCCAGGGAGCGACAGATGATTGGGAATGTGCAGACCAGCGGCTGCTCCGCAATGTGATACCGGAAAATCGATTACGGATTTATGATATTCGCAGGGTCATTGATACATTGGCCGATACGGGGTCAGTACTGGAGTTACGTCGCCATTTCGGCGTGGGTATGGTGACCTCGTTTATTCGTATTGAGGGTAGACCCATGGGTGTGATTGCCAACAATCCTGTTCACCTGTCCGGGGCGGTTGATGCACCCGGATCCGATAAGGCGGCCAGGTTTATGAAATTGTGCGATGCATTTGATATTCCGCTTCTCTTTCTCTGCGATACACCCGGCTTTATGGTCGGACCGGAGAGTGAAAAAACGGCTATGTTGCGGCGCGCCGGACGTTTATTTGTCAACGGTGCGAATTTGAGCGTCCCCTACATCACGGTCGTGCTGCGCAAAGGATACGGGCTCGGAGCTCAGGCCATGGCCGGTGGCAGTTTTCATGCCCCACTGCTGACAGTGTCATGGCCAACCGGTGAATTCGGTGCCATGGGACTGGAGGGAGCTGTAAAGTTGGGATTTCGCAGAGAACTAGCAGCCATTGAAGACCCTGCGGAGCGAGTCACGTACTACCAGGAGATGGTAGACCAGCAATATACGAATGGCAAAGCCATTAATTTTGCGACCCATTTTGAACTGGATAACGTGATCGATCCTGCTGATTCGCGGCAGGTCATCACCAATGCCTTTGACTCCATACCTGCGCCACCGCCCCGTATCGAAAAGAAGCATCCCAGTGTGGATACTTGGTGAAAAAACGGATGAATGAACCCAAAAACAGCAAAGGAGGTTACACCTCACCCACGTTGACAAACATTTGGTACAATTACCAAATTGATCGAAACAATAAAAGAACCCCCGCCGCAAGCGGCGGAGTATTAAATCCAAGCTACGCAATATAAAAGGAGATTGAAGAATGGAAAAAATCTGGACGAAAAACTGGCCTACCGATTTACCGGCAAATATAGTCTACCGAAATGGTGAAAAACCGTTGTTTGAATATCTACGGCAAAATGCCAGGGAATTAGGGGACCAACCGGCCTTTATCTTCTATGGAAATGAGATTACCTGGGCGGAATTTGACCTTTATACCGATCGTTTTGCCGGTTTCCTGGCCGGTAAAGGCGTCAAAAAAGGGGACAGGGTGATGCTATATCTGCAGAACTGCCCTCAGTACGTGATCGCTCATTATGGAACTCAGAAATTGGGGGCAGTGGTTGTACCTGCCAATCCCATGTTCCGGCAGATGGAGCTGGAATATGAGGCAAACGACTCGGGTGCTATCATTATGGTGACCAGCGATGATCTGTACCCGGTGGTGGAGAAAATCAGAGATCAAACGGTTATCAAGGAAGTGGTTGTTTCGAACAACCGGGACCTGGCGGGAAAAGAGTCTCCATATCGGGTTCCTCTGGAACTAGAATTTGAGAAGCGTTCCTTTGCACGGACTCACGACATGATGGATATCATTACGAACCATGCGGCGGATTTTCCGGTCCCTGAAATTGACATGGCAGAGGATGTCTGCATGATTATCTACACATCAGGTACCACCGGCAGACCCAAAGGGGCAATGCTTACTTACCGGAATTCCTTATATAAAACGGCATGCTCAGGAGAATTTAATCGGGTCAAAACCAGTGACCGGATGTTGGGCGTCATGCCGATCTGTCACATCGCAGGGAATGTTCTCACCATCGGCATATCTGTGTATGCAGGGGCGCCAGTAATTCTGCTGACCCGGTTTGAGCCTGATGTGGTCATGGCGGCTTTCAAAAAATACCGGTGTACAATATTTTATGGTGTTACACCGATGCTGTTGGGTATGATGGATCATCCGGATGCCGGAAATGCCGAGATGAGTTCAATGAGAAAAACCTTGTGCACCAGTTTCGGTATTGCCTTAACAGAAGAGATCGCGCTCCGCTGGAGCACGTTTGTCGGCGGAGCGCCGGTAGTGGAAGCAGGGTATGGCCTGAGCGAAACCCATACCGTTGACACTGGTATGCCTGCACATAAAATAAGGTATGGATCCGCTGGCATACCCCTTTTCCAGAACATGATCAAAATTATTGATCCGGAGACTGGGCAAGACGTACCCATCGGCGAACAGGGTGAAATCATTATTCAAAATCCCGGTGTTTTCAAGGGATATCTCAACAGACCGGACAAAACCGCCGAAACCCTCAAAGATGGCTGGGTTTTTACAGGGGACATCGGACGTTTTGACCAGGACGGCTATCTCTATTTCCTGGGGCGAACCAAAGAGATGATTAAGTGTTCCGGATACAGCGTGTTTCCTGAGGACGTCGAAGTGATGCTACTCAAACATCCGGCGGTTTTCCAGGCAGCCGTGATCGGTGTCCCGGATCCCAAAAGAGGCGAAAGCGTTAAGGCCTTCATTGTCGTTAATCCCGAATACCAAAACAAGATCGAACAGGACGAGATCATTAACTGGGCCAAGGAAAATATGGCCGCATACAAATATCCGAGACAGGTTGAGTTCAGAGACGAATTTCCCACAACCGGTACCGGCAAGGTCCTAAGACGTCTGCTGCACGATGATGCGAATTGAGTAGGCGTTGTATCTCTGTCTGTTTTCAGAACCGCATTAGAGGAGAATGGGATGATGCCCAAACCGAAAGATGTTTATGAGATCCAGCCCACGCATCATTTTTTGAGGCTCAGGCAGAGTTTCCTGAATTTGACGCCGATGATGGAAATCGAAAGAACCCGGTCAAACACAAGGGTCATGATGGAGACAGAAGGGGAGCCCATGGAGTTACGCCGGGCCAAGGCTCTTGCTGCCACTTGACAGACAACTCCTGCTATGTTTACGAGGGCATAACATCAAATCTCGATTAGTGCCTTTGAACACCGGCAGGAATCAATTTATTCACTTACACGAGAGCGGGTAGGAGAGATAACAAAACGCCATCTTATCATTCATATGCAGACATTTTGGTTATTAATTCATTCCTATAATTAATAGCTGTTTCCACAGATGCTTTATGCTGGCAGCGTTCTTTCATTACAATCCTCAATAACTGATGGGCCTTTTTTAAACGATTTCGATTAACATGTTCATCGAAGATATTTCGTGATTCTTTGACTATCCAGACAGCCTTGAGAAAAGGATCGACTTCGTGCGGCTTTTTTAAAAATGCATTTTCTAAGTAGTCATCGATGGTTCTCAGGCTTTGATCATATGTTTTATTGGCGATCACCTTTGCGGATTCTTTATTGCCTACTGCCAGAGCCATCAGAAAATCGTTTATGTCGGAAATATTGATGATCATCTGTTTTTGCAGAATCAGATCCCTATTTAGATCGGGTATATTATTTAAATTCTTTTTGGCCAATTCTTTCAAGATAGGGATTCTTGCGTATAGAGAATTCAGAGTCAACATCACAAAAACGATACTATTTGCAGTCTTTCCGTCGCTGATAATCTTGCCCGGGTCATTTTCCACGATAGCCTGACATGCCCTTTTCAAGTCCAGTGAACTTATGGTTGCTGTTAGAATTGAGGTATCTTTAAGTTTGGCATTCAATGCAGTCAAACCTGCCGCATTATTTTTTATTTGAAGCAATCTTGGGAGTTTAAGAAGCTTAAGATACAATTTTTCTGACGCTCTTCGTACTTCAGGATGAGCACTGTTCTTGCCAAGTTTAAACTCCCGGGAAATTTGTTCTCTGATGATTTCCAGGTATTTTATATATATTGTTATAAACCAGTTTGAGTTAAAAATGCTGACACCTTCATTGTATAAGGCCTTCGTGATCCTTATCAATGGATCGTGTAATACTTCCAGCTTGTTTCCGGACAGGCCGCTCTGTGATGAATCGTTAAACTGCTGAATTGCTTTAATTGCCTGCAAGTCGGCTAAATGGGGAAACCGTTTCAGTTTTTTATTGATCATATCTCTAGCATTAGTAATGCCTTCGCGTTGAGAAAATTTTTTAACCTCGTTTCTAAGTTCCGTCAGATCAGGATTTTTCCTAGCGAAAAATCTTTTCCTTTGCTTGGGGTAAGTAATGTCATTACCCAGAAATTTTGGCGAATCCGGAAACATAGCCAAGCAGTTGTCAAAACTTTCTAAAATCCGTTCAGAGACCGAATCCTGGTTTACTTTTATTTTCTCCATTTCCAACTTTTTACAATTTTTTATTGCAGTCAAAAAAACAAAAATCAGCTTGAGTTGCAATCCCAAGGTTCTAAAGATAGGAACAGCCTATATTTTTCTTACGAAATTCTGGAGTAAAAAGTACAGACTTTTCAAAAAATTTGCAAGGGGTCCTTTTTCTCATCAAATCCTGATCGATCATGGTAACATCGTTGCTGAACCTACTAACAAGCAACTCTCAATCGACGGGGAGGCTGCTATGATCCAATGTCAAATTTGTTAGGCAAGCGAAAAAATGATCAAGAACCTGGAAAGCAGTTTAGAAAACAGAAGACAAGCTTTTAAGGGCGGTTTGGAAGGAGAGTAATCAGCTCAGATTATGTTATTATTAAGAAATAAAACAATCAAGCTGTCGTCTTATTGTCACTTAAAACCGGCATCGAAATCATTTTCCCAGCCAATTTCGATCAGTTCCGCTGCATCTTTCACTGGCGTTTTTGGGCGAAATCGTTAAGCTGATGCAGGAACCCTATCAATAGAAACAACTGATTGCTCTAAATTGATCCAATCATTTTCTGATACTCTAAGTTCATGATTTTTGGGAAAGGCAATGGGTATTTCCAGCTTTTCTCCAGTAATAAAATGGTGTTCCTCCAAGTCAAATTCAATCTGTTCTGTCTTGACCCACTTCCCCTTTCTAGCTTGAGTGTGATTCACGAAATCAACAGAAAGTTTTAAATGACTATCAAGAGCAAAACGGTATAAATCAGCTACTTTCGCAGGTTCACCCAGCACATTAGAGATGTGAGCCGCTGATTCATCGAGAGTTAGCCACTCTTTAAGTTTGAATAATTTGCTCATAACTTAGAA
>Ga0209249_1003197_pt1 | contig 12099 bp, 9 predicted proteins | sample SaaInlV_200m_DNA_4_FD_184653 | JGI IMG/M metagenome (GOLD analysis project Ga0209249, IMG submission 184653) | Marine microbial communities from expanding oxygen minimum zones in the Saanich Inlet - SI037_S3LV_200m_DNA (SPAdes) (version 2) | ecosystem: Environmental > Aquatic > Marine >...
CATGGGCTTTGGCTCGCTGGACCTGTAATCAACGGTTGGGTCGGGGGTCTGTGGTGCCCCCACGGCTCCGGGGTAGCCCGCGCAGACCTGCGTCGTGTGTCGGGGGGCCTGTGCTCGGTGCTACCATACACGGTCCGACACAGGACCTGTGTCGCCTACCTTAAGGCAAACCTGCCCTGATTCGGGTCAGGCACCGGATCTGTGCTCAGATCGCGGTCTCAGAGATCCCGCGCCACTGGCAACCTATGCGTCCCCTCGCCCTCATTCCCGATTCTGGATTGGTAGCACAGCAATCGAAGGATGAGCGCGCGGACTCAGTCCGTGATCGCTGTCCGGTGGCCCACTTCAGATGCATAGTGCGGCTCCGTGATTTCGTGCACCTGACCGAACTGGATGAGGGCCGGCTCTCCGTGCAGATGCTGGGTCACGCCGTTCTTCCAGACCCACTCGCCTCGGAGGCAGTTGTCAGCCTTGACGAAACCATTGATGTAGAGGCGACGGTCCAGCGATTCGGTGGTGTTGAAGCCTCCGCCATGGACGGTATAGGCGCTCCAAAGTGCGACATCGCCAGGATCCATGACCATGTCCCGAATGCGGGGATCGTTCGCATACTGCGGGACATTCCAAATCGTTTTGTCATCGGGGTCGTGTTCCGCGTCTTTGTGGCTCCCGGGGACGACCTTCATGGCCCCGTTGTCGGGACGATGTGGGTCGATTGCCACGCCTGTCTGAACCCACGACGGATAGAGATCGATGAATGCGGAACTCGGTTGGCGGGAGCGGACATCGCGGTGGAGAGGCCAGGTGATGCGTGATCCAGGCTTCTTCCAATGCAGTTGGTTGATGATCTGCTTGACGTTGTCTCCGATGAGGGGCTTCAGCATCGCGAGGAAGCGCGGATCCGTCCGGAACCGATCCATTACGGCATCATGGTAAGAGGGCCACTGCATGCCGCGCACAATCGGTTCGGCCGTGTCCGCGTCTTCATTGACCCAGATGACTGTGTTCTGCCAACGCCAGGTGCGACGGAGCATCTCCCCCAACCAGCGCCACCGGTCCATGGACTGGCGCAGTTGCTCAATCTCACGTTCCCCAAACACACCACGGAGGACGGTGTATCCCTCTTCCCAGTACTGCTCGATGTTCTCTTTGGTTATCATGTCCAGCCTCTCCGCATGTCGTTCGGCCATGTGCTTGAGCTCAGATCGCGGGAGACCCCGCGCGACTGCCGGCTCATGCACTCTGACCCGTTTCCGGGCCAGTAGTTCTCCCTCTCAACAAGGAAGGGGGCCGTAGTGTAGTGCCTGTAGGGGGAACCCGGCAGTCGAGGGCGATCGCGGAGATCCGCCGCGACGGGCGTCTCCGTCCAGGCACTAGTGCAGGCTCACTTTGCGGGGCGGTTGATGGGCAGGACGACGATGTTCCGGAACTCCAGCTTGGCGCCTTCAGACTGCAGGCAGATCTTGCCCGGAGTCTCCCAGCACTCCGTCGCCGCGTTCTGCAGCAGGTCATTGACCCGGATCTCAAGGTCACCGCCGTTGAGCATGATCTCGTAGACGTTCCACTGCCCCAAGGCTCGTTCGCTCGACCCGTGCATCTTCTGAGTTCGGCGTCCTTTGAGGCGTTTGGGGTCTGTCTTCATGGGGAACTTGTCGATGTTCCAGATGTCGCCCATGTTGTTGATCATGCCCTGTGCCTCCAGGGACCTGGGCCAGATCTTGTCCTTCCCGGTCATCCGCACAAGCACGCCGGAGTTTCCTTTGGTAAGGTGGCGCATCTGCAGGCGTACGATGTAGTTGTCGTAGTCGGCCGTCGTTCGGATATAGCCGGCCGGTTTCCCCGCGTTGCAGAAGGCGCCGTCCTTGACGGTCCATGTCTTCTTCATGGCATCGCTGGAGGTGGTCCAGCCGGTCATGTCTTTGCCGTTGAAAAGCTGCACGGTCTCCCCAAAGGCGATGGGCAGGGCCTTCAGGCAGATGTCCTTCACTTCCAGCGTGCTCCCCACGGGGCCCACCACCTGCAGGGAGAGGTCGCCCTTTGTCCGACGCCCTTTGGCATCCTTATCGATGAACTCAACGACATCCAAACCGTTGATCTGCTGGACGATGTGGTTGCCTCGGGCAAAGATGGCCACATCCAACCAGCCATCCGGTCCCGGTTTCAGGGGCAGTTGAGTATCGTCGACACGCCCGAGGCGCACGGCTTTGCCGTCAGGTCCCGCTGCGACGCGGCTTCCCGGGGCAGCCAGTGCACCGCGGCCGGCTGTGTCCTGAAGTCCTCCGCATGCAGGTGCGTTCGCAGCCAGTGCAAGACGGTATCCTTTGCCCTGGCTGCCGCGGTAGACAATGCCTGCGTCACCCACTGGGATACGGACCTTCATCTTGACGACAGCATTTTCTACCTGTCCGCCTTGCCAGGCAAGGAGCGAGCCGGTCTTCGCAACTGCTTTGGTGACTCTGCCGCGAAGGACGCCCTTGGCGACCGACCAGACGGTCGCGTCGCCTTTCCATCCCGCGAGTGTCTTCCCGTCGAACAGGGACTTGTAGCCGGCTTCCGGCTCGAACGGCTCGGGGATGGCTTCACCGGACGTCACGAAGCCGGCATTGGCCCAGTCTGCATGATCGCAGGCAACACCATTTCCACCATCGCCTACAACCAGACGGATCTCCTTCGCTCCCTTGGGGATCTCGACGTTGATCGGGATGCGTTCGTCCGTTGCCTTCACAAGGCCTGTAGCGAACAGCTTCTTGGCGTCGGCAAACACGGCGAAATCCACACTGCTGATCGACTCGTTCTTCTCGTCATCCAGACCCACCACTGCGACGAATCGCGCGTAGTGTGAACGGACTTTGTAGACCAACTCGGACTTAGCATGCACTCCCATGCCTTTGGCATACGTCTCACCCCGGATCCGAATGGGGTTGTCCTCGATTGAGAGGTCGCGCCTGGGGTCGCCATTCCAGCCGTTTGTGGCACGCAGCGACTTGATGTCCGACAGGTAGACATTGGGGAGCGGCGGCAGTGGGGGAAGGGCCGGGACCTCAACGGTTGCCTGGGCCAGCACTTTGGCGGGCCCGGACCATGTGATCGGGATGAGTGAGTAGGTGACCTTCTGGCCGGCTGGAGCTGTCGTGTCGGTAACTGAGCTGCCCCGGAGAGCCAGGAGAGCTCCGTCGCTGCGCTGTACCGCGAGTCCGCGGGTGGCGCCGTCACAACGAACCCGTACCTGCCTGGGAGACAGGGCTTCCGCGGTGATCCCTGCTTTACCGATCGCGACAGGAAGAGCCGGCTTCTTCGCGAATGCGACCCGCCATGACACGCTGCCCTCTTTCTCGCCCTCGAGGAAGACGCGAAGCATGTGTCGCGTCTGCATGATATCGGTGGTGATCGCGTCGTTGTCGGTTGTTGCGGAGATCGCGACCCACCTCTCGGGGACAGGGGGAGCGAAAAGGCGAAGCTCGAACCGCTTCCCTGCCGGCACGGTGGACGTCCCGGACAGTTCAGCTTTGTCGGCAGCCCAGACCAACTCGGGCGCCCCGGGAATACCGTCCTTTGAGGGCGTGCTGGTGCAGAGAAGGACGGGCTGCTTCGTGACGGCGGCGAGGGAGATGAGCGTCGCGCTCTGCCCCGGAACGGGGCGTGAAAGCGTGCCGCTGATGGGGCCGATGAACTCGTTTGTCCTGGCGTCGAAACCGACATGGACGACTTTCGGGTTCAAGCCAATCGCCTTCAGCGGGATGCGCATTGGCTGCGTCCCTGCCCCGGAGTTGATCAGGGCCACGGTCGACGCCTGGAGACCGTCACCGGCGGAAAGCGTGGCCACCAGAAGAGCTCCTGACGCAGGCTGCTTTGTGACTGGCGTAAGGACGGTCTTCCCTGCACTCACACCGACCTGGAGGAGTGCTCCTTTCCCGGAGGCCGAAAGCCGCTTGGTTGTCAGGGCGATTTGCCCATTCTTCGGGGCATAGGTGAGGGCCAGTTTGCCGGACGTTACCGCAATGTCACCCGCCGGAGCCGCCTGGAGCGGCACCAGGAGCAGCCCTGCCAGTGCGGCGACTACGGTGAGACTGCCAATTTTGTGTTTTTGCGAACCGCGCACTTGAAGCATCGCTATTTACCTCATTCTTGCCGGTCGGAGGGCACCGGCTTGCTGCAATTTTCTGTTACGTCTTGACCATTGTGAGGTGTCTGAGCACCCCCTCTGGTCATGCCTTCCCAGGGGTCCAGATGACATCATCTTCCGGAGCCTTGACACTGCCGGATTCGAAGTCTTCGGCCGTCGGGGTCAGCGCGCGGCTGTAGAAGGGGGATTTCTTGTTTTCGGTGAGGTCTCTCCAACGGACCAACTGACCGGTGTAGGCGGAAATCCGCCCCATGATGGCGGTCAGGGTGGATTCCGCGACCCGGCGTGCTTCGTTGAGCGGCTTGCCATCGAGGATGCTCTGCATCAAGTCCGTGTGTTCTTGCACATAAGGGCCACCGTGCTCAGGAAACTCCGGAATCTCAATCTCCTTGTCGTTGGTAGACTTCAGGCGGCCATTGCCCCAGGTCTGCCCCTCGGTGCCGGTGAAGAACTCGCTCACGCGTGTGTAGCAACCGTTGACCTGACGACACATGGAGTGGATGTGACAGCCATCGCCGTAGTCGAAGTCGATGCTGAAGAAGTCGAACTGGTTGCCCGTGATGCGTCGGGCCCTGCCTCCAAAACCGATGGCCATGTTTGGCGGATGCCCGATGAACCAGTTTGCCACATCGATATTGTGGACGTGCTGCTCAACGATGTGGTCGCCTGACATCTCATTGAAGTTGAGCCAGTTCCTGACCATATACTCGGCGTCACTGTCTTGTGGGCGCCGTTCCCGGTACCACAGTCGGCCGCTGCACCAGAGGACGGTTCCTCCAACGATCTGTCCGATCGCTCCGTTGGCGATGGCGTGGGCATTCCGGCGGTATGCAGCCTGGTGTCGACGTTGCGTCCCGGCCACTATCCCAAGCCCCTTCTTCGCGGCGAGTTCGCCTGCCGCGATCACCCGACGGGCCCCGGGAGGATCCACCGCCACCGGTTTCTCCATGAACACGTGTTTACCTGCGTTGATCGCGGCCTCGAGGTGAAGGGGGCGGAAATTGGGCGGGGTCGCCATCAGAACGATGTCGGCCTCAGTCTCCATGACATCCCGATATCCGCTGAATCCGACGAAGACGCGTTCCGGAAGCACGCTATAGGTTGTAGCCATCTTGCTTGCGCGGTCCGCAAACACATCGGCGACGGCCACCGGGCGAATGGTGATCCCCAGATGTTTGCCTGCGTCGATGCAGTTCTTGAGGGCGCCTCTGCCCCGACCTCCACACCCCACCAGGGCGACTTTGAACACCTTGCCGGTGGGTCTGGCTGCGGCGCTGGGAATGCTGAAGACTGGTACCGCCGCTCCAGCGGCTGCCACGGCCTTTATGACGTCTCGTCTTGAGAACACGTGGTCCATGGTCTCTCCTCTCTGCAGGTGTATGGTTAGGGGTAAAGTAGTCGCCGTTGAAGGTAGCTCACGAGAGGCCTTACATCAACACCGGTGGCAGGTTGCAGCCGCGCAAGACACCCCCTCGGGAACTGCCCAACGGTGGTGCGACCTCTCCCCCATGATCAGGAATATTCACGCGCTTGACGAATATCCTGACGGCTGAGCTGTTTAGTTGGGTAACAGCACGGTGCGGCGAGTGGAGCCGCGGACAAGCGGGTAGCGGACATGAATGAAACCGAAGCCATTCGACTTTGCCTGGTCCATCGTGACCCGCGCGGCTTCGAGTTCCTCGTCTCTGCATATCGGCGTGAAGCCCTCTTCCACGCGACGGGCCTCCTGGGGGACGTGACCGATGCTGCGGATGCCTGCCAGGACTGTTTTGCCAAGGCATTCGCGTCGCTGCCGAGACTTGAGACGCTTGACACGTTCTACCCCTGGTTCTACCGGATCTTGCGAAATCACTGCCTGAATCTCCTGGCCAAAGGCAAGGTGCGGCGCGCTCACGTCCAGGACCAGCAGACCGATCCGGCCGCAGGGCTCGAGGAACGCAGCCCGTACCACATGGCCGAGGAAGCCGAGGATCGTCAGGTGGTCATCACCGCTCTTGAGGAGATCACCGCCGAGCATCGGGAGATTCTTGCGATGAAATATTTCCAGGACCTTCGTTACGCCGAGATCGCCGAGACGCTCGGGATTCCGCGAGGAACAGTGATGAGTCGTCTTTACGCGGCGCGCAAAGCGTTCCGATCCGCTTATGAAGCGGTCCATTCGCATCACCCCAGCCCGGAGGGCGCGACCCATGCAGGATTGTGAGAAATGCCGCCAGTTGCTCATGGGGTTGATGGACGATGAGCTTACCTCCGAAGAGTCCACCGTCGTCAACGATCATCTCATTCGTTGTGCGGCCTGTCGTGAGGAGTATGAGGGGTTGCGCGTGAGTTGCGGGAAGCTCGAGCGCGTGTCGTTCGTGGAGCCGACGGATGAGGTGCTTCGTGAGCTGTGGCGAAGCCCGTACAGCAGCCTGGCCCGCAGTGCAGGCCTCGTGTTGGTACTGGGTGGCTATGCAGGGCTGATCGGGTATGGCCTGTATGAGTTCCTGACCGCCGGCCGGGAGGCCCTGTTCGTGAAAGTTGCGGTGGCCGCCATACCCCTGGGCTTCGGAATCCTGCTCGTCAGCGTGATCCGAGAGCGCCTTCGCACCTACAAGGTCGATCCTTACAAGGAGGTACAGAGATGATTCTGACAACCGACAGCGCTATCCACGGGAAACGTATCGTCAAGACGGTTGGCCTTGTGCGTGGGAACACGATCCGCGCCCGGAACGTCGGACGGGACATCATGGCCTGCTTCAAGAACCTGGTTGGCGGGGAGATCTCCGACTACACCAAGCTCATGGGCGAGTCCCGCGAGCAGGCACTGGATCGGATGACGGAGGAGGCGGAGCGGCTTGGGGCTAACGCCGTGGTAGCGGTCCGACTCACCACCTCCATGCTCATGGCGGGGGCGGCTGAGCTCCTTGCTTACGGAACGGCCGTTCTCATCGAGGATGAGTGAGCTGGCGAGAAAGCGCGGCCTATCTGCCCTCGCCGTTGAGTTTCTTCACCGCGCAGACTTCATTCCCGCAGCCGCGGTATTCGAGCTCGTCGAACTGCATGCGGCTCAGGAACACGCCGCGCCCACAGGGCTTCAGCAACGCGTTCGGATCGAAGTTGGACACGACGGATTCCCAGTCGAATCCTGTCCCCTCGTCCCGGATCGTCCAGCGTGCAGTCTCCGTGTCCATCGTCAACTCGACGAGGACTCGCCGGCCAGCGAGTTCCGGGTTGGCCAATCGCTCGCCGAAGAGTAGCTCGAACGCGTCTCCACCTGCATCCAGAGCTCTCTCTTTCTCACCACTTCCGATTCCCAGATTGCCGTGCTCAATGGCGTTGTTCAGTAGTTCGACCAAGCCGAGGAGCAGCCCCATCCGGTCTGGTTCCGGGAGTCGTTGCCCGATCTGGGCCAGGAGGTATCCCGCGGCTGCGGGGACAAGACGACGTTCGTTTTCGAGCACGAGCGAGACTTCCCGGTGGGTCACGCGCAACTCACATTCCTGACGCAGTGAAAGATCTTCGACGAGCTGCTGGCACTTGTCAAGCAGTTGCCGAATCTGGGCGAACTTGAACGGTTTATCCAAGTAGTTGTGTGCACCCAGGCGGAGCGCCTCGGCGGCGTATTCCACGCTACCCGCGCCGGTGATCACAATGACGATCGTCTGAGGGCTGCGCTCCCGGATCTCCTTGAGCAGTTCCAGACCGTCCATCACGGGCATCCGGACGTCTGTAATCACCACATCAGCGGGTTCGACTTCGAAGGCATCAAGTGCTTCCCGACCATTCTCTGCCGAACGAGCCGTGTGTCCGAGGCGTCGGACCTGTCGGTGCAGGATCTTCCGGACCGTGGCCTCGTCGTCTACAATCATCACATTCATGGTAGCTTGCGCTCCCCTCAACTTCGGGGCGTTTGCTCTTTGCAGTTCAGGATCTACTGCTCCGGCTTCTTGCCGACAGGGGCAAGGTAGATCACGAATTCGTCCTGCCCATCGAGACGCAGGAAATCATCCACTGCCCCCTGGTCGTAGGCCCCGATGGCACAGGTTCCGGCCCCGATCGCCTCGCAAGCGAGATACAGGTTCTGGCAAACGTGTCCCGCGTCAATTGGGATGACGCGATGGGCAGCGAGTCCGTAACGCCACTCCATTCGGTAGGGGACGGTTGCCCAGAACAGCACGCAACTCGCCGCTCCGACGAACGTCTGCCCCAGACAGGCCGCCGCCACACGCGGGGCGCTTCCAGGCGCTTCGAACTCGAGAACGAGGGCATGGTCCAGAGGGAGATACCGGTACACCCCTTCCGTCAGCCCGTCCACGTTTCGGGCATAGATGTACGTTTCCAGTGCATGGCGGGCACCGGCCGAAGGGGCTGTCCGCAACGTGACTGAGGGGCTCAGGGCCTCTGTGACCCCCTGCGTAGCCCACAGCAGCAGCGACAGTTCGTCGATATCGAGAGGATCCGGCAGGTAGGTTCTGACGCTTCGGCGGCTGTTCAGCACGGAGAAGAGGTCGGCGCGGAAACGTTTGCGCAGGCGCCGGAAGTCGGTCAACGGGATTGTGTCTGCGTTGTCGCCCGCTGGCTTCTGGGCTGGTGGCGGAGGCACTCCCCGGTTCTGGTCGACTTGTCTGAAATCCATCTTCAGGCGAATCGTGTCTTTCAGGAACTCACGCTGCCTGAGAGTTTCCGGGGAGGTCGCCATGACGATTGTTCCTTGCGTGTCCGTGGTATGATAGGGGAACATACTCCAATCGAGGGCTGCTCTCCACGGCGGCCTGTCAGGTTCTATCCGCGGCAGGGGTTGGGGGATTGACCCGTTTGCGGGGTATGGTAGCCGTTGCTCCGTGACGTCACGGGGCAATATCGTGCCGATGGCCCCCTAGGGCGGTGCTGTCGGCGAGTCAACGGCCGCGGTTCAGGAGCATCGACATGATGAGAATACTGGCGGCCGGAGCCGGTCTCCTTGCGTCTCTTCTGCTGCTGGCCGGTGGACACGTTGGCTCGGCTGCTCCGTGGCAAGGCCCGCGACCGGCCTGCCCTGACTGGGGAGCACCGTCGGACACAACGGCCGTTCTGGGCCCGTTCTCGCTCCAGCCATGCGTCACGGTCTATCTGATCAGTGACGGTGTGCCAACCCGTGGACGCGCGTTGTTGCAGCAGGGCCGCTACGCAACCAGGACGAACCGTGTGCTTCTCCGTGTGCTCGATGACGCAGAACGCCTGACCCATTGGCAGTTCGCCCAGAGCAACATCGCCGAGGTCATCTCGAACCCCGCAGACGCCTACGTGGACGGCGTGGAGCCGCTTCATCTGGATCCTGTCCCGACCGGCGGGAAGATGCTCATCGACGGGGCCTTTGCCCTCGTCGGGGAAGGTGTCCATCAGCTTCGAGCGGGCTGCGACCAGTTCGGCGTCCCCGTGTCTCTGGCACTTTCCCGCGACCTCGAATGGGGTATCTCCTTCCAGAACGGTGACTGGACACACTGGGCCAACTGCCCGACGCATTTCTGGGCTTACATCCCTCCTCAAGCGACGGAGCTGACTCTCACGCTCAAGAACGGCAGCATTGACATCCGTGACGAGGATGGCGCTCAGCTCTGGGAGGCCGACGCCAGCAGGAAGGCTCTGACGACGAAGCTTGCGGTTCCGCGTTCGGGTGTCGTGTGGTCGGTGACCTTCCCCAAGAGGACGTTCTTCCTGAAAGCCCACGGTTTCCCCTTCATTCTCTGTTCGTCGCCAGCCGCGGCTCACAGAATCAGGGCTTCGGTCGACGTCTTGCCTGGTGGGACTGTCGTCGCGCACGCATTCCAACGCCGCATCGCTGAGATACTGCCCAAGGTGTTGGCTCCAGACAATGTCGGGAACGCCGAAGCGCTCGTCGTCCCTCTCAGCAGCCGGGAAGCAGAGTGGCTCTCAGATCCTCTGCGCAACGTGCACCTCTGCGGGTACGCGCCCTTTATCCGTGGTGTTGCCCACGCTTTGCGGGAGCAGAACGTTGATCCACAGCACCCGTGGAGTGGCCTCTTCAGTGATTCGACGCCACCGGCCGGCGTTCCCGCCGCGGATCACCGTTGGGACACCTACCTGCCGGTCGACGGCATCGGCGGGTGCCGGAAAGTGGAGAATGGGGCCTACGGGCTTGCGAAGGCCGCGACGCTGGATGTCCCGCCAAATCCTTACTATGGACGACGCGAACTCCTGTTCCGCGCTGCTGCTGCGAGCTTGCGGGACCTGATGGTGCTGCAGGAGGCGGAAGTCTGGCCCCGAGCAGCAGCCCACTGGTATGCGAGCAGCATGAGCTTCGTTATGGGGAACAAGAATCTTCCGCCTTACGGGTTGGCCGCCACCCACCTGCCGGCGGAGATCCGTGAGATCTGGACGGAGGGCCTGCGCCGCATGATGGATCGGGCCTATACCAACCAACTGGTCAGTGCCCGCAACCAGTCGTCGCACTGCCTGCTGGCCAACGAGTATTTTGCCCGAGGTTCAGGGGATCCTGTTTACACGCGTCTCAGTCGGCTCTATGCCCGGCATTTTGCCGCGGGGGCGAGCTCTGCTGGCTGGCATAGCGAAGCCTGTGGTCCCTGCGGCAGTTACACCGGGATGACGCACTGGCACTTTGCGGAGTATTTCCGGCTGAGCACGGACACTGCCTTCCTCCCGTGCATTGCGGCCTCCTACCGCTTCTTCAATCACACCGTTGCCCCCGAACCCGATGGCCGTTCGATGCTGGGCGGTTTCAACTTCAACCACCGTGTCGGTATGGGGTTCTTCCAGGAGCAGTACGGCGGGGCCAAGGGCATTCTCTACGATGTGCTGCCCGAAGTAGGGCTCTGGGCCGGCCCTGCGCCGACTCCTGAAGATCTGACGGCCCGCCGCGAAAGCGCAATCGCGAAAATCAGGAAGGAACTCAGTAACCCCAAAGCGGTGTTCCCCGGTCGCCTGAGTGATCCCCGTTTCGAGCACTACACGCCGCCCGAGGAGATTGAACGAGGCCTTTGGCCTGCCCAGGAGTCGGATTCCTTCATACGCAATCTCGATGATCAGCTCATCTGTGTCCGGCGTCCGGCCTACTACCTCACGGTCTATCTTGGCAGGCCGGCTGGCAAGTTCTACATTCGTGGGCGGGAAGAGTTCCGCCTGCCGTTCCCGGCAGATGGCGAGAGCAACGGCGCCAAGGGCAAACCAAAGCCGGCTACACCGTTCCTCGGCGGCGGCCTCTCAATGCTGTGGACCCCGGCCTACGGAACTGCGCTAATGGCCACGAATTGGTCGCCGCTTTGCCACCATGGCCTCGTTGCTGTTCAAGGCGACGGCAAACGTTACTGGGAAGACTACCACGCGGCTGAGTTCCACTTGGACGAGGACGCAGGGACACTCGTTGTGACCGGGCGCGTCGAGGGCCTGCCGCTTCGCTATGAAAGGGCATACACGTTCGCTGATGACCATCTGACCGTAGCCCTCGTTGTGACCGCTGAAGACGAGGTCACTCTTCAGAGGCTCATCGAGAATCTCCCCCTGGCGGCGGGCCGGCGGAAAGTGCATGGTGCAGCAATCTCAGAGCCAAAGGAACCGGAGAGCACTGGGAAGGTGATTCGGCTGACGAACGACCACGCGGCTTCCGTTTCCGTCGAGCTCGACCAGGCCCGTGGTATCCGGATCTGTCGCACTGGACTGGTCTCCCACTACCGGAGCTACCAGATCAACCGGGCCGAAGTCGCTTTGCCTGTCTCGTTTTCCCCCGGGCAGCAACTTGAGCTTACGTACACCATCGTGCCGAAACCGTGAACCGCTGTTCCGCTCAGAACCGGACGCAACGTGTGGCCGGATCGCCCGGAGGGGAGCATGGTACCTGGTGACTTGCGAATGAAACGCGCGCCCTCCGGGGCATTGACAGGAAACAGAACCATCGATGAATGACCAACAACGCCAGGAACTCGTCGCTAAGATGCGCCTGGAGCTTGATGCGATTGATGCGGAGATTGCCAGGCGCATCT
>Ga0209249_1003198_pt1 | contig 12098 bp, 6 predicted proteins | sample SaaInlV_200m_DNA_4_FD_184653 | JGI IMG/M metagenome (GOLD analysis project Ga0209249, IMG submission 184653) | Marine microbial communities from expanding oxygen minimum zones in the Saanich Inlet - SI037_S3LV_200m_DNA (SPAdes) (version 2) | ecosystem: Environmental > Aquatic > Marine >...
TAAAGACCTTATAGCTTCGCCATTTGACCCAGGGATAACTAATTCCCAAGACAAGCGCAGTGTTTGGTATTATAAGAATACGGGACATAATACGAATCCAGATTTTGAATTTATTTCAGAAGATTTTTTGCAAAAAAATATGATTGATATGGGAACGGGTGCTTATCCAGTTATGTTTGATTGGGATAAGGATGGAAAAGAGGATTTGTTTATTGGAAATTATGGATACTATTGGTATTCCTATTACGATAATTATCTTTTAAAGTCTGTGTATCGATCAAAGATTTCCTATTATAGAAACACTGGGTCAATGGACAACCCTATTTTCCAGCTTTGGAATAATGACTTTGCTGGCTTTGGTTCCATGGAGGTATTGGGTTTGATGCCTGCATTTGAAGATATTGATGGTGATGGAAATACGGATTTGCTGGTGGGTAATTCCGAAGGCACTATTATTTATGTAAAAAATACTGGAGATGGTAGCTTTTCAATTGAAGACTTAACATACGAGAATATCAATGTTGGCGAATTTAGTGCTCCACAGTTATATGATTTGGATGGTGATGGAGATAAGGATTTGATAATAGGAGAGAGGTCTGGAAATTTAAATTATTATGAGAATAGTTCTTCAAACAAGGGTGCAGAATTTAATTATGTAACAGATTCATTGGGAAAAATTAACGTTACTGATTATTCCTTGTCCTATAATGGTTATAGTATTCCTGGGTTTTTTAGAGATAATAATGGTAGTAATAATCTGGTTGTGGGATCAGAACAGGGTAAGATATTCTATTTTGTAAATATTGATGATAATATTCTAGGTAAGTATAATGAATCAAACCAGCTTTATGTTCTTTTAGATACCACCGAAATTAGCTTTGATTTGGGTATGAGAACATCTGCTACCATTACCTATAATACAATTGTAAATAAAATTGCTATGATTGCGGGAAATTATTCGGGTGGCCTTGAATATTTTAATGGATATGCTAATGTAAACACAGATTTAAATGGATTCAAGGAAGCAAATATGGGAGTTACTGTTTATCCAAATCCAGCATCTGATTTCACATACATAGAACTTGGCGACTTAAAATATAAAACAATTGAATTGATTGATATATATGGTAATATTGTTGACGTTAAATATAATTACCTGTCAGATTCAATTATTAAAATCAACCTCAGCGGACTAGCACCGGGGATTTATTATGTAAGATTAATGATTGAAGGAGGCATTATTAGTAAAAAACTAATGGTAATAAAATAAAAAAAAAGGCATCATTGTAGTAATGCCTTTTATATCATTGACCTTAAGCACTCTATAATACAATTATCTTCTTTACTTTTCCATATCTTTGGTTTCCTAGTCTTATTATATAAGCACCAGGCTTCGCGTACGACATATCAAGGTCATAATCATAAACACCATTGCTCCATTTCAATCTATTTTCTACCAACTTATTACCGTTGATATCATGAAGGTTTATTATCAGATCTTCCTTTGTATTTTGAGATGTCATTGAAATGTTGAACTTGTTACTACCAAGTGTTCTTACAATCATGTTGTCATCTTTAAAAGGTACATCGTCAATGCCTATGTAAAGAACTATATCTGCAGTATAGTCTTCTGTTTCACCATACTCAGTAGCTTTACATGCATCATCAGGAACCATAGAGTTCCAGTTTGATTTTGCTCTCATAATATGCTCTCCCAAGGTTGCACCTTCTGGTATTGTAAGGTCTAAAGTTTTTGTAAAGTTGCCAAACCCTTGTCCCATTGCAATAACAGCATCATCTACAACTACTTCATCTTCTTCAAAAACAAAGTTATCATTGAAATCTATCCATACTTTCACATATTGATCACCATAATGCGTTGTAACTATAAGATCATTTGTGCTGTTATTTGCAAGTTCTGTTTTTTGATCTGTATAGTCTCCATAGCCATTGGGAGAACAATCTGTTTCATTATCTATTGTTCCAATCTTAACAAGGTAAAACCCATCACCTGATTCACAATCTGATTCTGGTTGACATAACTCCTTCGTAATAACTACTGTAGTTGTATCATTTCCTGTAACACTATCATTCGGTAATGATGTGTATGCTTTTAATAAATAATTACCTATTTCTGAGAAATTACCTTTTTCATTAAAAGTAAAGTTGGTACTGGTAGATGATGAGAGTGGTCCTGAAACCTGCTCAGTTACTATAGTTCCGTCTAAATTATAGCTTACATCAAAGTTCGATTGACTTGCAGTACCAAAGTTATAAATACTAACCGTAATATCCTCCTCAGCAGTTAAATCATAACCAGATTGCGGAGATAAAATTTCAGTTACTCCAATATCATTTAAAAACAGGTGGTTTACGCTTTTCATTGTAGTGTCATTATCAAGGAATTCATCTGTCACCAATGCAGTAAATGCAGTAATTTCATATTTATGTCCCTGCACTCCCATATTTGCAGGATCACTAAAAGTATATTGCTCAGAGTTTCCTGATGTTATAGGCCCAGGTAGTATTTCATTTACAATTGTACCTCCATCTACCATATATCCAACTGGAATATTGACTTGTGTTTCAGAACCGTAATTAAATACCGTAATAGTTATGGGTTCATATGCTGTTAGAGGTCCATCTATGGGGTAATCAATTGATGAAACTCCCACATCATTTATGAAGTCTGATGCTATCTGAAAAACCCCTACAACATCAGTGCGCTGGTTATTGTTAAAATATTCAGCAATATGCCAAAATGATTTATCATTACTCGGATCAATACTAATTTGCACATAATCAGCAAGTCTGTTTGATCCATTGTTGGAATTACTTTCAGCTATTAATGTCTCTGATATGGTCATATCTCCCGGGGGGTCATTTGCATATCTTCCAGTGTAATTGATAGAGATCATGTCAACATCGCTACAAGTAGTATAACCCATACCTATATTGCCCATACCATCCATAACCATCGACCCTGAGAATGCATGCTTTGATGAATCAGGTGATACATAAGTGCCTTCCTGATAAATAGTCCATGGGTCTCCATCATTATTCTGCCTTAATTCATACCATCTAATTCCAGCATGTTCTGAGTTTGAACCATCGGTATCAACCACGAAGTTGAAAATAGCTGAATTGTATGTTGGGAACTTACGAAATTGTGCCTGGTTCATAATTGTTGCTTGCAGCACGTCTTGATCTGGTCCGTTTGGTTGAGGCACATTTGAGAAAGAACCTCCATCAAAAACACTAATAAAAGGTGTAGTAATTATTTCTTCTGGATTACTTATGCTGGAGTTGGTTATATCATTCCAGTCAACATTTACTGTCCAAACCTTTACATGATCTTGAGTAACACCTGACCATGAATCATCTTGCATATATACAACTGATGCATTTCCAGGTGACGGAAGTATGTCATCAGAAACGTTAAAAAATTGAGGACTATAAAACCCCGATGTTGTTATACCTGGCAATGGAAAAGATACAAATTGTGCATTATCGCCTGTTAACATCTGATCACGTTCCACAACAAAAACCTTTTCCGTTTGGCTAATGTTTGCCGTAACATAATATCCATCAGACCAAACTGAAAACTTGGTATAATCAGGAAATGCTCCTGTTTCAAACCCAGTAGTATAAATGTACCAGCCATCGTTCACAGGATCAGGGCCTTGACACACAGCCATGTTAAAGCCATTTGGGTTAGAATCAAACTCTGTTATAACAAATCTATCAGCATTTCCGTCATAGAATACAATGGGGTCACCTGCAGTATTTCCTGGAAATAATGTGCCAAGTGATAGGGCATCTGTTAATGGATTTCCAGCCTTGTCAAATATTCTAAAACCAGTGTTCCAAGCTCCAACAAAGTGATTAGGCCCAGCGGCACCAGTTGGATCTGATGGTGTATAAGGACAAACATTAGCATCAAAAACAAGCAATGGGTCTTTGCCCTTATGTTTTACAGTAGAACCATACTTTTTCACCAAGGGATCACCATACAATGGAAAACCTTTCCCTGGAACATTCTTGTTGGCACCTCTGCGTTTTGGAGGTCCATCTTTTGCTGGCTCATTTGGATCAACGAGTAGTAAAGTTCCATCGGTTAGTTGTTGCGCAATACTTGGTACTAAAATTGGCTTACCAATTTTACCATATCTAGTCGGTTTATTACCATTATCAATTTGCGCTTGTAAATGATTGATAGAAGTAAATGCTAATATGATTAGCATGCATGTAAATTTTTTCATTTGACTTATTTTACTTTGTTTTACTTTCTAATAACCTTCTGCGTAAATATTGATTTGCCATCATCAATTTCAAATGTGTAAACGCCGCTTGAAAGTTTAGAAAGTGATATTATCATTTGTTTTCTATTTGTATTCTTGCTTATAACTACCCTACCAGACATATTTTTTATATGTATGGTTCGATGTGCCTGATTAGAGAATTGGATATTAACTAAATTATCTGTCGGGTTTGGATAAATAATTACTAGATTTTGGGACTCTTCATTTAATCCAACGGGAATAAGTATATAATCAATTTTTACTTCAGTATCATTTCCGCCTGGCCCACTTACCTCTAAAGATACAGTATAATTGCCTGGTTCAATATATTCGTGATTTGGATTCTTATCATTGGAAAAACCGCCATCACCAAACGCCCATTGCCAATCAGTTATATCACCTGTTGATAAATCTGTAAAGTTAACCAAAAGTGGCGCTAATCCTGTTGTTGGGTTAGCATCAAATTCTGCAACTGGTGTGTTGTAAACAATTATATAATCTTGTTTAACTATGGTGTCAGATCCCCCTGGCCCTCCAACTATCAGCTGTACTGTGTATAATCCTGATGAATTATAAATATACTCTGGATTTTGATCCGTTGAACTGTTGCCATCTCCAAAATCCCAAAACCAAGTATCGATGTTACCTGATGATAGATCAGTAAAATTGACAGTAAGTGGTGAATTTCCTGATGTTGGTGTTCCCTCAAAATCTGCGATTGGTACTGGATAAAATACCTCTATGTAGTCAGTTTTTGTTTCTGTATCTGAACCATTTGATGCTGTTATTGTTAAAGAAACAGTGTACAAACCTGCATCTGTGTATTCATAACTTGGGTTTTGTTCTATGGATGTTCCTCCATCACCAAAATCCCAATCCCAGTTGGTTATATTACCTCCGGTTGATAGATCAGTAAAGTTTACAAGAAGAGGCATAACACCTGTTGTTGTATCTGCTTCAAATTCTGCTGTAAGCACATTCAAAGTACCAGATACTTCAACATCATCAATGCAAACACCATATCCATACATGGCATTACCTTCAAAACCAATTTGGTAAGTTGAGGTTAAATTGGATAGTGTTAATGAGTCCTTTGTCCATGAACTTATATCGCTTGTATATGCTTCTAATAATACCCATGCACTATCTGTTGCTACTCTATAGTATACTTTAAGTTCGTCCTGATCGGGTGACCAAAATTCTTGAGTATGCCAAAAACTTACTTGAGAAGTAGAGAAGTTTGATAGATCTAAGGTGGGTGTAATTAGAATTGTTTTATCTTCATCACTATCTTCATCACTAAGACAGGCGTTATAAGTTCCGCTATGAGCAGATGAAGGGTTTGATCCACCATTCCCGGTGATGAATTGCCAGTCTATATTATCTCCGCTAACATATTCCTGTGTCCAGCATAAGGGTATATCCCCGCCATTTTCAAAACCCTCCACATATGGGAAGGTTGTTACACTACAATCTGTAACGTTTATGTAGTCTACCTTTGTTAGAGTATCATAATCAGTACCATCATATATTACAAGTGTTACATCCCAGAAGCCTTCTGTATCGTATTGTATTGCAGGAGGACTTTGACCGATATATGTTGCAGGGTTACCACCATTAAATGTCCACTCCCAGTTTGTTGGATTTCCATTTGAAATGTCAGTAAAATTAACCTGACCACCAACTTCTAAGGAAGTGATATCAGCATAAAAATTAGCAGTAAGAGTATTAGGGTCAGAATACAGGTCAGATTCCCAAAGCCCACGCCCGAAAGTTGATGCTCTTAATAAGCTATTGGAGTAATTCGCGTTGTCGTAATAAATGTCTAATTCGGTTACTACTACATTTGGCATTCCTGTGAAAAAGGGAGTCCAGTTTGCTGCATCAATTTTTAAATACACTCCAACATCTGTTGCTGCATATAATTCTACCTGCGCTGTGTTTTGATTATTTTGAATAACACAGTTTATTGGCAGCAAAGGTAATCCTGAGGATATATCTGTCCAGCTTGATCCTGCATTTGTAGATTCAAAAACTCCATTACTATTGAATTCACCCATTGAAACCCAAATGGTACTGGGGTCATCATATTTCACACTGATGTAGTTTATACTAGATTGTCCTACTGGTAAACTTCCTGTAATTGTTGTCCAATTTGATCCACCATCAGTTGATGCATATATCTCATTATAAGTAGCAGCATAGATGTAATCGTTATTAGATGGCGCTACGGCGAGAGACCTTAGTGTTCCACCAGCCCATGAACTAAGTTGTGTCCATGATTGCCCCTGATCAGTGGTTTTCCATACATCTTCATAACCAACATATAAAGTGTTGCTGTTTATGGGATCCTGAACATAAGGGGTTACCCATGCTGCATTACCAGATATACCACCGCTAATTTGTGTTGATGAATTCCAATGGTCTGTTGTTTTAAAAATATCACCGTAATAAAGAGATCCATATTGAATATTTTCATCTGACCAGTCAATTAAACACTCCATTCCGTCACCACCTATTACATCTTCCCAATTTAAAGTAATTAGTGCTTTGGTTCCATTATCTTGCAGCCCAGTTATCACATCATCAGGTGTTGTTTGAGCTACACCAAGTTTATACATCTGGCTAATTACCATTCCATTTGTTAGATGCTCCCATGTATTACCGCTATTCGTTGTTTTGTATAGTCCACCATCATTACATTCAAAAAGAGTTGATGAGGAGTTTTGAAACACAAGGTTATGCTTGTCAGCATGAACATTAGTTGCATTTCCGCCACATGTGCTTGACCAATGATTGTTAATGTTCCAGCTGTTTCCACCATCTGTTGATTTCCATGTGTTTACGCCGCCAATAAAAACCGTATTTACATCGTTGGGATCCGTAGCAATGCATAAGTCGTACCACCCTTGACCTCCTGAACCGCCACCATTGCAACTCCATCCAAGAAGGTTTGGTGAATTATAAATCTCCGTAAATGATGATCCTGAATTTGTTGACTTATAAATACCATAAAGGCCGCTACTAGCAGCTGCCATAAGAGCATATACTACATTAGCATCATTTGGCGAAACAGCCATTTCTGTTCTTCTCCCACTTGTAGAGAGAGTGTTATTCCAGCTGTTACCGCTGTTGGTTGACTTGTATATGTCTCCCATTTTACTACTTCCATAAATAATATTTGAAGCTCCTGGTTTAAACTCCATATCTATGAATACTTCCGAGCTAATAAGGTTCCATGTTACACCATCATCAGTACTTTTATGAACACCATCTGTAGTGGCAGCATAAAATATGGATGAATTGGTAGGGTCATTTAGAAGTCTGTTTACTAATTTTTTTTGCCCAGCAGTATAGGTTAGGCCAGTATTAGTCCATGTTGATCCACCATCAGTTGATTTTAATATTCCTACGGAATAGGTATCCGAATGGTCTCTATCACCAGTTGCAATGAATACAATATCATCTCCGGATGTTGCCTGAACAACGATATCAGATATACCTATTGCTTCTATTTCGTTGGCTTGGGCGACCCAGTTAGATCCACCATCAGTAGTTTTCCATACCCCTCCAGCTGCTGATCCAACATAAATTGTATTACTATCTGTGGGATGAAATGCAATACAATTTAGCCTTCCAATTCCTGCATAACCACCAGTAGAAGAACTTGGGCCCATACTAGACCATTGTCCAGAGATACTTCTATTATCATTACTACTTTTTATTAACCTTAATTGTTCAAATGCAGAAGTAGAAGGAAACTCACCTGTTGTTGGGTTAACTCTGTTTTCCCAATACCATTCCCAGCGTTTGAATTGTTTCCACCCACCTGCTTTTACTTTAACACCATTGTTAATATAAAAGCCGTCCTCTACATTTTTAGGACCCCAATAAACATTAAATGCTTTTTGGTAATCAAAAAGTGTTAGCTCTCCTGTTTTAACTTTTTCTGCTGGTAGTAGAGGTGTCCATGGCTGTGCGTTTGTAGTTTTTAAAATAAGAAATGCCAAAAATAGCACCAATACTATGGATAATCTGGTCATTGTAGGTCATTTAGTAGTTAGTCGTAGTTTGTAAAATTAATGTAAAATTAATGTAAAATAGTTTTGAAATTATCTTTTATCATAAATCTCAAAGGTATACTTGAAGTCGTTTTGATTATCATCGTCGATGTTTTCACTGCTTGTTAGCTCCCATTTTTTTTCTGATATCTCAGGAAAGAAGGTATCTGCTTCAAAGTCTTTGTGCACCCTTGTTATGTATAGTTTATTGGCCAGAGGCATGAACTGTTTGTATATTGACCCTCCGCCAATGATGAAGTTTTCTTTATCTGAATCCATCTTTTCTATGGCATCTTCAATTGAGTAGGCCATAACACAGTTATCAATCGATTCGCCAATAACATCGGTAAGAATCATGCTTACTCTGTTGGGTAACGGCCTTACAGGAAGCGAGTAATAAGTTCGTTTTCCCATGATTATATAGTGATTCTTCGTAATCTCTTTGAAACGCTTTAGGTCTTTGGATATATGCCATAATAAATCATTGTCTTTCCCGATTGCATAATTAGAGGCTATTGCAACTATTATTGAGATGTGTTTCTTCATTTATTTTATTATTTAGATATGGGTTTGTTATTTATTATCAAACACTTATGCTCCCTTTTATGCCCGGGTGCGAATCGTATCCTTCAATTATTATATCCTCATATTTAAAATCGAAAATATTAGTTATTTCGGAGTTCAGCATTAGTTTTGGTAGTTTCATTGGTTGTCGTGATAGTTGCAGTTCCACCTGCTCGAGATGGTTAAGATAAATATGTGCATCACCAAAGGTGTGAACAAAATCTCCAGGTTCTAAATTGGTAACTTGCGCAACCATATAAGTTAGGAGTGCATAAGATGCAATGTTAAAAGGAACACCCAGAAAAACATCAGCACTTCTTTGATAAAGCTGACACGATAGCTTCCCATTTGTTACATAGAACTGAAACCATGCATGGCATGGTGGTAAAGCAGCTTTTCCATTGGCAACATTTTCTTGAAATGAAACTGTGGTGTCAGGTAAGACACTAGGATTCCAGGCAGCTACAATATGACGTCGACTGTCGGGGTTAATTTTTATTTGGTTTATTACATCTGCAATTTGGTCTATTTTGTCATTATTCCAATTCCTCCACTGTGCACCGTATACTGGGCCAAGGTCTCCATTTTCATTAGCCCAATCGTTCCAAATCTTAACTCCGTTATCTTTTAGATACGCAATATTAGTATCACCTGCTAAAAACCATAATAACTCATGAATTATAGATTTAAGGTGTAATTTTTTAGTCGTAACCATGGGGAATCCATCACTTAAGTCAAATCTCATTTGATAACCAAATACACTGATCGTGCCTGTTCCTGTGCGGTCTTCTTTTTTATTTCCCTTCTTGAGGATATGATCCAGTAAATCCAGATATTGTTTCATTGCAACTCAAAATATTTTATTTGTTCAGTAAGAACTAAAAATGTTAAACGTGTCAAAGTTATCAACATATTTAGTATTTACTACCAAAAGATTTCAAATGTTATAACAAGGCTAAATACCATGATTACAGACTACTAATAGTTTTGATGTTGAAATAGATGATGATAGTCAAAATAGATTGTCGAAATAAATTTGTTGGCAAATCAAATCTAAATTTGAAATAGATACTTAAAAAATTAAATTTGCCAGACTTAATTTTTATTTGAGAAGTTATGGGCATAAAAAACCGTATTACTATTATGAATTTTCTCCAGTTTTTTATCTGGGGTTCATGGTTAATTACAGTTGCTGTGTATTGGTTTCAGAACAAAGGGTGGTCTGGAACGGAGTTTGGGGCAATTTTTTCTACAATGGGAATAGCATCTTTATTTATGCCTACCATAGCAGGTATAATAGCTGATAGGTACATCAATGCAGAAAAACTTTATGGAATATTGCACATCTTAGGTGGCTTAACATTACTTATGGTTCCTACGGTAACCAATCCCAATGATTTTTTCTGGATAATATTACTTGCTATGATTTTTTATATGCCCACCATTGCCTTGGGGAATTCAATTTCATATGGTGCTTTAAAAAATAATGGTTTCGATGTTGTAAAGGATTATCCGCCCATTAGAGTATGGGGTACAATTGGCTTTATTGTTGCCATGTGGATAACAAACTTGTCAGGAAACAAAGATTCTGCAAATCAGTTTTATATTGCGGGAAGTATTGCTATTGTTCTGGGAATTTATTCATTCAGCCTTCCCAAATGCCCTCCAGAGGGAAAGACATCTAATCAAACATCAATCAGTGAAATGTTTGGATTAAATGCATTCAGATTATTCAAGAATTATCAGATGGCACTGTTTTTCATATTTAGTATGTTCCTTGGTGCTGCTCTACAGCTTACCAATGCTTATGGTGATATATATTTGGATGACTTCAGGCACATAGCAGAATACAAGGACTCTATCGTTGTTAAATATTCGACTTTGATAATGTCTATTTCTCAAATTTCAGAAACATTATTTATTCTGGTGATACCTTTTTTCTTGAAGCGATATGGTATAAAGAAGGTAATGTTACTGAGTATGTTGGCATGGGTACTCCGTTTTGGATTGTTCGCATATGGAGATCCAGGTTCTGGATTATGGATGATAATTCTTTCGGGAATTATATATGGAATGGCATTTGACTTCTTTAATATATCAGGGTCTCTGTTTGTTGAAATATCTACTACATCGAAGATAAGGTCTTCTGCTCAGGGACTTTTTATGATGATGACCAATGGTGTTGGAGCTATACTTGGAAGCGTTTCTAGTGGTATAATCATAGATGCTTTTTTCACAACAGCAGATGGGAAAGATTGGTATGGAATATGGATAACATTTGCGCTTTACTCCTTGGTAATAAGTATAGCTTTCTTGCTTTTATTTCGTTACAAGCATGATCCTAATACTATTCAAACGGTAATGGATTAAGGTTTTTTAGGATTTTTTCGTTTGTTAATTTCATCTCTTATTTCAGAGGCTTGTTCATAATTTTCGTTTTCAATGGCTTTCTTTATCATATCCTCAAGTTCTTCCACCATAAAATCAGCATAATTGGTATTTTGTGCGGCTTCTTTTACTACTATTGATTCTGCTTCAGGATCATCACCTATGGGCTCATCTTCAAGCATTATTCCAGCTTCGTCTATTATGTTTTCATAGGAATAGATAGGACATTTGAATCGCAGTGCCAGTGCTACTGCATCTGAAGTTCGACTATCTATTTCACTTACTTGTCCATCATGTGAGCAAATCAATTTTGAATAGAATATACCTTCTTCAAATTTATTAATGATAACCTCTGTTATAGTGATCTTAAAATGCTTGGAGAAACTAGCAAAAAGGTCATGAGTAAGTGGTCTGGATGGCCTCATTTTTTCAAGCTCTATGGCAATTGCCTGAGCTTCACTGCTTCCAATTATTATCGGCAGTCGTTTTTTCTGTCCCTTAACACCAAGTATTAGTGCGTATGCGCCACTTTGAGATCTACTGTAAGACATTCCAACTATCTCTAATTTTACCTTTTTCATAAGCATTTAAAACGAAAGTTAAAAGTATAAAAATTTACCCTATAATCGTCAATTTTCAGAGATGTTGTAAGGTTAATTTTAAAAATATAAAAAAAAATTCACATCTTGCATGTTTAGAGCGCTTTAGATTTTATTTTTTTATTGTAAACTGACCATATAATTCAATTGTTAATTGAGTTTTAATAATAAAAAAGGAAAAGGGT
>Ga0209249_1003203_pt1 | contig 12078 bp, 8 predicted proteins | sample SaaInlV_200m_DNA_4_FD_184653 | JGI IMG/M metagenome (GOLD analysis project Ga0209249, IMG submission 184653) | Marine microbial communities from expanding oxygen minimum zones in the Saanich Inlet - SI037_S3LV_200m_DNA (SPAdes) (version 2) | ecosystem: Environmental > Aquatic > Marine >...
TGTCTTTTTCTTGGCTGCTGGCTTGCGTTTTGCAGGAGCTCTTTTCTTGGCTGCTGTTTTTCTTACTGGTTTCTTAGCAGTCTTTTTCTTTGCTGCTGGCTTGCGTTTTGCAGGAGCTCTTTTTTTTGCTGTTGTCTTGCGTACAGCTTTTTTTACAACTCTCTTTTTAGTTGTTGGTTTCTTCTTGGCTGTTTTTTTCTTGGCAGGTGCCATAAAAAAATGGGGAAAGGGGTTAACATCTGAAAATTTTACAGAGTCTTACGATACATAAAACCTTTTTCTACAGCGCGAAATAAAAAATGTTATCTTTTGTTTTTTACAAAATATTTTTTATGTTGTGACCGAGCTTAGTTTTTTTTGTTTTTAGATACTTTTTTTGCTTACTTGTTAAGCAATCATGTTCAATAGAAACTTGCTCGATAATGTGCAGCCCATAACCATTTAATCCAATTATCTTCTTTGGATTATTTGTTAGTAAACGCAGATTACCAACTCCAATATCTTTTAAAATTTGTGCACCAATTCCGTACTCTCTAAGGTCATCTTTAAAACCAAGATTAAAATTTGCATCTACTGTATCTAATCCTTTTTTTTGTTGTAGTTCGTACGCTTTAACTTTATTTAGTAATCCTATTCCTCTTCCTTCTTGTCGCAAATAAACAAAAACACCACTGCCTTCTGCATTAATCATCTGCATAGCTTTTTGCATTTGATGTCCGCAATCACAATGACTTGATCCAAAAGTATCACCTGTAAGACACTCAGAATGAACACGTACAAGAGTAGATTTTGTAGGATCAATATCTCCTTTTACCAATGCAACATGTTCCTTTTTTTCAATCTCATCTGTATAAACACACATCTTCCAAATTCCTGTATCGGTTTCTAGTTCTGTTTCTGCCTCTTTTCGAATTGTTGTCTCACACTGTTTTCTATGCGCAATTAAATCTGCAATAGAAAGTATTAAAATATCATTCTCTTTCGCAAAAGATTCAAGAACAGAACCACGCATCATTGTTCCATCATCATTCATTACTTCACTTATAACTGCAGCTTCTCGTTGCCCAGATAATTTCATCAAATCTACAGCAGCCTCTGTGTGCCCTGCACGTACCAACACTCCTCCATCTTTAGCCCTGAGTGGAAACACATGCCCTGGCCTACATAAATCTTTTGGCCTAGCAGTAGGATGAATCGCGCTTAGTATTGTCTGCGTTCTATCTGCTGCACTAATTCCAGTTGTTACACCACTAGATGCTTCTATGCTAACTGTGAAAGAAGTACGCAAGGCAGAGGTATTCTCTTTCACCATGCAAGGCAGATCCAATTGATCTGCTATTTCATTATTAAGTGCTAAACAAACAACACCACCAGTGTGTCTAATAATGAATGCCATCTTTTCTTCTGTCATATATTGGGCCGACATAATTATGTCTCCTTCGTTTTCTCTTGATGCATCATCAGTAACAATAATCATCTGGCCTCTTTGCAGAGCATCAAGTGCCGACCTAACAGAATTTAATCCAACTGATTCCATACATCCCTTATATCACAGAGGGAAGTATGTGAACAGCTAACTAGACACTATTACAGAACTATCTTTGTAATAGAATGGTATAAGATTTCTTGGAAATCTTTTTCCCTATAGAACGTGAAATAGATATGTAATACGTTCCAGGAGTATATGAATAACTCTTGTTACATTCTGGAAAATCAAATCCATACATGTCTACATTACTCATTGGAAAAATTGTGCATTTAATTTCCAAAGAATTTGAGACATCGATTGTCATATTCTCTTTTGAAGAAACAACCAACATGTAAAAATCTTGTATGTCGTCAGTCTCTAACATAGCTGTCTGAGGCGTTCCTTTGTATAGACGACTAGCTTCTTTGAATCCATCATTACCATCCCCCGACTTATTAATAGTTGAAACTGAAAATACTGTGTCTGCAACAGTTGGCTGTAACTGTAATTGGTATTCTCCAGGAGAAAGTGCTGCATGAATATAGCATCCCCCATCTTCTTGGTGGCCCAAATAGTATTCATCTGAAAAGCCGTTCTCTCTTAGTAGGTAAAGCCTGCAAGAAACTTCTCCACTATTTACTGATGCATCAACAAATATTGTTTCTGAAGAATCTAGAGTAAATTCATATGAAAAAGGTTTCTTTCTATCAAATTTTCCACTTTTATCAAATGGAAAATCAATTCTTTCATTGTTTACAACAGCCTCACTGCTATATGCAGATGAAGATATTCCCATCCCTACAGAGGTTGTATCCCCAGTAGATGCTATTGATGATGCCTGAGAGCTACTACTCTCTTCATTCTGTTGCCTGTCTTGTACTAGCTCTGCATTCAATGCGTTAAAAATATATGCGGCGGCCTCTCCTCGTAATAGTGATGATTCTGGATAAAATCTAGATCCATCCATCCCTGCAATAGGTAGAATTCTTTTAGAGAAAGCAGCAAATAAATACTTGGTATACCAAGCAGATACAGACACATCAACAAACTTAACTGTTTCTCTTGTTGCCTGGTCTATTTCTTCTACGTTTATATCTAAAATATTAGTTATCATCTTTAGTGCCTCTACTCTGTTTACTGCTTGCCCCGGCTTAAAAGATCCATCTGGATAACCGTTTACATACTGATTACTAGAAGCATCACAAACATATGACTCGTACCAACTATCTGGAGTTACGTCTGTAAAACAACGAACACTGGACGAATCTGGAGTTTTGCCTGCGGCTTTGTATAACATCTTTAGTAATTCTGCCCTATTAACTGACCTATCTGGATAATAGTTTCCATCTGGGTTACCAGAGATAACAGAAACTCCAACAAGAGCTTCTACTTCTTCTTGGAAAATATGTCCGTCTGGCACATCTGGAAAAACTGCAGCTGCAGCAACTCCAATAGAAAGACAAAAAGAAAGCGTAATTAGACTTATTTTAGAAAGATTTTTCATAATGAGGGGAGGGATACTACAGATAGTACCGCCCCACTTATGTTATTGACAAGGGCTCAAGAACGTATCGATCGCAACTTGGCAAGCGAATGTAGAACAGTGGCAGCTGCTTCCTTCCCTCTATCAAGCCTCTCCTCTGCCTGCCTAATGGCATCAACGTAAAGTATTTCGAATGCAAAAGGAATTCTATATTTACATTGGATATCCATAATTCCTCTACAGACTTGTTGTGCTATTAGACTAGCGTGATGTGTTTCTCCCTCTACTATTATACCAAGACCAATTAATGCATCGATGGATTTACTATCTGCTAACTCAGATCCTATTAAAGGTATTTCAAAAGATCCAGAAACTCTATGAACACTACAATTCTCTTTTGGGATTCCGGCTTTTTGTAATTCATCTAGTGCTCCTTTAATTAATGTATCCATTTGCTCTGAATAATATTCAGAAGCCACTATCCCAATCCGCCAAGATGGATCAACATTAGATTTAAAAGCTTTGTGCTCAGTTTTCATTAAAAACATTGTATGTGTATAAAGCACATTCTAACAATCACATTTACTGATTCTTTGCCATATTTTGCAAATATCTATGCAAAATATCTGTTTCGATGTTTACGAAGTCACCTACTTTTAACTTACCAAGTGATGTGGATTCCAAAGTATGTGGGATAAGTGATACCGAGATTTGGTTTTCTGTAAGATTTGATATTGTTAAAGACACTCCATCTAGCGCTATACTTCCTTTTTGAACACAATTTTTGATCAGCTCTTTTGATAGTTCAATTTTTATTATTCCTTGCTCATTTTGAGTGCAAACTCCCCTGCCCTCTATGTGTCCCTGAACTATATGGCCGTCAAACCTACCATCTGCCCTAAGGGCTCGTTCTAAATTAACCATTGAACCTAAATCTAAGCCTCCTAATGTAGTTTTATCATATGTTTCATCTATAACATCAAACTCTATTTCTAAATCTGTTAAATTTACAATAGAAAGACAGACTCCAGATACACAAATACTTGATCCAATATCGCAATCTGTAAAAGAAGAAGGCCTTGAAATTACCAATCTATTGTCTCTTTTGCCTTTAATTTCTGCCATTGATTCAACTATCCCTGTAAACATATACAATTATGTTAATGAACTAATAGAAATGAGGAAAAGAAATTAACTCCTAATTATTCCATATTTGGGTCCTAACCCTAGACATAGGACCTTTTTTTTGATACGCTCTGCGCTCGCCGCAGCTTCGCGGCATTTTTTTGATATATATTGATTTTCCAATCAACAAACTATGGACATGGACAAAATAATTATTAAGGGGGCGAAAATGCATAATCTAAAAAATATTGATGTAGAAATTCCCAGAAACACAGTTACAGTGATTACTGGTTTATCTGGTTCAGGAAAATCATCATTAGCATTTGATACTATTTTTGCAGAAGGACAGAGGAGATATGTAGAAAGTCTAAGTGCATATGCCAGACAGTTCATAGCCCAGATGGAAAAGCCAGAAGTAGAATCTATAGAAGGATTAAGTCCTGCTATCTCTATCGATCAAAAAGGATCAACAAGAAACCCAAGATCAACTGTTGGAACAGTAACTGAAATCTATGACTACATGCGTTTATTGTGGGCAAAGATTGGAAAGGTTCACTGCCAAAAATGTAATTCTCTTTTAGAGAAACAAACTGCTAGTCAAATTGTTGAGTTAATTTCTGACATTGAGGAAGGAACAAAGATATTTTTACTTTCACCAATAGTAGAAGACCGAAAAGGAGAACACATAAAAATTATTGATGCCATAAGAAGAGAAGGATTCGTGCGAATGAGAATAGATGGACAAATAACTACAGTGGACGAAGAATTAAAATTAGATCCTAAGAAGAAGCACACTATAGAAATAGTGGTAGATAGAATGGTTATTAGAGATTTAGAAATTAAAGAAGGAGAATCAAATCCAAATAGATCACGCCTAGCAGACTCTGTTGAGCTTGCATTAAAAAAGGGTGAAGGAATGATTGTAGTACTTAATGCTGAAACTAATGAAGAGCTTAGATTTAGTGAAGACTTCTCTTGTCCTAATCATCCTGGGATTGATATTCCAAGAATTGAACCGCGTAGCTTTTCTTTTAATTCTCCAGAAGGCGCATGTGTAACGTGTCATGGACTTGGCACCATTTTGCAAGTAGATGAATCTACGTTAGTACCAAATCAAAAACTTTCAATCGAAGAAGGAGCAATCCATCCTTGGACAACTTCAGCCAGTAGAATGGGGCATATGATGAGGGTCTTAGAAACTCTGTCTAAAGAGGTTGGTTTTAGTATGGACAAACCATGGAGCGCTCTTTCTGATGAACATAAACAAATATTGCTACATGGATATGACAAAGCTATTTCAGTTCAATATGAGTCCTCTAGTTTTTCTGGAACATATGAAACACTTTTCGAAGGAATAATTCCTAATTTAAAACGTAGGCACGAAGAAACAGATAGTAGTTATGTTCGCACCCAGATAGAAGACTACATGCTAGAACTCCCCTGCCCTGAATGTGCAGGCAATAGATTGAAGAAAGAAATCTTGGGAGTTAAAGTTGGTGAAAAGAACATTGTAGAAATTACAAAGATTAGCATAGATGAAACAAAGAAATACTTTGAACAACTAGTTCCAGATGATGAAAAAAAGAAAGCTGATATTGCGATATCAAAAGATAAGTCAGCAGTCCCTCCACTTACAACTTACGATTATACGATTGTTAGAAAGGTACTTAAGGAAATTATTGTTCGTTTATCTTTCTTACAAAATGTTGGCCTTACCTATCTAACATTAGAAAGATCTGCAGCAACTTTATCTGGCGGAGAAGCGCAACGCATTCGTCTGGCAACACAAATTGGATCAGCTCTGCAAGGTGTGTTATATGTTTTAGATGAACCAAGTATTGGTCTGCACCAAAGAGATAACTCCAGACTGATTTCTACAATGTCTAAGCTAAAAGAACTGGGGAACACTGTAATTGTTGTTGAGCATGATGAAGAAACAATTCAAAGCGCAGACTACCTATTAGAAATAGGGCCAGGTGCAGGAAAATACGGTGGAGAAATAATTGCACAAGGAACACCCGAAGAACTAATAGCAACAGAAAACTCTGTTACTGGTCAGTATTTAAGTGGCAAAAAATCGATAGAAATTCCAAAAGAACGTCGTAAAGGAAATAATAAATTTATAAAGATTACAGATGCACATCACCATAATCTAAAACATATTGATGTAGAGATTCCTCTAGCATCCTTTATTGGTATTACAGGTGTATCTGGTTCTGGTAAATCTAGTTTAATACATGGAATATTAGCTCCAGAACTCTTAAAGAAACTTAATAAAGCTAAACGCAAACCTCAAGATGTGGGGAGTATTGAAGGTGTAGAGCATTTAGATAAAGCAATTGTTATAGATCAATCCCCTATTGGAAGAACGCCTAGAAGTAATCCTGCGACATATACAGGAATATTTACAGACGTTCGTGATCTGTTCACAGCTGTACCTGAATCTAAACTACGTGGCTATAAGCCTGGTAGATTCAGTTTTAATGTAAAAGGTGGTCGCTGTGAAAGCTGTGAAGGAGATGGTGTTAATAGAATAGAGATGCATTTCTTGCCAGATGTGTATGTGACTTGTGAAACATGTAAAGGTGAACGCTATAACAGAGAAACATTAGAAGTTACATATAAAGGAAAAAACATCGCAGACGTACTAGATATGACTGTGCGTGAATCTCTTGATTTCTTTTCTTCTATACCAACTCTTAAAAAGAAACTCCAAACATTAGAAGATGTAGGGCTTGGCTACATTCACCTAGGACAAAGTGCTATTACACTTTCTGGAGGAGAAGCCCAAAGAATTAAACTAGCAACAGAACTAATGCGTAGGGCAACAGGTAAAACTTTTTATATTTTAGATGAACCAACTACAGGTCTTCATTTTGATGATATTAATAAGCTTCTCGAAGTGCTACAAAGGCTAGTAGATAAGGGGAATACCGTTTTAGTAATTGAGCATAATTTAGATGTTATTAAGTCTGTAGATCACGTTATTGATATTGGCCCAGATGGTGGTAACGGTGGAGGCGAAGTAATTGCGACTGGAACCCCAGAAGAAGTTGCCGAAGTAGCAGAGAGTTATACCGGTGAATATCTAAAGAAAATGTTATCTAAACATTCTGGCAAATAAATTCATGTTTGGTTTTTTACAACCATCCGTATACTACTCATAATTCTTTTTGCCAATTACTCATATAGATCTGAATGTTTCTATTACATCCTGCCATTTTTATCTGGGATATATTTGTATTACTTTTTATTAGTTTTAGCGCAGCATCTTTAATTGGATCTATTTTGCTAATAAGAAGAAGAAAATTAAGATTAATAGGAAGAATATCTGCAAAGCTGATTATGCTAATAAGTTTTGTAGCTACATCTATATTAGTTTATGGCTCTTTTATTGAGCCAAAAATAATAGTGGTAACAGAAGAAGATATACCACTATCGCTATCGCAGAATATTACTATCGCAGTTATTAGCGATATTCATATTGGACCATACTCAAGCAAAGAATATATAGAAAGAATTGTAGATAAAATAAATCATGAATTACCTGATTTTGTGTTTCTAGTTGGCGATTTTGTACATACAGAAGATGTATCCTTAGAAATGTTAGAACCGATACAAGATTTGCATGCCTCTGCAGGAGTTTTTGCAGTACTCGGCAATCATGATCAAGGTAGGCATGCTCGGTTTTTTGGGAAAGGTTACACTGGGTCAGATAGGAGTGAGCAGATCACATCTTATTTGGAAGGACTTGGAGTACGAGTACTTAGAAATGAGCATGAGGTAGTATCACTCGGAACAGAAGATTTAGTTATTTCTGGAATTGATGATATTTGGACAGGACATTCTAGTGTAGAAGATGCGCTAGATGAATCACCCGAAAAAACTACAATTCTGCTCTCTCATAACCCAAGTGTTATTGATAATAAAAAAAGCGAAGCAGTTGATCTAATAATCAGTGGACACACACATGGCGGTCAGGTCCGTATACCTGGCTTACCGCTACTAAGAAAAATACCTATAAGTATTGATCAATCATTCGACCAAGGCGTATTTCAACTGGATGGCAATAGGATATTAGCTATTACAAGAGGAATAGGTGAAACATGGACTAGATTTAGACTAGCCTCTTGGCCAGAAATAATGATCTTAAGGAATAAATAAAATTGTTATTCTTTCCATTTGATAGAACATCCAATCGCATTTGCTTCTTTAACTATTGGATCATTTCCTCGCACAAGAGCGTCTATTGCATTAAACAAACTTCTATCTACTACTTCGTTTGAGTCCTCCCAATTATCGTCAATCCTCCCTTTATATTGGAGGGTACGATCTATGCTAAATACGAAACAATGAGGTGTACAAAGTGCACCAAACTTCTTGGCGACCTCTTGTGATTCGTCGAAACAATATGGAAATGGATATCCTTTTTCATCATGCTTTATTTTCATATTTTCAAATGAATCTTCATGGTAGTTATCTGAATCATTACTATTTATAAGAACAAACTGCGCACCCTCTCCATCAAAATGATTTGCCATTTCAATTAGCCTATTCTCATAGGCCTGAGCATAAGGACAATGATTACAAGTAAACACCACAGCTAACACTGGGTCTTTTATAGATATCGATTGTACATTCAGCCCATCTGTAGCTGGCAGAGAGAATTGGGGTAATGAGTCCCCTATTTCTAAAATAGTTGAATTGTCGTCTATTAAAACCATAAAACAAATTAGTAATAAATCGTATAAAGCAGTATACACTCTTATGTACTAGACGTCCGCTTTCTATTTATTACTATCTCATTTGAAAAAACACTTCACTGCCACAGCCTTTGTTATAGATTCAAAAAAAAGAACTCTGCTTCTTTGGCATAAACGTTTAAATAGATGGATGCCACCTGGTGGACACATAGATGAGGATGAAATACCATCGGATGCTGCAACAAGAGAATGCAAAGAAGAAACTGGGTTAGACGTAGAGATAGTTGGCGATTCACAAAAAGACCACTTTGTAGATAATCCTCATGAAGGAAATAACTTAATAAAACCTATCGCATTCCTTTTGGAAAATATTCCAGCGAGTAAGGAACGTAACGAGCCTGCACATCAACATATGGACTTTGTCTACTTAGCTCGTCCTCTTGATGAAACAAAGGAGCCTATTATGCTGGAAGAAGAATCTAGTGATATTAGGTGGTTTACTAAAGATGAAATTACCGAGCTAAATATAAGTACTGAAATTTATTCCAACGTGAAAGAATATATATTGGAGGTTCTGCAATAGTGATATATTTGTTAGAGACCTTTCTTTTGGCAGGCGCTATTAATAACTTCTGCCAATATTGTTGATGCAATAATTATTGATCCTCCAATGGCTAGGATCCAAGAGAACGCGAATCCTCCAAGAAAGAATACTTCAAATACAAATGTAATAAGTATTGATATATTAAACATTAGGAATGCTATAAATCCATCTATACGTCTAAATGTTTCGTAATTAAGTATTTGACCAACTCCTGCTAAGAATCCGGCGCCTATTCCAAATAATACTGGAATCATAGTGAGTGAATGAACCATAGAATTTCCAGTTAAGAACAGCCACACAATAATAGGTAATATTGCTAATACGTGAGCTATAAATACATACATGTTCAAAGTTAAACCTGAGATCTTAGGGAATAGCTTCAAATACCTAATTTGAGACACTACGAGAACAGTATCTGCAATCATAGCCATTAATCCTAACATATCGCCGAATACTGATCCTCCCGACCCTTTAACTGTGCTATAGATAATAAGAGCGCTACCTGTAGACCCCATTAAAAATACTATAAATATCCAAAGCATCTTCTTTGGCTCTTTTAGATATGGGATGCTAGCCCTCCAAAGCAATGCCCCTACCATAAGCGCAAGAACCGGAGAGAAATTATTGAAAAGAATAAAGTTTGTACTAGTTGTATGTAGCAAGCTTGCATTTAAAAAATATGTAAACAACAGATAACCTCCAATGATGTTAAACAAAAGAATATTTTTAGGTAACTTTTGGATTTTTACTTTTGCTTTCCTTGTAATATGTTTAGCAGCTATCGCAAATGAAGTGATACAAAGTACCCCAATACCTGTTAAGAAAATTCTGATCAATGGATCAACCTCACTTGCAGGAGTGTATTTAATATACAAAGGCTGAATTCCCCATATTGTTACTGCAGATAACCTAAAGATATATCCCTCTACCTTTCTTCTTCTTAAAGCCATCCACTGCTTCTTTGTCAGTGGTTTGTTAACTTCCTTTGTAGCATTTGAGAATATCTGTTCAGTTACAAAAAACTTATAAGCTGTAAAGAACATAATAAATGTAAATACTGCAAAAATTGGAATTATAGACAACAGTCCAATAGCAATATTCTCATAAACAATTACAAAACATGCGCCAGCATTCATAATCACACTTAACCCAAAAAACCATCTATCTTTTCTTAGCAAGACCACGTGATGCCTAAGTAGCTTCAGTAAATGAAAATTGGCAAATATTGGAGGAAGAATCAGAGCAATCTGTAGTAAGAAAATAATTGCTGAATGAAAAGTGATTATTTTGCTTTGATAATGAGAAAATATTAAGAAATCTATTATTAAAAATGCAAATGACGCAATAAATGTCATCGTTAAAGCAAATTTTTGAGATATGGTCATCATTGTACGCAAAGATGAAAACCAGCTATGTCTCTCTATGGAACTAAGGAAATCTGCATAATGCATCTTGTCAGAAGATCGCCCTCTTATTCTAAGCCCAAAGAATTTTCCTTTTTTTTGTTTCTCCATAGCAATATTCCCAAGCCTTACATCATGTACTCTAGCAAGAGATGATAACTGTGGAATTACATCATCTCTATGCCTTTCCAAGACATCAAAATGAAGCCTAAATGGATAATTGGTTTGCTCTCTTCTCTTAATTTTTTCACCATCTTGTAATATATGTCTTACCTCACGTGGCGTAATTACACCTTCCCCGATCATTATGATTACCTCTTCAAAGCTTTCTCTTTGAAAATATTTTGAAATTTTTTCCTGTTCTTGCTTTGTAATTTCTCCAACTAGCTTTTTGTGAAAATGATCTAATTCTTGCTGTAATAATTTCTGACCAATTATAAATATCTCACTTCTATCGAACTCTTTTAAGGCTTCTGTAATTTGATTTCTTGCATGCTTTGTATTAACTATTTGAGACCACTTAAAGCTAACCTGCAATTCATCAGATAAATCTACTTCTATTACATCATCTTTAATAATATTAGTAGAAAGCTCTTTTTCTTGCCCATTTATACAAACTCTACATATCTTGTTCGCCTCTGCTCCAATAGAAAAATATGCAACATCTAGCGCAGTAGATTCTTGTGGAACAGAAATATAATCACCATTAACAGTTACTTGTATTGATTTTTTAAATATGTCCGATTGTAATCCCTGCCAAAAAGCTTCACTACTCTCACGAGTGGTACTATCTAGTTCTGCACTCCTTTCTAGCCAAGAAAATACTTTCAACTCATCTTTGTTTTCTCCAAATGCAGTTCTTAACACTCCATACCGTACCTGTTGATCCATTTCTGTTGTACGAATACGAATCTGAATAGTCTTATTATCTGGACCAATCACCGTAGTGTGCAAGCTTCTATATCCCGACTCTGGAGGTGATGCAATGTAGTCATGAAATCTACGCCTTACAGGACGATAAAGCTCATGCAACCTCTTAAAAACGCTATAGCAACTATCAATATCCCTTACAATTATTACACAATAATATGCACGATCTGCTGCTTCATCTGATTTATTTGGCCTAGGTAGATCATGAGAGCTTTTTATTAATTGCACACCCAGCACCATATTTTTTTCATCCTCATTCTTAATCTCTTTCTCTATTTTTTTTACAGATTTTCCTATCCCCACTTTTTGTTCATTCCAATGTCTTTCTCTTATTTGTGCTTTTTCAGGATATATATATGGAA
>Ga0209249_1003213_pt1 | contig 12053 bp, 19 predicted proteins | sample SaaInlV_200m_DNA_4_FD_184653 | JGI IMG/M metagenome (GOLD analysis project Ga0209249, IMG submission 184653) | Marine microbial communities from expanding oxygen minimum zones in the Saanich Inlet - SI037_S3LV_200m_DNA (SPAdes) (version 2) | ecosystem: Environmental > Aquatic > Marine >...
ATCGCCTTTATATAAATCTATCATTTACTGCTCCATTCTTTTACTAGCTATATCAAAATAACCTTCATCCATCTCTATACCAATAAACTTACGACCTAAGTTCTTACAAGCTACACCTGTTGTTCCACTACCCATAAATGGGTCTAAGACCAACTGCTTTTCATTCGTGTGTATCTTGACTAAGTGTTCCATAAGCGATATAGGTTTTTGTGTTGTATGTTCAGTTTTTTCCTTTCCACCAACTAAACCACTTACAAATTTAGGTCTTTCAAATTTATCATCTTGTCTATTAAATACCCATTTGGACTTCTTTTTGACTAGCCATACACCCATTTCAAAATCAGTAATATATCTCCTATCTCTATTTCTAGGCATAGGATTTAACTTCTCCCATCTAAAACAGTCTTTTATATCCATTCCTAATTTTTCAGCATATCTAGCTATATCGCCAATATTCTTCCAATCATTAAAGATAAACATTGAACCATTTTTGTCTAGCAACTCAACACCTTTATCAATCCAAGAGAATAAATCAAATCCCTTGTCCCATTCTCCAAAGTCGATACCTTTTCTGTGAGCTTGTTTACCATATTTATTTTTCATTGTATGAAAGTTATTATCTCTAGCTATATTATAAGGTGGATCAGCCAATACCATGTCCACAGACCCACTTTCAATCTCTTCCATACGCTCAAGGCAATCGCCCTTCATTAATCTTGTTGTCATATCTTTATCTCTCTTTAGCTCACGACTTCACCTCGATCTCTGCCCATTCTGCTTTTACTACTGACTCCCATTCGTGATTGTCAGCCTGTATTTCTATCTCAGCTTCAGTGTAGAAATAGTTAGTGAGTCTCGGAGACATACCAGTCTCAACTATGATCCACTGCCACATTTTGACCTTGTTCTTAGGTTCGGCTATCAGTCTGTAGCGTGCTACTGGGGTGTTGCCATTCCAGTTTAAGTTTCTGGCAAATGTTTCCCGTATTTCTTCAGTGTCAGCGTAACTCCACTCAACTTCTTGATCTTCTGGTAAGTTAGGTCTAGCTCCCTCTTGCCTGTACCAAGGAATCCAACCGTCTTTGTCTGGTACTATTCTATATTTAAGAGATTCATCTGATACTACATAACTAGATAAAGCCCAAAACCCATTCCCACGCTGCACCTTAACTTCCCAACCATCAGCCATCGCTCTCATCTGTTGATAATGTTTATGTTTTTTCATCTTAATTTCCTCCCTTCTACAATATTTTTAATTACGATCAGTCGCTGATCCTTACTCATTCTACGCTTAGGCTTCCAAGTCCTAAGCACATCATTCCTGCTGTTATCCTTTGGCATAGCTCTCGGTGCATCGAGCGGTATACCTTGTGCAACTCTTCTTCTTAATACTGATTCAGAATATGGGACAAACTTTGCCGCTTGCCTGATTGATGGAAATACCTGACCATCTGGCAGGGTTACTTTAATACCCTCTGTCATCGTCTACCTCTTAATTTATACCTATCTTCGGTCTCTCTAGTGCCTTGCCAATGACCAGCTAGATAAGCAAGTAACCCTACGGCAAAGATGAACGCTGTTTGTAGTAGCTCTACCATATCAATACTCCTAAAGTTAATGCAAATACAATAGCCGAAGCTATTAGAATACTCATCTCGGTTTTACTCTGCCAGAGCTTATTAGTTAAGCTGACTGGTTTATACTTTGTTGTGCAAGCTATACACATACCCTCTTGCAGGTGCGAGTGCTTACCACAGGTATCACACTCTCTTAATACTGATTCTTCCATTACGCACCTGCCTTAACTTCGATAGCGTGACCTGAGCTTGTGTACAGGTACAATCTACCCTGCCAGCTAACCAGCTTGGCTTTAATCTCTTTAGCGTACTGTTTTAAGTCACTCATTTTTGTTCCCTTGTTTAGCGTGATATTCATTTACTTCTCCTTTAGGTAATTACTGATATAGTTATCAATTAAATTCAACTCTGTCATCTCATCTCTGAGAGCTTTTCTAGCAGGGTGCATTTTGATTTGAGCTCGCTTCCTGTTTTTAGCTAGTATTATGTGGTGTTGCAAGTCTGCTATGGTAGGCATATCCAGCCTCCCCTAGCATTAGCCGCTTTTTGAGTTGTACCTAAATCATTCCAGCGAGCACAATATATTAGCTGTTCTAGCTCTAATCTTACATCTTGGTATACGCTTTCTCCCAATAGTGCGTCTAGCGCTTCTTGAATCGGAACATTATTCCTATTCATATAGCCTTTGAACGCCTGGTAGTCTAACTGGTACTCTTTCAGCGCCTGTCCGTAATTCTTATATTCTTTGCCGTTATACCTGAATCTTGTCATCATCTATACATATCTCCTTCGGTTAAAAATTAGGTGGTGCGTTTTCGTTCACAGGCGCACCGTTCCTGCATTACTAGAGCTTAAAAAAGGAGTGAAAAAGCCCTATGAACTTAACCTTTTAATGCTTCAATTAGCAATTTTTGTATACTAAACTTCCCTTTCACTTTTTTAATCACTTTCTCATCTACAGAACCTGCTACTAATAACCTGTATACAATAACAACCCCTTTCTGTCCGTTTCTATGTAGTCGTGCGTTAGTTTGTATGTAGTGTTCTAAGTTCCAGCTCGGCGTAGTCCATACTATATGGCGACCTCCGTGCTGTAAGTTCAGTCCGTGACCGGCAGAGGCAGGATGTATGGCAAGGAGGGGCATCTCACCATCGTTCCAACGCTTTATACTGCCGATACTATCCCTGACCTCTACAAGACCCTTAAACGCTCTCCTAAGCTGTTTCAGCTCGTGCTTGTATTGGTAAACTATTAGCAAAGGCTCCCCACCGATAGTATCTATAATATCTTGAAGTGCTTTTATCTTCTCTTCGTGCAATACTACTACCTCACCCCCCTCATCGTAGACACTCCCAGAAGTACATTGGAGGAGCTTGTTCACTAGCGTAGCGGCTGTTGTTGCCGTGATGTGTTGATCCTCTGATACTTCTGTTGTAGACTCTTTTTTCAAATTCTTATAGTGCGCCACCGCTTTGGGCGGCATATCGACAAGCACATCATTTACGATCATACTTGGTAAATCTAAATAGTCTGAGGCTGTTAGCGATAGACATACATCTTTACACTTGCCCTCAATCTCTTTTTGAGCACATTCTCGGGGTTCGTAAGTCCAATTCATATACCCAGCGATAAACCAGCGAGTTCTAAATGCTGTTATTGTCCTGCCCAGCCGATCCCCTCGATCAATCAAGTACAACTGCGCCCATAAATCGGTTAAGCCATTTGGTGATGGAGTTCCTGTTAGTTCAATTAGTCGCTCCCACTTCGAGGCTACTTTTCTTAATGCTTTGAATAATTTTGTAGCTCTGTTCTTAACTCGGGTACTCTCATCAATTACGACTGTGGGGTACTCCCACTTATGGTTTTCAATGAGCCACGGTACTACCTCAAAATTAATTAGGTAGATATCAGCTTTTTTTTCTAGCGCCTTTTTTCTTTTTGCTGGCGTGCCTGTTATTGATTGGTAACTGCAATCCGCCCACCATAAGGCTAACTCATCTACCCAAGTGTGGCTTATAACCCTTTTTGGAGCCATTACGATTATGGGTTTAGGTAGCTTTTTTAAGGCTTCTATAGTCGCTAATGTTTTACCGAGTCCGCACTCCGCCCATAACGCACAACGGTCATTGTCAAGAATATGTTTAATCGCTTTTTTCTGGTGCTTGTATAGTTTCATTTTCGGTAGTACCCATCGGTGACATAACCATCGGTTGCTAGTGGCAACCCTTTCGCCCATTCCGGCTTATCGCACATCGCTTTTGACAGCTTTTCATAGTCCGATGGGTCTTTGCTGTAGCATATAATCTCATCGTGTATGTGTATCATTGCGTTTAGTCCCTCTCTCTCACAGTTCTTTAGTGCGTGAGCGAGTAAATCTCTCGCAACGGCTTGGCATATATTCTCGACCAAAATCCCAGCCCAAATCCTTTTGTTCCCCATTATAAACTCGTTACCATCGGGTTTTGCGTCTGGGTAGTAGAGTACTCGACCTGAGGGGAGTTTACACTCCAAGCCAAATTTCGACTGTCTGTAGTGAATTGGTGGTAGGTTTGCATCAACGATACCTCCACGCTTTGCTGCCGCAAGGCACTTGCCCCAAAACCTCACAATCTTTGGGTTACTATCTCTCCAATCGGTAACTACTTTTTGTGCAATAGATGATGGAACACCAAACGCCATAACAGCCGCTTTACCACCTCCGTAACCAGCTCCAAGAGTAGCGCCTTTGCCATTCTGCCTTTGCGGTTTAGTCACATCGTGCTTTGTCACTCCGTACATCTTAGCGGCTGTTGCCTCATAGATCATACCCTCGCCTCTAAACTCTTCAAGCACCCAATCTTCACCAGCCAGCCACGCCAAAACTCGGCACTCAATGGCTGAGTAGTCTACAACAACCAAGTGTTCTTCTTGTGGTGGTATCAATGCGGCTCTAAGTGTAGAACCTAATAAACCCTGCACTTGATCGCCATATAGCATCTTTAACCACCCCAAATCACCGGTGGTAACAGCGGCTATTAGTTCTGGAGTAGCTTTGACTATCCCACGTGGGAGGTTCTGAGGCTGTACTCGTCTACCAGCCCATCTTCCCGTCTGTCCTGCGCCATAGTATTGTAATATCCCACGCACTTTACCATCGTGGCAATAGCTTTTTGTTATTGCTAGATATTTCTTTGAGGCTGTCTGAGCAAGTTGCTGTCTAGCTTCAACTACTTTTGCTACATTAATATTCAGCTTCTTTGTATCTATACCCTCTATTGTAGCCGCTTGCATATTATCAATAGCTACTCCGTGTTCGTTTAACCACTCTCTCAACTGCTTTGGTGAGTTAGGGTTGTCTAGTCTGGTGATATGTTTCTGCATTTCTATTAGTTCTGCTCTGTGCGCTTTGTCTATTGCTAATGCGCCCTGTACTAATTCTGCATCTATACATATCCCTCTATCATTTTGTCTCTGATCGGTATACCACACTTCTTTATCACATTCCTGCATTGGAAACATTATCATATCAAGTTCACGCTCAACTACAACATCTTGCCTACAATATAGGATAAACTCATCCCACTCTTCACCCTCTGGCTCCTGATATGGTGGTACACAAAACTTCCTGATTAGTGCCATCCCTCTTGGGCTTTTTCGTTGTCCTAAATCTAAAGCAACAGCTGCTCCATCTAAACTTGCAGGTAAATTCATCTGCCGTGCTCTTACCATCGTACAATCCCAACTTTCGATAGGGATATCTATACCTAGCGCTTTTAGTAGCACAATGCGCTCAAACTGCGAATTATGAGCGCAATAGGTAGCATCCCCATACACATCAATATTGGGTAGTCCGCCATCGTGTATAGTCCAAGTCTGAATTGCACCGCCGTCAACAGCCCAACAGCAGATTAATACCTCTACTTGTTCAGCATAAGCGTGTACACCTGACTTTTTAATATCTACAGGAGAACGGGTCTCAATATCAATATGTATTTTCATCTTATCTTACCAGGGAATATCATCATCTTCGCTTGATATAGGTTCTAAGTTCTCTGTTGTCTCAAATGCGTCTAAATCAGCGGCTGTGTCGGTACTGAATGGTTCACCCTCACCCCAGAACTGGATAGCGAGCAACTTACAATTGATGAATTTACCATAATCATTATCTTGCGCCCATATATCAAGCTGTGCATTGACATAGCACCCACCATACAACACACCATCCTCTTCGGTTAGTGCGGAGCGGTCTCTGTTTACCAGTTTAACCTTGCTTTTGTTCGCTCCTTTTATGTAGACCATATCTTCGTAACCATCGGTGATAACATCATCGTCATTGACCTTATCGTTACCCTCTCTAACCAATTTTCGGTCAGAGGCATTTTGCTTTTTGAGTACCGCTACAGCTTTTCCCTCAAACGCCTCTTTTGCAACTCTCTTAATTTCTTCCATCACCGCTTTGTGTTGGTCGCTATCAGGTTCCAGCAGAAACACCGCCGAGTATTTAGGGGCGTTCTTTTTAAACGCCTCCGGTTTGTATATTACAGGGTATGACATTCTTACATTTTTTAACATAAACATATTTACTCTCCTAGAGGAAATGAGGCGACTTGCGTAGAGCTTATCTCAGGTCTGTTGTCGCTGGTTTTTACAAGAGTTGGTTTCCCAACAGGTTTTACAGTGCATTGATCTAAGATCCCTGCGGCTGATTTCTTACCACCAAGAGCTTTTTCAATACTTGTTAAAGTAGCTAGTTTTCTCGGTTGGTATATTTCGTTTTCGCCAAGCCCAAACTCAGCTAGTACTTCGTTAGCTATTGGCGTGAATTTTCGTACAGATCTGCCGGCTACTAACTTGTAGCCATCAATTACTTCCCCATCGTTGGCAAGTCTTAGTGCGCCCTCTGTTACATCAGTACACCACTTCTTAACTTCGGGTACTAGCGGCAGTATCATTGATATGTCATCGCCTCTCAATAGATCTTCGTCTGAGTCACTTAATATTGAGAGTGTTCTAGCTCTGCATACAGATCTAGCTCTGCACCATTGGCAATTCTTTGGACTCGGCACGGCTAGTGCGTTCTCATCCCGTACAGCATCAACACGCTCTTTCACCCAATCGCCCCAATATAGAAGATCCTCTACGGTCATCACTTCGTGACTCTGATGGTCTAGTCGTGGTTGACTAATCACCATTTCAACAAGATCTATAGCGTGAGTTAATTGATACTTTTGTAATGCACCTAAAGCATACAGGCGCATCTGGCTATTCTTCTCTGCACTAACCGCTATACCTTTACCGAATTTAAGATCAATGATATACAGTTTTTTGCCATCTAATATAATGGCATCCGCTGTACCGAACCCATCAGGACACCACTCGGTGAACTCTACTTTAGATTCATAAGCAACAATAGCGTCTTTGGCATTAGCATACTCACGCACAAGATCTATGTAGGGCTCCAGATCTTGGGTGTGTTCTGGGAAGGGCTCTTTCTTCCCCATCAATAGTGCCTCCGCTTGTTCGTGGGCGTTTGTACCCTCGAGGCTCCAATCCTTATCCACTTCTACTATATCTGCGGCAATTCTTGGTGCGGCAGGGCAGTAGAGCCAAGTGCTGGAGGCGCTGGGGCTGAATATCTTGGCGTGACTCATTGCGCTAACTCCCGAAGCTCACTTAACCTATCAGTAATCTCTTTAAGCGTTAGCTCTGCAAGAGTTTTACCCGCCATTATTTTCTGAGCCTCTTTCCTGTAACCCTGTTTAGCTTTATCTGTTAGCATCAACAGTAGATCGTCCCGTAACTGTTCTACGTCAATTTCGGGTTTTGGCTTAGGTTTAGCTTTTGGTTTGGCTTTTGGTTTGGCTTTTGGCTTAGGTTCTGTTTCTGGTTTTCTTGGCGCTGGTTTCTTTGACGTGGGTTCATCAATATTTGAGGGTAAGTTGTCAGCAATCATATTGCCAATTGCTGTTAATAGGTTCTTAATCTCTGCTATATCTTTTTCAATGGTCATAGTGGTTCCTTAAAGTATTTGTGTGGAATGAGTTGACATTGTGTATATTACACGCTATAATGTGCATTGTCAAGGTTTATTTTCACTTTATTCTAAATTATTTTTAAGGGCGGTATTATGACACTACAAGAAATTGGAAAAGCATTGCAGGACAGACGTTTAGATATTGTCTCAGAGAAAACAGGGATCTCTCGAAACACTATTGCAGATATTAGGAAAGGTACTAATGTAAATCCCAACTACAAAACATTAAAAACGCTGGAGGAGTATTTGCAAGAAAGCTGTAACGTGGAGTGCGATAGTGATAAATAATCCAAGCCAATTTGTTAATGCCTTGTTTGATAATTTGCCAAAGGGTGCTCATCCTGTTGTGTGTGGTTTTACTAACGACCCAAAAAATGCAGGTCAATGGCATCCTATAGTTTTAAGCTCTAAGTTCCCCAAGCCCTTAAATAAAGCTATGAACTTGTATGTAGGTGTGTCCTCAGTATATAACTTATCAGAGAAAAAAGGGTATTCAGCTTCTGGAGCGGCGGCTCTACACTTTATGATGATCGATGATGTTACAAGCGCCAAAAAAGGCACGCTACCTTTAGATCCCACCTACATTATTGAATCAAGCCCTAATAATTACCAATACATCTACAAACTAATAAACCCCGTGACTGATAGAGTTTATGCGACAAGGCTCTGCAATGCCCTGGCGGATAAAGCTGGTGGCGATACAAGTTCAAAAGGAATGGTTCGCTGGGCAAGAATGCCTTATGGAACAAACACAAAATCAAAGTACAATAAGCCTCGTACAAAACTAAAAGATCAGTCATTAAGCTGGGTCTCATACTCGGTAGAAGATATAATCGAAGCATTTGACCTAAAAGTGGAGCCAACTGAAGATGCTGAAGCAAGTTCACAGCTAGAGCTGGAAGAGATAGACGCTCTGTTAGAAGTAATAGATCCAGACGGCACTTATGACGAGTGGAATACCGTAATGACTGCAGTAAATGCAGCAGGTGGCACTTATGAACAGGTTGTTGAGTGGAGTCAGAGAGGTAGTAGTTATGACCCAAAAGCATTAACGAAAGCTAAGTGGGATAGCTATACCCCAGACTATACCAATGGTATTACAGCACGGACGCTAGTTAAACTAGCAATTGATAGTGGCTGGGAGGGTAATCTAAATTTAGCTGTAATAGAGGAGTTTCCCTCAGCAGAAATACAGAGTGTTGAACTGCTAGACCCAATTGAGCCTGAAACATACACAAAGGCTGACAAGTTCCCAACAGCGTTACTATCAGCACCGACCAAAATTGCACAGGCTATTTTAGATTACACAATATCCAATAGCACGAGACCTCAACCAATTTTGGCGCTAGGCACAATGTTGTCAGTATTGTCAGCGGCTACTAAGAACTTATACCAGACCCCTACAGGATTACGGGGTAACTTATATCTAGTATTAGTTGGTAGAACCTCCAGCGGCAAGAACGCTCCTCTACGAGCGGCTACTGAAATACTAACGGGGTCAATGGCAAACTCAATTGTGAGTAGACTAGCATCGGGAGCAGCACTACATAAAAAACTGGTGAATCAAGGGAATTTGTTAGTCTCTACAGATGAAATTGGACTATGGTTATCCAGCGTTATGCACTCAGACGCATCGCCACATTCAAGGCAGATTGTGGATATTATGATGGAGTGCTTTACAGCCGCAGACCATATCTTCTTTGGAAAAGCATACGCAGACAGCAAAAACGACCTTGAGGACATAAACAACCCTTTCCTCACGGTCATTGGCGCAACAACAGCCAGCGCACTCTTTGAAGCAGTAGAGGAAAAGGACATACATAGTGGTATGTTCAACAGGTTCTTATTCTTACAGTCCGAAGATATGCCAGACAAAGTATTCACACCTAAGCAGCAGATACCACAACCACTAAAGGACTGGGTGGCATCAATGGAAAATGGGGTAACAGACTTTAAGAACTTCTACACTCCTGATAACCCATACACAGTACCGATAGATGAACCGGCACTAGAAACGCTACTACAATTTTCTAACAAAGCCGAAGAGCATATCAGAAAATCGGAACTAGAAGCGGCGCTATGGGGTAGGGCAGATGAGCAAGCGCATAAGATAGCAATGCTGTTAGCAGTCTCCAAAGATAAAGATAAACCTGTAGTAACAAAAGAACTAGCGGTGTGGTCAACAGCATTTATGCGGCATCAAATAAAGTATATGTCCGAAACTATAGCTAAAAACGCCACCGCAGGGAAATTCGAAGAGGGCGCAATGAAGTTGCTGGAAGTTATAAAGCAAGCCAAAACGTATAAGTTCACTAGAGGGCATCATCAAGAGTTCTTGGATAGAGGCTACATCACAAGAACAGTACTAGCGAGGAAGTCTAAGGTCAAAGGAGCCTCTTTAGATGAAACTTTGAAGTACTTAATTGAGGCTGAATATGTAGGGGTGGATATGGTTAAAGGAAAAGCTAAAATGGACTGTAAACCAACTAAAGTTTTCTGGGCACTTTAAGTCGATAATTATCCAAATAGTAAAGCACCAAGTAAAATAGTAAAATCCGGTGCTTTACTCGTGTTTTTGGGATTTCAGGATTTTGGTGTTGGTGCTTTACTGGTGCTTTTGGTGCTTTACTCGGTGCTTTTCTTTTTGAGCTAAGTGGCTGATGGCTAAAGGTTAAAGGAGTATTATATATAGTAAAGCACTAAAACCCTCTATGTATACTTATCTATCTGTTTGTAGGTGAAATTGCCTAAGGTTGTGTATAGGGGGGTGCTGGTGCTTTACTACGTGATTAGCTGGTATAGTGAGGTCGCTTTTGAGCGTGGTAGGTCGTCTTTTTTTAAAAGGAGTTTAGGTTGTTAGAAAGTAAAATTGAAGGATATTTTAAGAAGAAGTTTGAGAGCGCTGGAGGTATGTTTTTAAAGTTCACAAGCGCTATTGCAGGAGTGCCCGACCGTGTTGCTATATTAGGGGGTAAGGTATGGTTCATAGAGCTAAAGTCAGAGGGTAAGAAGCCCAGACCATTACAGCAGAGGGTAATAGCAAAGATGCAGAAAGTGGGCGTGAACGTAATTATTATTGATTCTAAGACAGGTGTTGACACTTTTTTACAGGAATGTATAATAGAGACTAAACTTAATAGGAGAGAATAGATGCTGAAAGATCCAGAGGGTAATAAGATGAGGGGTGTGCGTATGCCTAACGAAATGTGGGATGCAATGAGGGAGTTGGCAGGAGAGAATTATAGATCAACTACACAGGAAATTATATATGCGCTAAAGTACCATTTGGCTGTTAATGGGTATGAGATTACTGACGATGAAAATTAGAAAGAAAAAGGCGGAAGTGCCTAGAAATGAACAGTTTGACGCTAAGGAGCTTCGTAATGGTCAGGTTAGATTAGCTAATAGACCTAATATAGCTGATAAGGCTGAAATTGCTCAAAATCCAAGTGGCGGTATAGCTAATAATGTTAAGACTATAATTGATTGGGGCGCAGTTGCAGAGATGGCAAAAATGATGATGACAGCGAGGGAAATCGAGCGTGTTTTGGGCGTAAGCGATGAAACTTTGAGAGGTGCTTGCCGTAGAGACTTAGATATGAACTTAGGGACTTATCTAAAAAGGGAATCAGAGGGAGGTAAGTTGTTGTTAAGAAAGAAACAATTTGAGGTTGCAGTGGAGAAAGGGGATAGGACTTTATTGATTTGGCTGGGTAAGAATTACCTCGGACAATCAGATCAGGTACAGGCTCATATAGAGGCAGACTTAAATCTAAAGGTAGAGTTTGTTGGGGATGATGACAAGGATCTACCCTACATTGACGGCGAGTTAGAGGATTAAGAGTTTTCGAGTTCATACGCTATTGGAGAGTCCCAGCAACAGCCGCGCCAAGGAAAAAGCCCTTGTCACGCCTCTTGCATCAAAAGCAACAGCATCACACTATCCAGCCATAAAGCCTGGAGGCTTTATGACCTATTTCCTTCATTTTGAGTTATGCTCTTTGGCTTGCTTTATAAAAGCACATAAAAGCGAAAAAACAGCAACAGCCGTGCCAGAAAAAGCCCTGTCACGCCTCTTGCAGAAAAAACAGCAACAGCCGTGCCAGAAAAAGCCCTGTCACGCCTCTTGCAGAAAAGGCGAAAAGCTCAGTTTCAAGCATTTCTCATATGATTTTGAGCATTTCCGTCATTTTTTTGACGCTTTGGAGCATTTCCTTTAGACTCTACTATCCTTCACACTTTTGGGCGTTCCCCTACGGGTCAGGCTGTTCGTGGCTCCCTAGACGGTCGGTACGCTGGAAAAGCACCAGCGCACTAAACCACTACCATCCTTAACGCAGTCTGTTGCTTAGTTGCTTAGTTGCTTGGTTGCTTGGTTGCTTAGTTGCTTAGTTGCTTAGTTGCTTAGTTGCTTAGTTGCTTAGTTGCTTAGTTGCTTAGTTGCTTGGTTGCTTGGTTGCTT
>Ga0209249_1003231_pt1 | contig 11991 bp, 12 predicted proteins | sample SaaInlV_200m_DNA_4_FD_184653 | JGI IMG/M metagenome (GOLD analysis project Ga0209249, IMG submission 184653) | Marine microbial communities from expanding oxygen minimum zones in the Saanich Inlet - SI037_S3LV_200m_DNA (SPAdes) (version 2) | ecosystem: Environmental > Aquatic > Marine >...
CCATTAAGCTCTTAGAAAAATACCCATACTTACCGCGATGGCCAACAACAGTTTTTGAACAGTCCCTCGATGATCCTCCTCCAGAATATTGGACACAAGGTTAAGTTAATTTTGGATAGGCTTTTAAGTTAGCAAAAAAGCGAGCCACATGTCTATCATTATGGGGGAAGGCTTTTTATTGAAAAGGCGTTGACTTCTTTTTTCAGTAGTGGCTGCATTCAAGATTTGACCGGTGCGCATTAGTATTCATAGTCTGGGTTTTTTAAAAGTTTTGGGCAACCCCGTATATGGTATACAACCTTTTTTTAAATTTGGATTTTTGATTCAATTATATTTGCCCTGGGCATTATGCCCGGCCATTTCCCTGTATTAATTTTTATAATATATTCATCCCATTCTGAAAATTTTTTCCGGGGTACGAACAAAAGGATATAAAAAATTTTAGGGAGCCTGGGAACTCAATCTCCAATATTCAGTAATGGAGCTTTGGCTCATTTGATGATGGCGATCCCCCATATATTGAAATGACAGACTTATTCAAACAAGAGTTATTTTATGGAACATTTTTCTCTTCAAAAATAGGCGTTTATACCTATTGACGAATCAATTTTAATTTACTAACCGTTCTTGGACAATAGTGAGATTTTATTTTAAAATTTAAGTTGTTTGGGAATAAAAAAAAGGTGGATTAATTAAGTAATTGATGTATCATAAAAAGATATTCGGGAAATAGTCTGTCGGCATGTATTTTTTTAAATTGAATGCCATCAATTCCCTGGCGATTATCATTTGGCGATGTGAGTAGAATATAACAAGCATATTGGTGTTCTTTCCAAAATTTAAATTAAACTATAAAAGAGGCTTCATATGGTTGAAAAAAAAACTTATGAGGAATTAGAAAAAAGGATTCATGAATTAGAGGAATTAATATCCGAGCATGAAACTGTTGAAAAATCCATGGCTCTTTCAAATATAACGTTTGAAGGGATATTAATTCATGACAATGGTATAGCTATAGATGTTACTGCATCTTTTTTAAAGATGTTTGGCTACAATAAAGAAGAAATTATTGGTAACAATGTGATTAAATTACTTTTGCCAGATGAATATCATTCCATAGTAAAAAAAAGAATTCGCCAAAATAGTGTGGAGCTCTATGAAGTGATGGCGATAAAAAAGGATGGGACATTTTTCCCGATAGAAATTAAATCAAAAGACATAAAAATCGGAAATAAAAAAATTAGAATCTCAGCCGTCAGGGATATCAGCGAAAGGAAAAAAGCAGAACAGGCCCTGCACGAGAGTGAAAAAAAATTCGCACAAGCCGTTCAAGCAAATCCTATCCCAACTTTTATTATTGATAGGGACCACGTCCTCACGCACTGGAACAATGCCTGTGAGAAGTTGACCGGTTTTTCAACAGTTGAAATGTTGGGGACCAAGAAACACAGGGTTGCCATCAATGAAAAAGAAGGAGATGTCCTGGCTGATTTAATAGTGGATAGGAAAACAGATCCAGAGATAAAAAAACATTATGAAGAAAAAATTTATTCGTCTGCCTTTGCTGAAGGGGCATATAATGGCGAAGCTTTTTGTCCTAAACTCAAAGAAAATGGCAAATGGCTTTTATTTACAGGCGCACCTTTAAAAGATCAAGAGGGCAATATTATTGGTGCCATAGAAATTTTGCAGGACATCACAAATCAGAAACAGACGGAAGCCCAACTCCGACAAGCCCAAAAGATGGAATCCGTTGGCCGCCTGGCAGGTGGGGTTGCCCATGATTACAACAATGCGCTCACAGCGATCATGGGTTACACTGAACTTGCCATGATGGATTCAGATCCGGCAGGGCCATTGCATGCTGATCTCAATCAGGTTCTCAAAGCTGGCAGACGTGCAACGGACATTACCCGGCAACTTTTGGCCTTTGCCAGAAAGCAGACCATTGCCCCTGAAGTGCTTGATTTGAACGGGAATGTGGAAAGCATGCTTAAAATGCTCCGGCGACTTATCGGTGAGGACATTGACCTTGTCTGGATGCCTGGCAATGGCGTTGGGAATGTCAAGATGGACCCCTCCCAGATCGACCAGATCCTGGCCAACCTGTGTGTTAACGCCAGAGATGCCATAAAAGGAGTTGGCAGAATCACCATTGAAACTGAGAATATAGTTTTTGATGCAGCTTACTGCGCCGATCATCTGGGTTTTGTTCCAGGCAGGTTTGTTCTTCTGGCCGTAAGCGACAATGGCTGCGGCATGGACAAAGAAATATTGAGCAATATTTTTGAACCGTTTTTCACCACAAAGGATGTAGATAAAGGAACCGGCCTGGGACTTTCCACAGTCTACGGTATTGTCAAGCAGAACAACGGGTTTATAAATGTTTACAGCGAACCAGGCAAAGGGACAGGTATAAAAATTTACCTGCCACGGCACGATGGCAAAGCTGTCGAGATCCAGGAGGAAAGTACGGCAAAGATCCCCCAGGGCCACGGTGAAACCATTTTGCTTGTGGAGGATGATCTTTCCATCCTTAAACTTGCTCAGAAAATCCTTAAAGGACTGAAGTATAACGTTTTGATTGCAGATACACCAAAAGGGGCCATAAAACAGGCACAAGATCATAAAAGTGAAATTCACCTGCTCGTCACAGACGTGATCATGCCTGAAATGAACGGGCGTGAACTGTCAGAACAATTGAAATCCCTTTGCCCAAATTTAAAATGTATGTTCATGTCCGGATACACTGCCAATGCCATCGCCCATCATGGAGTCCTGGACGAAGGGGTGCACTTTATTCAAAAGCCATTTTCCCAAAAAGATCTGGCAACAATTGTCAGAGAAGTATTGGATGAATAGAAAAAGCTGATTTTTTAATTAAAACCTGCCTCTATATCTTGTGGTTGGGAAGAATAATATTTTGTCCTCTGGCATTCAATTATATGAACCAGAACCAGCATCAAAAGCCATTCTTCCGCATTCTACTCTATAATATACAAAAAATATTTTCTCCGAATCCCAAGATTTTGATTTTGAAAATTCCGCTTGCTCTCCAATATAGTCTCGTGGGATCTTGATTTATTTGGTCATGCAGTTTTTCATATAATGTAATTTGGATATCTTCTTGCCTTTGTCCCCTCCCCTTTTTTTTTATAACTCCGGAAAAAACAGATAAGTTTTCTTAAAAAATAGGTAGTTTACCTATAGACGAATTAATTCAAGTTTGTTAAGACATCGGAAAAAAAATCGACAAAAAAAAGGAGGGGGTGACCTATGGCATATGAGATTATTTGGGAAACAAAAGGCGCACAGATTGTCTTCAAAGAGAAGCCCTCGTACGAGGAAGTTTGGCAGGCGAATAATGAATTTGTTTTAGATGCCCGCTTTCCCAGTGCTATGTATGTACTGTATAACCTAATTGATGTTAAAAAATTCCCAATAGAGTCGAAAGATATAAAAAAGACAGCAGAAATAGATGCAAAGCTATACGAAATCAATCCTGATATAAAAATAGCAGTTGTAGGCACTCTGGCAGTAATGAAGGGAATAATAGGTATGTACAAAGTCTATTTCGGATTGGCTTTAAATGGTAAAATATGGGAAATCAAAACATTTAACAGTATTGATGATGCCAGAAAGTGGCTTGATACCTAAGAAAAAACAGCAGCGGGAGCGGACAAGCCGAGCAGTTAAGCTTACACTATATGAACCAAGACCGTTATAAGAATCCATTTTTTCAAATTCAACTCAATAAATTCATCATATTCCCGAAAATTATTTTTAATATTTCCACCAGACAAATTGGTAATGCGTACCCTCTATTCTTTTTGATTAAATTCAGCAAATATACAAGTAGACCGGCCCTGAAAGATACTTCTATATCAAACAGAGCCTAAACAAAAACATACCTAATAAGGGGGGCATGAAATGTCTATTTCGTATTTACCAGAAGTTGAATCTCAGATAAACAAGTATTTCAATTCTCAAAACACTATGGCTTTAGCAGACAGCACAAAGGCATTGTATAATGCTGTCATCAGAAAAAAACTCTTACCTTTTTGCAAAGAACAGAGAATCGACAATCTCAATGAAAAATTCACGGACCATATGGACGGTTTTGGTGGGTTTCTTCGGGATAAAAAAGTATCAGCCCACACGATTCAATCTTATTTGACCATCACAAAACTTTTATTCACTTACCATGGACATCATATTAAGCATACATACAAAATCCCTCGGCAGGATAAACAAGCCTTCGATTTGAAACATGAAAAAAGATGGTTCTCTGGAGAAGATATTGCAAAATGTAAAACTTACATATTTAAGATCAATCATATCCGGAATCATCTGCTTGTTAGATTAATGTGTGAAACCGGGGCCAGAATTAATGAAATTGCCAACATCTGTGTTGGTGATATAAAATTCAAAGAAAAGGCTATCCTTTTGTCCTGGTCAAAAACTACACCACGACCAGTTTTTTTCACCCCAGAAACCGCAATTTATTTAGACAAGCATCTGGAAGCATCTTTCCCTGATCCTGAGAAAGATTCATTTAAAAAGGTCTTCCCAGGAAAAAATATGATTTACAAAATTATTGACAGCATGCTTAAAGACCTTGGCATTAAAACAAAGGGTGATGGAAGAGGGCCGCATACCTTCCGCCATTATGTGGCAACAAATTTGCGTTACAATTTTAGGATGGATCTGGATCATGTTGCCCGTTTATTGGGAGACACTCAGAAAACAATAAGTTCCAGATACCTTCATCCAACTGCTGAAATGTTGCACAATTTAATTAATAGAGCATCCGGCTGGTAAAAAAATGAAACCATCCCCAAGGTGATTTACTTGGGGATTTTTATTTTATTTAAAAATCCTACCCCAGGTTTATAGGCATGATGTTAAAATATTAATGAGAGAATTCAGTATCAATCGGTTACAGGAACTATCCAATTATGTTGCCAGTTTATTTTGTTGCGTGATTTTCTTCTAAAAATTTTTTAAAATATCTATTTTCTTTGGATTTAATTATTTTACAATAAACAGATCAACGATAAAATGATCTTTATATTTTCCTATTTCCGGTTCGGAAATATGTATAATCTTCGTACTCAGGGATACAGGATTTACTGTGGCCTGTTCCGGATGGTATCGCATATCATATATATCTCCAACATGCAGATGATTCAAAATTTTTGAATCTTTTTTGACGAGTATTCCCATCCCCTGTGAAGAAAAATCTCTTAATTTAAAATGATAGACAAAGGGAAGATCTACAAGCCTGAACTCAACACTGGAATAAGCGTTGGCAATTTCTCTGACTTCTGATCGTAAATTTGAATGTGAATTTTTATCTGATGGCATTTGTCTATTTCTTTTTCATCATCATTTTTCGTGTGACCTCCGGTTTAGAAATTCCCTTGCAAAAGTAATATAGCTTTTTGACCCTGTTGACATTTTATCATATAAAATTATCGGCAACCCATAGCTTGGTGCCTCACCAAGATTTATATTACGCGGTATTTTTGTATTAAAAACCATATCTTTAAAATATTTTTTTGCATCTTCAACAACATTTTGGGCAAGATTTGTTCTTTTGTCATACATGGTCAAAAGTATCCCGTTTATCTTTAATCCGGGATTAAAAGATGATTTGACGCGTTTTATGGTGTCTAAGAGTTGACCCAGGCCTTCCAGGGCATAGAATTCACTCTGAAGCGGTATCAAAATAGAGTCTGAAGTTGTAAAAGCATTTAATGTCAACAAACCTAAAGCCGGTGGGCAATCAATGATAATATATTCAAATCTTCCTTTTAGCGGTTCCAGAAGTGTTTTTAGCTTTTTCTCCCTGTCTTTTGACGACACCATCTCAATTTCAAAGCCGATGAGATCCATATTGGCGGGGATCATCATTAATTTTGGCAATGCCGTGGGGAGAATAATATCCTCAACCTCTGCCTCACCAATAAGACCCTGATACAGAGAATATTCCAGGGAGGGTTTATCGATTCCCATACCCGTTGTTGCATTTGCCTGGGAATCACAATCAACTAGTAAAACTGTTTTTCCAATTTTAGCAAGAGCGGCTGAAAGATTAATAGAAGTTGTTGTTTTGCCAACTCCCCCTTTCTGGTTCGCTATACTGATAATTTGAGTCATAATCAAAATTCATTATCACAATTACATTTCTTAGGCAATCAGTTAAAATTTTCAAATTTTATTTTTTGTCACTGTTGTCCAAAAACGGGTTTTAAATAAAAAATCGTTTTTGGAATTCTCCTTGTGTGGCATGGTTAATTATCGCCAAGGATAAGAATCATAATCTAATCCATATGGTTTACAAACGCTTTCTTTTTTTATTCTCAGGGAATATTCAAAAAGTATTGGATAGAACTTAATGTCCCTGGCAAGAATAATAGACTTATGTTGATTCGCTTTTAAGGCTTCCAGAAATTGTAATATAGCAGGAGCATTCTTCTGACTATTTAAATTATGCTTGGAGTCTATATCTTGTGTCTTGAAAGTATAATATTCTGTCCTCTGGCATTCAATTATATGAACCAGAACCAGCATCAAAAGCCATTCTTCCATATTAAACGATATAATATATCAAAAACATTTTGGCAACTTCTGGAAAAATATTTTCCTGGCTTGAACAAGAATCAACTTGGTCTCCAATATAAGATAATGGAAGTTTAAATATTTTGATTTTGCTTTCGGCTATATAATTGAATATTTTTTTGGGGAATTATTTGCTTTGGGTCTCTATTTTAGTACCATAATTTTCGGTATGAGAATTTTAATAAAGGGATGTAATTTATCTTCAATTTTGTTGCGTAATTTTCTTCTGATGATTTTTTAAAGGGCGTATTTTCTTCAAATTTAATTCTTTTACTTTTCACATTTAGTATTCCATACTCGTTGATCAAAGATTGGTATCGTTTTGGCAAAATCAGCAGTCTTTTCGTATTGTGCAGCGCCTCTTCCCAATATCTAAGTTAAGAACAAAGCCAATGCAGGGAATTTTATTAACAATAAAATCATTAAAAAGATTGCCAATACAAAGGGAATTATCCATACAAGAATGTCTTTAATGCTGCCACGTCCACGCACGCCCTGGGTAACATAGAGATTCAAACCAACCGGAGGGGTGATAAGTGCCATCTCAACCAAAAGGATCATGATAATACCGAACCAAATGGGGTCATACCCGAGACTCACAATAATGGGATGCACAACCGGTATAGTCAAAGCCATCATGGAAAGTGTCTCAATAAAGACGCCCAGAACCATATACATTAAAATGATTGCAAACAACGTATTTGCTGCTGAAAAACCCAGGGCATCTATGAATTCTGTAATTTGTTTTGTCAAACCAAGAGAAAGGAAAATAAAATTTAAAAAATAAGCGGCAAATAAAATAAGCATTATCATGCCGGTGGTTTTCATGGTACCTTCAGTTGCTTCAATAAAGGTCGTCCAATTAAGTTTTTTATAATAAGCGGTTATACCAAAACTGATGAGCACACCAAGGGCTGCAGACTCTGTTGGCGTTGCAAGCCCTGTGTATATGGAACCCAGCACCACGAGAAAGACCACAAATATAGGGATAAGATCTTTAAGGCTTGCGATACGCTCTGTCATGGTGGCTTTTGTGCTGTCACTGCCAGTGCCCGGATTGATACTGCAAATGATAAAGATGATGGCCATGAAAAGCCCGGCAAGCATTAGCCCAGGCACAATACCGGCAATAAATAATTTGGGAATGGATGTGTTTGTTAAAAAACCATATACAATAAGATTAATGGAAGGGGGGATTAAAATACCCAAGGTCCCTCCTGCTGCGATTGATGCTGAAAAAAAGCCTTCATTATAGCCGAACCGCCTGCATTCAGGAAAAGAAATCGTTCCCATCGTGGCAGCCGTGGCAACACTAGAACCGGAAGTGGCTGCAAATATTGCAGACGATGCAATATTTGCATGCAAAAGACCCCCAGGTATCCATGATAGCCATTTATCCATTGCCCGATACGTCCGCTGGGCTATTCCGGACTTCACCAGAAGCTGGCCAAGCAATATATAAAGGGGAATTGCAAAAAGGTTATAGTTTGAACTGACATTCCATATCACTTCGCCCATTGCCCGGTGAAAAGGTAATGTGGAAAATGTTTTTGTCAGGATAAAACCCAGGTTCCCCATTGCAGCACCTACCGTCATACTGGCAAGCAGAAAGGCAATCAATACAATAAGCGTAACAATCCAGATCATTTATTTGTCTCCATCACAGTTTTGAATGCCCTTGATATCTATACCACTTTCTTCCTTAATCTCTTCTTCTAAAACCGGGCAGCCTGCAAATTCCGCCATCTCTTTAAACTGTTTTTTAAAGGCCATTTTTAAAATCATAAGCGTGAATACAATCACAACAATAAAAAAGAATAAAAGGCCTGAGAACCATAGAATTTGTGGAATCCACATAGGTGTCTGTAACGGGGTATTTGCCTTGGAAAACCTTACAATGGACGTTTTTAAGGTTTTAAAGGTATAATACGTCATGGGTGACACAAACGTTGCAAGGGCGATAAATGCAACTACATCAAGAATGCGCTGTATAAAAAAAGGTAGTTTAGCATACAAGAAATCGATTCTTATATGACCTTTTTTGATGAGGGTATAGGAGAGTGACCATGCACAGACAATTGCAAATGTGTAAGCTGACAACTCATCTGCACCTTTGGTTGAAATAAAGAAAAATTTCCTTAAAATAACTTCTAGCGCAATAAACAAAGACATTCCCACCAAAAGAAGCCCGCACATGATAACTGACCCGGAAGATATTTTTTCAAGCTTTTTGATTAGCCCCATTTTACAGACTCCTTTGTAATGCTTTTTTGCCCCTGTGAATCAATTTATGTATCTGCTCATCCTTTATTTTAAGATTTTATCAACTCAATAAAAGAATGAGCAGAATTGTAAAGCACGTGCAAACTTATATTCAAAAAACGATTTATTGGGGAACGGCTTTTAAACCCACGACTTTACCAATTGTATCATTCCAGCGTTTGGTGGCGTCAGGGCCGACCTGGGTTGCATACTTTGGCAAAACATAGTCTTGCAACAATTTTTTGGAAAGCTGTACATCGCTGTCAGAAACAGAAACCAACTTCATTTGTGCTTCTGTATCTTTGTATGCACCTGTTGCGGTGAGACGTTCAACGCCTTCTACTGTTTTTGTTTTTGCCACGGCCCAAGCAGGTTCAATTACATTCTGATTATAAATTTCAATAAATGTTTTCTGGGTCTCGGCACCCATGCCGTTCCAGGTATCCTTGTTCATCACTGCCACCATAAGTGCCCAGCCGCCAACAGGAATCGGCTGCAAATATTCAGTGACTTCGCCCCATCCTGCATTGAAGCCCGGAAGACTTCCAGCGATTGCTGCATCAATAACACCACGGTTTAAGGCCTGAACAACTTCAGAAAATTCTGTGGTAACGCCTGTCGCACCTAACGCATCTAGGAAAGCTGCGGTTGTCCAGCCACTGCCACGGACTTTTTTCCCTTTAAGATCTGCAAGTTTAGTAATGGGAACTTTAGAAAAAATCATTTGAGCGGGATACGGTGTAACGCCCAGAAGCTTAACATTATAGCATCGCATAAACGCCTCTTCCATCACCGGGGTATATGCGTTAACAACTTTACGTGCGGTTTCAATATCCCATGATAAAGCTGGTAGATCCAGTCCTGCCAGTTCAGGGCAGTCAGATACGATATAATTGGTCAACGTATGTCCTACATCGAAAATGCCACTGTCCATCTGTCTTAAAAGGCCAACACCATTTACATTTATCTGACCAAGTGTTGTAACCACCTCTGCCTTTAGCTTGCCATTGCTTTTTTCGGCAAGCCCCTGTGACCAGAAAGGGCCTTCAATATCTTTATATTGTGTCAAAAAACTCCAACTGCCCACAACCCTAAAATTTTGTCCAAAAGCGGGTACTGCAAAAATAAAAATCAATGAAATGACCATAGCATACTTTGCAAATCTACTCATAATTTCGCTCCTTGGCTTTTAATTTTCTTTAAACATGATATACGCTTATTTTTTCCTTTTTTATTGCAATTTGAAAATTTCAGATTGCGCTTCCACCTATTCCTATTTTTTTTAATTTATTTTTTCTTGCCCCCTTTCTGTTAATTAATTACATTATTAGACCTTTACCATTTTAATAGTGCCTTTCTCTTTGCCGTAAACTTCAATCTGGGCGGCAGTGGAAAGTGTGTTGGGTATGACAGGGTAGAGCAAGGGTGTTGAATCTGGCACATCAATACCTTTGGCGGAAAGTTCATCCAAGTGATGTTTTACCTCTTTTTGATCTCTGCCTGTAAATCCCGCATTCACCATTCTATTCACGGTGAATGGTACCGATTCAATCATATTGTTTTTTTCTAATAACAGGAATATTTCCACAATAATTCCTTTATATTATTTTTTGTGATATCTGATTTCAAATGTAACGCAACCCTGGGGAATTTTATACGGGCCATGTGTCATTCCGGGTGGTCGACATGCATAATACCCTGGTAGATAGGTTTCTTTTTTTGCGATGTCATAAAGGCTGCCTTCAACCAAAAGCACCTCTTCCCAGAAATCATGGATTAAGGTTTCTTTTGTTTCAATACCGGGTGGGAATTTCAGCATGCGGGTATAATCTCCGGTATCAGAATCAAGGCTCAGAATTTTTTCCTTTATTCCTAAGCTGTCTCCCTCCACATTTTGCCATTCATATTCAGTATCATAATCAATAAATTCTATTTCTGGTTTAGCCATTTTTATTATCCTCTGGTTTGTTTGATTTAACTGCTTTTTCACTAGCTTTAAGATGGGATTTCATCTGTTTAATAGCATTGCTAACATTGCCTTTTTCCACAGCGCGCATTATGCTTTCGTGCTCGCTGACAACCTCCTGCATACGCCCTTTTGCTTCCAACCCTTTTAAACCCATAAGCTGTATAATATCTCTGATATCCTGCATCATCTCTATGAGATAATTATTGTCGGTATGCTTTATAAAATAGGAGTGAAAGCTCCTATCTGTTTCTATGAATTTGGCTGTGTCTCCGAGCTGGGTAGCATTTTTTTGATTCATCAGGCACTTTTGTAAATAGGATTGATCCAAAATTTTATAATTGAGACAGGTTTTTTTAATAGCTAACAATTCAAATGCTGCTCTAATCTCAAAAATTTCTTCTATTTCCTTATTGGAAAAAGTATTGATGATCACCCCTTTCTGCGGTAAAAATTTAACCAATCGTTTTGATGATAATTCAAGAAGTGCTTCTCGGACAGGCGTTCTTGAAATTCCAAGGGAGTCGGCAAGGCTTTTTTCATTGTAGAGCACACCCGTAGATAGTTCGTTTGTAAGGATAGAGTGCCGTAAGGCATCAAGAGCTTTCTTTGCCAAGGGTTCTGGTTTGTTTATTCTATGCATCGCCATAAGTTTATTTCTTCCTCAGGTTTTTTAAACAATGGACGAATTCCATACTTAATGTAGTATATTACATGTAACATGGAGTCAATGAAAAATTAAAAAGGTCCAAAATCAAGTTAGTTCTCATTTTTGGGATATTGTCATATTTTATTTCAAACGAAGGCTTTCTTTTTTGCTGACAAGCCAAATTCCATAGAGAAAGAGGGCTTCAGTAAACAAAGTCATTCAAATGCGAGGCAGGGAAATATCTTTATCGTTGATTACTCCAGATTTTGAAATTGAACTTGCTTGACGTTGAAGGAGGATACCACATGCCAATCTCGTTCAACTATATAAGCCAACAACAGACTTATGGGTCATCATTTTTAGATAATTTTTATAATATACAAAAAATATTTTCTCCGAATCCCAAGATTTTGATTTTGAAAATTCCGCTTGCTCTCCAATATAGTTTCCTGGGAAGTTTTAAAATTTGATTTTGTATTTTCCCATATAA
>Ga0209249_1003236_pt1 | contig 11972 bp, 8 predicted proteins | sample SaaInlV_200m_DNA_4_FD_184653 | JGI IMG/M metagenome (GOLD analysis project Ga0209249, IMG submission 184653) | Marine microbial communities from expanding oxygen minimum zones in the Saanich Inlet - SI037_S3LV_200m_DNA (SPAdes) (version 2) | ecosystem: Environmental > Aquatic > Marine >...
GATTCTCAAAATAGCTGAGGCTATTTCTGCGAGGCTCAACTCTGTGCTTCCCTTTATTCTGTGCATTTTGAATTCTCATAACGAAAAACTCATGAATAATTCAGGTTAATTGACTTGAATAAGTTTTCGCATGATCATGGCAAAAAATTTTGGTATAGCATATTCTATTGAAGTTTTTAACGACGATATTTTGGAAAATAAACGACTCAATATTACACCTTAAAATTAATTTGGTATTATTATTTAAAGAGGGATATTCCCATGTTTTTTGGGCGGGTTCGATTTCCGTTTATTTTTCGTCATATCCAAAGCACCAATAATCTTTTTACGGGTATCTTTTGGATTGATAATTTCGTCAATGTAACCGAGTGAGGCTGCTTTGTATGGGTTGGCAAATTTATCACGGTATTCCTGAACTGCTTTTGTCTTTTCTTCTTCGTTAAATTTATTCCGGTGAATAATATTTATGGCACCTTCTGGTCCCATAACCGCAATTTCAGAAGTGGGGTAAGCAAAATTAACATCGGCACCAATGTGTTTGCTCGACATCACATCGTAAGCACCACCATAAGCTTTTCTGGTAATTATTGTAATTTTTGGTACTGTAGCTTCTGAAAAAGCATAAAGTAATTTTGCTCCATGTTTAATAATTCCGCCAAATTCCTGGCTTGTACCTGGCAAAAATCCTGGAACATCGACCAAAGTAAGCAATGGTATATTAAATGCATCGCAGAAACGTACAAAACGTGCAGCTTTAGCCGACGAATTTATATCGAGTACACCTGCCAGATGCGCCGGTTGATTTGCAACAATACCAACGGGTTTTCCACCAAAGCGGGCAAAACCTACAATTATATTTTGTGCATATTGAGCCTGAACTTCCAAAAAATGATTGTTATCAATTATTTTTTGGATAAGCTCGTTCATGTCGTAAGGTTTGTTCGGGTCTGCCGGAATCAAATCCTGAAGGCTTTCTTCTGTTCTGTCTGAAGGGTCGAGGGTTGTTTTTACGGGTGGCTCTTCCAGGTTATTTGACGGAAGGAAACTTAACAACTCCCTGATCATCATTAAGGTTTGTTCTTCATCGGTCCCGTTAAAATGTGCAACACCACTTTTTGCGTTGTGTGTTAATGCGCCCCCCAATTCTTCTTTTGTAACATCTTCGTGAGTTACAGTTTTTATTACTTCTGGCCCTGTAACAAACATGTGGCTTTTTTCATTTACCATAAAAATAAAATCGGTGAGGGCGGGTGAGTAAACTGCACCACCTGCGCAAGGACCTAATATTGCTGAAACCTGTGGAACAACACCTGATGACATAACATTGTTATAAAAAATATCGGCATAACCAGCAAGGCTTTCAACGCCTTCCTGGATGCGGGCTCCACCCGAATCGTTTAATCCAATTACCGGGGCTCCCATTTTTAATGCCAGGTTCTGGATTTTCACAATTTTATCGGCGTTTGCCCTGCTTAGCGATCCTCCAAATACGGTAAAATCCTGAGCAAAAACATAAACCAATCTCTCACCAATTTTCCCATAGCCTGCAATTAAGCCGTCTCCAAGTATCTTGTTTTTTTCCATACCAAAATCATAATTTCGGTGGGTAACAAGCTTGTCTATTTCGGTAAAAGTCCCGTGATCGAGTAGTTGCAAAATGCGTTCACGCGCTGTTTTTTTTCCAGCGGCATGTTGTTTTTTTATCCGTTCAATACCGCCGCCCAACTCTGCCTTTTTATTAAAATCTTCGAGTTGATTGTATTTTTCTTTTAAATCCATATTTTTTTTGATTTATTCCAGTTCAATTAAAATCTGATTGCCCTCGATGGTATCGCCATTTTTTACGTTTATTTTGTTTACGATCCCATCTTTTGGCGCACTGTATTCGCTCTCCATTTTCATCGCCGAAATAATAATAAGGATTTCACCTTCTTTTACTTTGTCGCCTTCGTTTACCAGAATTTTAACAACTTTTCCTGGCATTGGCGACGAAATAGTATTTTCATTTGAACTAAAACCATTGCTCCCGCGATTTTTCAGGTAGCGTGCTTCGGCATCGATAATCTCAACTTCTAGCGATTTATACAATGTGTGGGCAGTATATTTTTTGGGTTGCTTATGTGGGACAAGTTCAATATTGTATGAATGGCCATTTTCTATTATAGAAAAAGTACCATCGGCGGTGTGCATCAAATCAACCTTGTAAACCACTCCATCAACTTCAACTTCAAGAATATTGTCTTTTTGACTTATCAGGTTTACCCAGGCAATCCTGTCTTCCAGCTTTACTTCTATAGCCATATATTTTTTTAGAATTGGTTAATAATAGGGGTATTTTTCCAACGGCTTTGTGCAGGGGCGAATTCTTTATTATTTTCCCGATTTTTGTCAATTTTATCGAGGTAATCGATAAACGCGGCAATTATAACTATGTCGTCGCAATCTTCGCAAGGAATGCTCAGAGCCAGTTGTTCCTGATTTTTTTCAATAAAATGAGTGTCATATTTTCCATCAATAAAATTCCGGTTGTTCATAATACGTTCAAGGAATTTTATTGAGGTTTTTACTCCTGTTATTTTGTATTCGTATAAAGCTCTCCTCATTCTGTTGATAGCCTCATCCCTGGTTTTCCCCCAAACAATTAGTTTTGAAATCATCGAATCGTAATAAATCGGTATTTCATAACCTTCGTAAACGTAACCGTCTGTTCTTACCCCAAGTCCGAGAGGCTCCGATATTTTATATATTTTTCCGGGGCTTGGCATAAAATTATTGTCGGGGTCTTCGGCATAAATACGGCATTCTATCGAATGTCCTTTTTGAAAAAGATCTTCTTGAGTAAACTCAAGTTCCTGACCTTCAGCAATTTTTATTTGTTGTTTTACAAGGTCAATTCCGGTTACCCTTTCAGTAATCGGGTGTTCAACCTGTAGCCGGGTATTCATTTCGAGGAAATAGTAATTCAGGTCATTATCAACTAAAAATTCGATTGTGCCTGCCCCGGTATAATTTACAGCTTTTGCGGCTTCAACTGCCGATTCACCCATTTTATCGCGCAATTCCTGGGTCATCAGTGGTGAAGGAGTTTCTTCAATCATTTTTTGGTGACGGCGTTGAATTGAGCATTCTCTTTCAAACAAATGCACTGCATTACCATGCCCGTCGGCCAAAATCTGAAATTCAATATGATGAGGGGAATTAATATATTTTTCAATGTAAACCGAGTCGTCGCCAAAAGCAGCCTTTGCTTCCGAACGAGCTGCCCTGGCGGCTGCTACAACCTGCGATTCTTCGTGAACTAAACGCATCCCTTTTCCACCGCCACCGGCCGATGCTTTAATCATTACTGGCAAACCGATTTCTTTAATTACAGAAAGTGCCTCCTCTTCTGTTTTTATGGCATTTTTTGTACCGGGGACAACTGGTATGCCAGCTTTTGTCATTGCTTCGCGCGCCTTTAATTTGTCACCCATTTGGACAATAACTTCGGGTGTTGGCCCAATAAAAGTAATTCCTTCTTCGGTACACCTTTTAGCAAATTCAGCATTTTCCGATAGAAAACCATATCCCGGATGAATGGCGTCGGCCCCACTATTTTTTGCTACATCGATAATTTTTTCAATATTCAAGTAGCTTTCGCTTGATGGCGATTTTCCAATATAATATGCTTCGTGAGCATATCTAACATGCAGCGAGGTTCTGTCTGCTTCAGAATAAACAGCAACTGTTTCAATGTCTAACTCTCTGCAAGTCCGCATTATACGAATTGCAATTTCGCCACGGTTAGCAATTAATACTTTATTTATTTGATCCATTTACAATCCTATAAATTCAATAAAAAATTTCGTTAATTTTTAAAATACAATATTAAATAACTAAGTTATGCCTAAATTGTTTAGACGTCGTATTTTGATTTTTTTTTGCTCGCTGAAATTACTCGAAGTACAGTAATCTGCAAATCAAAATATGTTAATAAATGTAAATTGGTGCTTTTAGTGAGGTTCAGTTAATTTATGTTTTGAATAACAAAAGCAAAAAGTCAAAAAATGGAACATTACAAATTAATTGACATTATTATTTTTTGTTTTGCTTAAACAAATTATTTTTATGCGATCATTCAAAAACGATTATGAATCGCAAACACATTTTAACATTGCTATTAATTATTACTGTTGTTTTTTTAAAAGCACAGGATTTGGAATATACATTATCGGATGATTCTCTTGTGAATTTTCATGCCAGCCAAAAAAGGGTTTATTATGCAACACGAACTGAACTGAAACCCAAAATAGATGGTACTCTGGATGACGAATGTTGGGAAAAAATTGGGAAATGGGACGGCGCATTTATTCAACAACAACCTCATCAGGGCAAACCACCTTCGCAGGAAACGGAGATAAAAATATTGTACGACGATAATTATCTCTACTTCGCAATAATCTGTTACGATAATGAACCGGAAAAAATGAGCCCGATTTTAGGGCGGCGCGATGATTATACTGTTGGAGACATTGCGGGAATTGCCCTTGATTCGTATAATGATAAGCAAACGGCATTTGAATTCAATTTAACCGCAGCAGGCCAAAAAGTGGATTTAATGCATCTGGGTGAATATGGCTGGGATTTTAACTGGGACGCAGTTTGGGATGGTAAAACTTCGGTTAGCGATTCGGCCTGGTACGCCGAAATGCGTGTGCCATTCAGTCAGTTGCGTTTTGCAAATAAAGAGGAGCATATTTGGGGAATGCACATTTGGCGGTATATTTATCGCTTGTCGGAAGAGGATCAATGGAAACTCATTCCGATAGATGCCCCCGCAATGGTTTATATTTTTGGCGAATTGCGCGGGATAAATAATATTCCTTATAAACGAAATTTTGAGGTTTTGCCTTATGCAAAAGCTAAGTACGTTTCGGATGCTGAAAACAATGAAAATTTTGGTTTTGGGCTTGACGGAAAAATTGGGGTTACTTCTGATTTTACTTTAGATTATACAATAAACCCTGATTTTGGCCAGGTTGAAGCCGATCCCTCGGAGTTGAATTTGGCTTCGTACGAGATATTTTACAATGAAAAAAGACCCTTTTTTCTTGAAGGAAACAGTATCCTGGATTACGGTGCCGGGCACGATTTGCTGTTTTATTCGCGCCGGATTGGACATGCGCCTAGCTACCGTCCTGATTTAAATGACGAACAGTCGCTTTCAATTCCCGATAATACATCAATCATAAATGCACTAAAATTAACGGGTAAAAACAAGTCGGGTTTATCGTTGGGTATTATTAATAGTATGACCGCCAGCGAAAATGCAACGATCTTTTCTGGTGATTTGAAAACAAAAGAAGTAGTGGAACCTTTTACCAATTATTTTATTGGAAGGGTAAAACAGGATTTTAATGAAGGAAGTACAGTTTTGGGAGGTATGATAACTTCTACAGTTCGAAATATAAAAGATGAACACCTTGATTTTTTACCGGATAATTCCCTGGTTGGAGGAATCGATTTTCAACATAATTGGTTGAACCGTAAATATTTTATCGATGTAAAAAGTTTTTATTCAAAAATAAAAGGAAGCGAAAATGCTATTTCGCGCTTACAACTTTCGTCGAGGCACCTTTATCAAAGAGATGATGCCGACCATCTTGAATTTAATAATGAATTAAGAAGTTTACAAGGTTGGGGAGGGGAAATTAATGGCGGTAAACGCAGTGGTAAATTTCGATTAACAGGAAGCCTAGATTGGCGCTCGCCGGGAGTTGACTTAAACGATGTTGGGTATTTGCGCCAGGCAGATTATATTAACGAAGATATTGGTTTGGTTTACAGGGTTAATAAACCAAAAGGGATTTTATTAAACTACCTTTTTATGCTCGATCAAAGGCATCACTGGAGTTTTGGTGGCGAAAATATTGGCGACGAACTGGATGCACATTTTCGTGTTCAATTTAAAAATTTATGGAGAATTGATTTAGATCTTGACCGGACTTACAACGAGATAGATACTCGCCAGCTTCGCGGTGGCCCGTCGCTGAGGATCGATGGAAATACAAGTTCAGAAATGTTTGTTCAAACCAATTCCACAAAAGATTTGTTTTTTGGTGCCGGTGCCGACTTTACCCGTTTCGACGATAATATTACCAAAGATAATAAATACACGTTTTTTGTGCAGTGGTTTATTAATAACCGCCTTACAGTTTCTTCGCATTCAAGTTTTAGCAGCGAAATCGACAACAGTCAGTTTGTAATGAATAAAACTGTAGTTGATAACAGGGAATACATCGTTGGAAAAATTGATCGCAAAACGATTTACACAACTTTGCGCGCCGAGCTTTTTGTGACCCCCGAACTTTCATTGCAATATTATGGGAGTCCTTATGCTTCAACAGGTAAATATCTCGATTTCAGAAAAGTTACTGATGCAAAATCAAGGGATGTAAATGAGAGATATAGTCCTTTAGAAATTGTTGAATTTGGAGATCGCCTTTTACTTTTTGATAATCAGGAAGATTTAGTCCATGATTTTTCCGAATGGGATCCGGATTTTAATTTTCAGGAATTTCGTTCAAATTTTGTTGCACGGTGGGAGTACAAAACCGGTTCGACACTTTATTTTGTGTGGACAAATAACCGTTCGCGTTACGAAGAAATTTATAACCCATCAATTTTAAACAGTTTTAAAGGAATATCGAAAGTTAAAGCACAAAATGCATTTATGGTGAAATTAAGTTACTGGTTTTCAATCTAATCTAAAAAAGTAACTTTGGCGCCGTGAATCTCGCACAATATATACCTTTTTATAAACGAAACTTGCTTCTTGCATTACCGGTTGTGATTTCACAAATCGGACAAGTTACTGTTTACCTGGTTGATAATATGATGGTTGGCCATGTTGGGACCACCGAACTTGCAGCTTCAGCATTTGCCAATAACGTTTTTACGATTGGCATGTTTTTCGGCATGGGAATAACGTACGGGTTAACACCTTTAGTTGGAAAAGAATTTGGGAATGGCAAATTAAAAGACCTTGTAATTTGGTTGAAAAACGGCATTTTCACACATTTAATTGCTGCCATTGGATTATCGATAATAATGTTTGGAATTTATTTCATATTGCCTTTTTTGGGGCAGACTCAGGAAGTGCTTAAACTTGCAAAACCATATTATTTATTACTCTGTTTGTCATACATTCCGTTCATGCTGTTTTTTTCAATGAAACAATTTTTTGAAGGAATTGGAAATACAAAAATGGCGATGCAGATAACCCTGACTGCGAATATTATTAATGTTGTAATAAATTATGTCCTTATTTTCGGGAAATTTGGTTTTCCTGAAATGGGATTGAACGGCGCGGGAATTGGGACTTTGGTTTCGCGGCTTTTTATGCCTTTCTTATTTTTTGTTTTCATTATTAAAAAACCCCGGTATCGAAGATTTTTTGTGGTTGCACATTTACAAGCTTTTAATACCGATAAAATTAAATCAATTTTAAAAATTGGTATCCCAATCGCGTTTCAGCTAATTGTTGAAATAATTGCGTTTAGTATTGGCGCAATAATGATGGGCTGGATTGGCGAAGTTCCTTTGGCCGCCCACCAAGTTGCTATCGGAATGGCTGCGTTCACTTACATGATTTCTTTAGGGATTTCTCAGGCAAATACAATTCGGGTAAGCCACCAAATAGGGAAAAAAGACATTAAAGCACTTAAAATGGCTGCGTTTGCTTCCACACATTTGGTATTGGTTTTTATGCTGACGATGGGAGTGGTATTTATTTTTACCCGAAATTATTTGCCATTGTTGTTTTCTACCGACAAGGAGGTTATTATTATTGCTTCGCAATTGCTGATTGTGGCAGCCATTTTTCAGGTTTTCGATGGATTGCAGGTAATAATGTTAAGCACTTTACGTGGAATGGCCGATGTGAAAATCCCAATGATTTTTGCGTTTATAGCTTATCTTTTTGTTGGAATTCCAACCAGTTATATATTAACCTTTTTATTAAATGCCGGTCCCATGGGAATTTGGTTCGGATATCTTGTTGGTTTAGGTTTGGCAGGGATTCTGTTTTATTTTCGTTTTAAAAGTAACCTGAAAAAATGGGCATAAAAAAACGGGTTATCTTTTGTGCGATAACCCGATTGTTCATAGTTTAGTTTAGTTAGATGAGAAAACCTCTTTGGTCTAATTGAGAAAAGGTGTTTTCCAACCTCGTTTCATAAAATTTTCTTATAAAAGCAATGCTAATGTAATATAAAAAAATATTAATCGTTAACCATTCTTAAAAATTTATTAATATTTGTTAAAATATATTTTTGAAATCCTTGTAAGTATTTGATTTTTAAATAAAAATAAAAGTAAAATATGTTATAAAATATATCTGCATATTTTAGTAAAATTCGTTTAAGTTCATCAAAAATACAATTTTGGCAATTTAAGTTTTTAGATTCGTAATAATATTTATTAATATTAGCTTGATAAAAAAGGATGGAAACTGATTCCGGGTTAAATTTTTAAGATTGTTAAACTTATTACTGAATGTAGAATACTTTAAGTCAAAAAAACGGTATCAGAAAATTTTTAAGATTATATTTTTATTATGAAACAAGTAGTACTTACAGGAATCAGAAAAATGAAACTTTTTGAATCCGCTGTTCCATCAATATTGGACAAAAATGATGTTAAAATAAAACTTGCAATAATTGGCGTTTGCGGGTCAGATATTCATTATTATTCTGAAGGAAAAATCGGAACACAAGTTGTTGAATTTCCTTTTCCGGTGGGTCACGAATGTTCCGGAACTATTGAAGAAATAGGGGAGGATGTAACAAATGTGAAAGTTGGTGATCTTGTGGTTGTCGATCCGGCGGTTCATTGCGGCGAATGCGACCAGTGTCTTTTAGGGCGGCCTCACACTTGCCGAAATGGTAAATTTTTGGGATGCCCCGGACAGTTGGATGGTTGTTTGGCGGAATATATTGTAATGCCCGAATTTACCTGTTTCCCGGTTTCAGGAAAATTAAGTCCTGTTCAGGCTGCTTTAATAGAACCCCTAACAATTGGTGTTTATACTGTTAATTTAGCTCAAATTCAAAATAAAGATATTACTGTTGGAATATTTGGTGCCGGGCCAATTGGCTTAAGCGTTTTAATGAAATTACTGGCTGACGGAATTACAAATATTGGAATGATTGAACCGCTGGAATATCGCCTGAAAAAAGCAAAAGAAATTGGAGTCGCATATTTAATAAATCCCGAAAAAGAAAATGTTGAAGAAAAAGTAACAGAACAGGAAAAACTTTTGCTCGATGTTGTTTTTGAAGCAAGTGGCGAACAGGCCGCTGTTACAAATGCTATTAATATTTTGAAACCCGGAGGTAAACTCGTTTTAGTTGGAATTCCACCAGAAGCAAAATATACTTTTAACATGGATTTAATGCGCCGAAAAGAACTAACGGTAATTAATGTGCGCCGGCAAAATCATTGCGTTGAAGAGGCTATCGATTTAGTTGTTTCAGGTAAAATTGATGTTGAAAAAATGGTGACACATAATTTTACTTTGGAAGAAACGCCGATTGCTTTTGACATTGTAGAAGGTTACAAAGATGGTGCTATTAAAGCGATGATAAATTTGTAGCTTAAATCTTTTTAATTGATTATTAATTAATCAAAGTCGTTTTAGTTGTTTTTTAAGTCACTTACTTGCTATTATCTTTTTTTTAGAAACCTTCTTTGATATCATCAAACATCGGTCAAATATAATTTCTGTATATTTGTTTGTGTTGGAGATGATTGTAAAAATATGTCTGTATTATTTAATAATTCTAAACCTATAAATCAATAAAATTTAAAACAATCAAGTTGAATTTAAAATTCATTAGATGAAAGGGATAGATTTTGTAATAAAAGGTTGGGGAACATGTAATTAATACCGATTTGACAACAAAATGTCGCAAACTTTCAATTTGTTCAGTCTGCTTATTTGTTGTATTATCGGCATTAACTTCCGAAATAGATTCGGGACAGGCTATTGTAACTTCAAAATTTGTTATGCGGCATTTTGAAGAACAATTGGTATAATAGGGAGTTCATCTTTATTTTGGTAATAACGGGAAATAAGTTAAAAAATGGAATCAGAAATAAGATCCAATATCCTTGTAGTTGATGACAGAAGCGAGAATTTATTTTTAATTGAGGCCACCCTGGATAACCTGGATGTAAACCTTATTATGGCAGAATCAGGGTCGGAGGCTTTATCAAAAATTAAAGACATCGAAATTGCATTAGCTCTTATCGATATTCAAATGCCTAAAATGGGTGGTATTGAACTTGCAGAGATAATCCAAAACGATAAAAGCAGGGAAAAAATACCAATTATCTTTGTTACTGCACATCATCAGGATGAAATAGAAATAGAGAAATATTATAATTCGGGTGCTGTCGATTTTATTCAAAAGCCCTTCAAAAAGAATATTTTAATAAGTAAAGTTAAGATCTTTTTAGAACTGAATAGGCAGAAACAGCAAATTAGGGAACAAAAATACAATATAGAGCAAACCGCAAATGAACTAAAAGAATTTAATCGATTGTTAAGTAAGCGGTTAAATTATGAGAATTTACTTTCTAAAATTTCAATGATGGCAGTTTCAATGGATAATATTGATGATTTTCTGGATGCCGTTTTATTAGAAATGGGAGTAACTTTAAATTTATGCCGTTCGTGTATAATTAAGCATAGGCACGAAACAAATACAATAGATATGACACACGAATGGTGCAATGAGGATATAGAATCGTTACAGAAAAATTTTCAAGGGGTAAATTCTGATGATATTCCTTATTGGACAAAGACATTAAAAAAGGGGCAAATTCATAATTTTTCAGATATTAATGATATTCCTGATAAAGGCGTAATAGTTATTCTAATTCCTAAAAAGGTTTTATCTATTCTTGCAATACCATTGTTTGTAAGAGATAAATATTATGGCTGTATTGGTTTTAACAACTGTTCAGAACACCGTATTTGGTCTGATTCTGATGTTGAATTTTTATTGTCGATTTCAAGGATAATTGTTTCGGTTACTGAGCGTGATATGGCTGAAAAAGAGCTAAAAAGTTCATTAGAACAACTTCATCAATTATCTAAACATATTGAGAAAATCAGGGAAGAAGAAAGAATATCTATTGCACGCGAACTGCACGACGATTTGGGACAAGCACTTACAGCTGTAAAAATAGATTTGGGAATTATCAGACAAAAAGTTTCGGATAAAGTGTTAGCGCAGAGAATTGTTAAAACATCGGCTCTTGTAAGTGATACCATAAAAACTGTACAGAAAATTACTTTTCAACTACGGCCAAAGATTATTGATGATTTAGGGCTGGAAGCTGGAATCGATTGGTACGCCGGTGAATTTTCCGAAAGAAATAGTATTGAAGTAATTCTTGATTTAGATTCAGATATAAAAATTCCGCCGGATATTTCTCTTGTAATTTTCAGGATTATGCAAGAATCTCTAACAAATGTGTCGAGGCATGCTAAAGCTACAAAGATTAAAATTCAATTAATAAAGAATAATAACTATATTGATTTTATAATTGCTGATAACGGAATTGGAATATCTAATGACAAGTTAAATTCAAAAACCTCATTTGGTATTCTTGGAATGCGAGAGAGAGCGGATTCCATTGGTGGCACTTTAGATATAAGTAATTGTGAAGGAACTGAAAATGAAACTGGAACTTCAACACAACTAAAAATTCCATTAAATAGCATAAGCTAATAAAACTAGGATATCGGGAATTAATAATTTAAACGAGATAACACAAAAGACAATGTATATTAAAGTATAATACACCCCAATATTTAGACAACAAGTTAAATGATAATTTTTAATAAACTTGTTGAAATGAAAAAGAGAAAAAAGTACACATCGGGATTCAAGACCAAAGTAGTTTTGGAAGCTTTGCAGGAA
>Ga0209249_1003243_pt1 | contig 11957 bp, 6 predicted proteins | sample SaaInlV_200m_DNA_4_FD_184653 | JGI IMG/M metagenome (GOLD analysis project Ga0209249, IMG submission 184653) | Marine microbial communities from expanding oxygen minimum zones in the Saanich Inlet - SI037_S3LV_200m_DNA (SPAdes) (version 2) | ecosystem: Environmental > Aquatic > Marine >...
GTTGATTTCCACCAAATGAACAACCGCGATCCATTCGTATATAAAACAACAAATTACGGAAAGAGCTGGACATACATAGGAGAAGACATACCAAAATCTGTGTTCTCATATTGTCACTGGATACATGAAGATCCGGTTAAGCAGGGACTTTTGTATCTGGGAACCGAAAATGCAATCTATTTTTCCTTTAATGACGGAAAAAACTGGCTCCCGATTCAAAACAACATGCCACATGCGCCAGTTCACCATATGGTTGTTCAGGAGCATTTCAACGATCTTGTTGTAGGAACATACGGAAGAGGTTTCTGGATTATGGACGATATCACCCCTTTGCAACAGTTTGATAAAAAAGTACTGAAATCAGAAATTCATTTGTTCAAACCAAGAAATGCCTACCGCTTCCATCGCAAAACAGGTAGCCCATCCGGTAGTGCTACAGCCTTGATAAATTATTATCTGAAAGACAAAACAGACAGTGGCGTTACAGTTCGAATTAAAGATTCAGAAGGTAATATCATTAGTACACGCAGGGGATCCAATCAGCAGGGAATCAATCGTGTTAGCTGGAATATGCGATATCCGGGAGCTACATCTATTAAACTCAGAATCAAACCTGAAGATAATCCTACAGTTGTTGAAGAGAAACGATACCGTACTACCTGGATAAAAGAAGGTTGGTATCCATTCCAAAGCTGGGGCACTTCAGGAGGCTTAAGCGGCTATATGGTAGCACCCGGAACTTATACAATTGAACTGGAAGCAGATGGCAAAACATTTACCGAAGTTTTGAAAGTATTAAAAGATCCATCATCTGAAGGGAGTCAAAGCGAAATTCAGGCAAACCTGGAGCTACAGCATAAGCTGCAAAAAGATATTAATCTGGCTACCAAAATGATAAATGAAGTTGAATGGATCAGAAAAAAACTGGTCGACCTTAATGATTATCCATCTGAGAAGGGCGATAAATTCCACTTATCTGACAAGATAAAAGCTTTTGACTCTCAGCTTGCTAAAGTTGAAGATCAACTACTACAGCCCATTTCCAGAGAGGGAGATTCAAAATCATTCAGGTATCCGAATAGAATATATTCGAAATTATCTGTTCTTGCAGGCGATGTATCAAAAAACTTTGATTTTGCGCCAAACAAACAGCAAGTTGAGGTTTATAAGAATTTACATAATCGATTGATTGACATTGAGAAACAGCTGAAACAGGTTCTTTTGGTGGATCTGGCAGAATTCAATAACTTGCTTCAAAAGAACGAAATCAGTTCTATTAACTCAAACTGGTAAAATATGAAAACAAAAAAAATCCTTTGGGCTGTGCTTTTCCTGTTACTTTTTGTATTAATAGCTGCAGGATTATTTATCAATCGCTTATCAAATAATCCCATCCCTGATTATAATGAAAGTATAAAGCTGGAAAGACTCACTGAAGAAGTTCAGGTTTACCGCGATTCATTTGCGATTCCTCATGTCTATGCGCAAAACGAGCACGATCTCTATCTTGCTGTGGGCTACCTGATGGCCCAGGACCGACTCTGGCAAATGGATTTATTGCGACGTGTAACTCAGGGGCGTCTGTCTGAAGTTCTTAGCAACGATCTGGTGGAAGTGGATCAATTGATGCGTTCATTACAGATGACAAAGAAATCGTCTGCGATATTCGATTCGGCAAATAAGCCTTTACGTGAATGTGTTCTGGCTTTCTGTGACGGAGTAAATCAATTCATTAATAATAATCAGAATAAGCTGCCTTTTGAGTTTAAACTTCTGGGTTATCAACCTGAAGAATGGTTACCTGTTCACTCCATCAATCTCATTGGATATATGGCCTGGGATCTTTCGACCGGATGGCCTAATGAGCTTACTTTAATGAAGCTTAAAAACAAGCTGAACGAGGAGAAGTTCAATATGCTCCTGCCGGATATTCCCGGACAGTCAAGCAGTATATATTCTGAATTCAGTCTCGACCAGTCAGAAGCAGAAGTACTGACTGCACTTCAGAAAGTAACAATGAAGCTTGATGACCTTGGACTGGATGTTTTTCGAGGCAGCAACAACTGGGTCATAGACGGAACAAAGTCAAAAACTGGCAAACCATTACTGGCTAATGACATGCATCTGGGATTAAATATCCCGGGGGTATGGTATCAAATGCACCAGGTAATTCCCGGACAATTAAATGTTACAGGTGTGGTTTTGCCTGGACAACCCATGATTATTGCCGGTCATAACGACAACATAGCCTGGGGATTCACAAATGTAATGACAGATGGCCTTGATTTCTATGAAGAAACCGTAAATCCTGAGAATCCTGATGAGTATCTACTCGATGGAGAATGGAAAGCTTTCACAATGAAAGAAGAGATTATTCTGAATAAATCAGGCGATACGATCAGGATGGTAAATAAATTTACCCACAGAGGGCCGGTCGTAACAAGCATTAAAGCTATTCCTGGTAAAACTATCTCAATGAGCTGGATAGGAATTATGCCAAGTAATGAGTTATTGACTGTTTATAGATTAAACCGGGCAGCTAACTGGGATGAATTCAAAGATGCCATCCGAACTTTTGTCAGCGTGAATCAAAACGTAGTATACGCTGATACTGAAGGCAATATCGGCCTCCATTCAACTATTGGCTTACCTATCCGCGAAGCCACAGGTGTTGGAGTTTATCCAGGCGAAACAAGCAAGTATGACTGGAAAGGATTGGTGCCTTTTGAGGAATTACCGTTTACATTTAATCCTGATTGTGGTTTCATTTCATCTGCAAATAATAAAACGGTGAAAGATGACTACCCTTATTACATAAGTAGCTGGTTCGATCTGCCTTACCGCCAGGATAGGATTCAGGAATTATTAAAAGAAAAAGATCAGTTATCAATTAAGGATTATATTCGGTTTCATGCTGACCAGCGTTCTAAAATGGCTGAAAAAATGCTTCCTGTATTTCTTCATGAATTAAATCAGATAGAGTCTGTCAAAGATTCTTACCCTGAGATCCTCGAACAGCTTAAAGCATGGGATTATAATCTCTCCCGTGAATCAGTGGATGCCACAATATTTGAATTCCTGTATTTTAGCATTTTCGAAAATCTGGTAGCTGACGAAATTGGAGCTGATCTGTTCGAAGAAGTATCTGGCAAGAAAATCATGATTAAAAATTTCATGGAGAATTTCTTGAAGAACACTGATAGTCCTTGGTGCGACAATATCTCTTCAAATGACAAAAAGGAGACCTTTGCCGATGTAATGGAGATATCTTTCAGTGAAGCTTTAAACAGAATTGAAGAGCAGATGGGGCCGGATTATAATGATTGGATGTGGGGCGACATACATACTTTAACACTTCAACATCCTTTGGCTTCAGCAAAAATTATAGCGAAAGTATTCGGGCTGAACCGCGGACCATACTCCGTGGGAGGTAGTCATCATACTGTTTGTCCCTATTCATATAATTATATGGATCCATCATCTGTTAATCATGGTGCATCTCACCGGCACATTTTTGACTTGTCAAACTGGGACAATTCATTAACAGTTATTCCAACAGGTAATTCAGGTCTTCCTGCAAGTGATCATTATTGTGATCAAACGGAGTTATATGTGAATAATCAATATCACTCCGACTATGTATCAAAGGACAAAATAATTGCAAATGCCAAATATTCTATGTCGTTCATTAAGTAAGTAAGTAAGTAATCTATGTATAAAGTATTCTTCCTCCTGGGTTTGTTTATTGCCTCCGGCCTGTTCGCGCAAAACAATCCTGACAATTTCTATGAACTTTATCACAGCAAGAATGAGGTATATGAGATGGTTTATGAATTTGCTGAAACACATCCTGAATTTGTCTTTTTAGATACAATCGGATACAGTGAAGTAAAGAAATATCCGATTATAGCCCTGAAGATTAGTGATAATCCGCGAGTTGAGGAGGATGAACCATGCGTAATGTACGATGGCTTGCACCATGCCAGAGAACCCATAAGTATGGAAGTATGCTTAAAGCTGATTGAGAAATTATTGGTTGGATATGGTACTGACGAACAGATTACTGAATGGATAGATGAAACCGAGATCTGGATAATCCCAATGATAAATCCGGAGGGATGGGAATATGTTGTGGAAGAAAACCTCAGCTATCCTTATTGGCGTAAGAATTTCAGAGACAACAATGGGAATGGGATTTTTGATCCTCAAACTGATGGAGTTGATATAAACCGAAATTATGATTTCAATTGGGTTCTGGGTGGATCGGGAGACATAGGGTCCTGGACTTACCGTGGGCCGGAGCCATTTTCTGAAGGAGAAGCCCGGGCCAAAAGAGATCTTGCCCTGGCACAGAAACCTTCCATCTCACTCTCTTACCATACCCATGGTGAGATCATCATTTATTCTTGGAGTGATCGGCCTGAAGCACCCGACCAGCAATTAATTTTGTCAATTGCTACAGGGATAGCTCAGAGAATACCATCAGTAACCGGATCAGGGACATATCAGCCAACTGTTTCAAATTGCCAGAATGGCTTTAGCCGCTGCTGGATGTATACAGTTGCTGGCAGCCTGGAATATACTGTTGAATGTGCCAAAGAGTTTATCCCGGCAGGAGAACCTGCATTACAGATTGCTGACCAGCATATGGATGCAGCCTTATACGTTCTTGAGCGTGTGCATGATGCAGGTGTTACTCTACATATAACTGATGCAATCACTGGTGATCCTCTGGCAGCCCAGGTTCAGATTCCTGAAATATATGATCCTATTCTGACTCCCCGTACAAGTGATTCCCTGCACGGACGATTCGACAGAATTGTTTTACCTGGTGTTTATAATTTTCAGATAACAAAAGATGGCTATCAAACAGAAATCATCACCAACATTGAAGTTGTTGATGGTCGCCCTACTCCGGTCGATGTGCAATTATTTCCTAAGGCAGTGTCAACTCAGGATATCTTATTAGCACGACAGGGAGGCAATCTTTTAATTAATAACTTGTATCCAAATCCCTTCTCCAGCGAATTCACAATAGAATATACTTTGTATGAGGATAGTCCGGTAAGAATCCGTTTAAGCAATCTTATTGGCCAGACCCTAATGCTGCTTGATCAGAATGATCAGAGAAGCGGAACCCATAAGGTACTAATAAAAACCCGGGAGGCAGAAGTAAATCTGCAACCCGGGTTGTATTTTCTGGTCATTGAAACCAGTAATCTTCGTATAACTAAAAGGCTGATAAAGGGATAGCCTTCGTAGTCAATTAATTATTCTCTTTAGCCTTCCTGATTTTCTCAAGAACCTCTTCCTGAACAGCTTTTGGCAGAGGCATATACTGATGGAATTCCATTGAATAGTTTGCCCTTCCGCTTGAAAGGTTCCTCAATGTTGTTGAATAACCAAACATTTCAGACAAGGGTACAAAGCCTGAAAGTTTTTGGGATCCCTTTCTGTACCGTCGCATCGATTCGATCTTTCCACGACGACGGTTTAGATTTCCTACTATGTCACCTATGTGGTCATCAGGTGTGTTAACCTCTATTTTCATAACTGGTTCAAGTAAAATCGGACCAGCTTTTAAAAAACCTTTCTTGAAGCAAATTGATCCACAGATCTGGAAAGCCATATCCGATGAGTCAACAGCATGAAATTTTCCATCTAGTAATGTTACCCTGACATTTTCAATCGGGAAACCCGCAATAATTCCCTTAGCTAGTGTTTTTTTAATCCCCTTATTTACTGAGGGAATAAAATCTGCAGGTATAGCCCCACCCCTAATTTTATCAATAAACTCATAACCACCATCTTCCTTTGGTTCAATACGCATCAGAGTTTGAGCAAATTGACCTTTACCACCCGATTGCTTGGAATGACGATATTCAATCTCAATTTCAGATGTTATGGCTTCGCGATAAGCAACTGATGGTTCGCCAATTTCAACAGGCACCTTGAACTCCTCTTTCAGGCGATCAACAAGTATCTCGAGGTGAAGCTCACCCATTCCTGCCATTATTGTTTCATTGGTCTCATCATCATAACGTGCTATGAAAGAAGGATCTTCGCTGGAAAGTTTTGCAAGTGCTTCTCCCATTTTGCCCTGCTCCTTCTTCGATGCAGCATTTACTTTCAGCTCAATTACAGTAGGAGGAATTGTAATTGACTCAAGAAACAATGGATTTGCAGGATCACACAAAGTATCTCCGGTTTTGGTTATTTTCATACCAATTAAGGCAACAATATCACCCGGACCTGCTGATCTCACTTCCTCGCGGTCTTTAGCATGAATCCTTAATATCCTACCGATCCGCTCTTGCTTGCCTTTTGTTGTATTTCGAATGGCCATGCCGCTCTCAAGCTTTCCTGAATAAATTCGGATAAAGGTTTGCTGACCTACATAAGGATCATGTATTAGTTTAAAAGCTAAAGCAGAAAATGGAGCTTTTTCAGATGGGCAACGACTGTGTGTCTTTTCCTCATCATCAATATCCATTCCAATTGTGACACCTACATCAAGAGGAGAAGGAAGAAAATCAATAACTGCATCAAGCAGCAATTGAACCCCTTTATTTTTATAGGCAGCTCCGCAGAAAACTGGTGTAATCAGAAGCTTCAGAGTTGATTCTCGGGCTGCCGATCTTAGCAAGTCAACCGGAATCTCCTTTTCATCAAGAAAGAGCTCAAGGATTTCTTCGTTAAACTCGGCTAATCTTTCAATTAAAATATTTCTTGTTTCCTCAAATTTAGCCTGATACTCTTCAGGAATCGGAACTTCAATACGCTCCCAATCATTAAACTCAAATGCTTTTCCCTCCACGACATCAATGATTCCGTTGAAATTCTCTTCTGCTCCAATAGGAACATGGAAGGGAACAGCATGTGCATCAAGATATTCATTCATCTGACCGACCACCTCAAAGAAGTCTGCTCCTGTGCGATCCATCTTATTTATAAAAGCAATTCTGGGTACCTTGTAACGATCGGCCTGGTACCAAACGGTCTCACTTTGGGGCTCCACCCCACCAACAGCACAAAAAACAGCAACCATACCGTCAATAACACGTAATGAACGCTCCACCTCAATAGTGAAGTCTACGTGTCCGGGAGTATCAATAATATTGATCTGAGAATCTTTCCACTGTGTTGTAATCGCTGCTGAAGCAATAGTAATTCCTCTTTCCTGCTCCTGCTTCATAAAGTCCATTGTTGCCTGCCCGTCATGAACTTCACCAACTTTCCGGTTAATTCCGGTAAGAAAAAGTACTCGTTCGGTTACGGTTGTTTTTCCCGCATCAATGTGAGCAGCAATACCAATGTTTCTAAGTTTTGTCAACGGCATAATTGTAATTTTTCAAATTCGGGTGCAAAGGTAGATAAATACTATGGAATAATGTCCCATAATATAGTTAAATTACTTCTTATCAGTAAGAAAACCGTAATTTCTATTAAACACTATGCGATAAAGCCAAAAAAAACGCAGTACAAATGTTATTAAACTGGTTTACACAATCTTCTGTTTTTTATTACTACATTTGTTATCATTAACGCAAAGCCTAATAAAATTAAGCACTTTTTATCATGTACAGGTTAATAATAACTGCTGTCTTACTTATGACAGTCGCCCTTGCCAATGCGCAAACCAATGATCTATTTATTATAAGCACATCAGGGGAATCAGTAAGTTCCTCAGCCGGATATAATGATTATACAATTGGTGAAGTCATTACAGAAACAGTTGCCTCAGCTAATTGGATCATAACTCAGGGTTTTCAACAATCAAATATTGAAACCGGAGGTATTATTTCAGGTCTTGGTATCACAAATAATGCTCTTGAGGTGGATTTTTATCCAAATCCATTCAATAGCCTGGTAACAGTAACAATCTCTGAATCCACTATTGATTTATACAATATTGACATTATCGACCTCAGGGGGCGAACCGTATTTAAAAAAACCAATTTAGATTCAAGCTTTAACCTTGATCTGCAAATTCTGAAACCATCAATGTACTTCCTGCGCATAACAGGGAAGAACAACAAAACTGTAGAAATTCTTAAAATAACCAAATACTCCGATTTCAATTAATTTTTCTAAGCTCATTATCACCATGAAAAATGCACTTATTTTTACTTTTTGCTTTTTGATTTCCGTAATGGCAATTAATCAGTCATACGGACAAGCACCACAGGCATTCAGATACCAATCTGTTGTCAGGAATGCTGAAGGCATCCCCCTATCTGAAAAACTGGTTGGGGTAATGATCTCTATTTATCAGGATGGTACAGAAGTGTATACTGAGACTCATACAAAAATCACGAATCCCTTCGGTATTATCAATCTCGACATTGGTAAAGGATCAGTATCCGCAGGATCATTTGAAGGATTAGAGTGGGGATCAGGTACTTTTTCAGTAAAAGTTAGTATTGATCCAAATGGAGGCAGTAATTATTCTATTGTAGGATCTTCAGAGTTATTGTCTGTACCATATGCTTTCTATGCCGAAAACTCCAGTAAATCTGACAAAGAAACAGATCCTGTTTTTCAAGCTCATAAAGCTTATGGAATATTAGATTCTGGCTCTGGTGATGTGATCACAATGGATGAAAGGGACCAAATCGGGGAAAATGCCAGCTTGTTAAATGGAAATCCGGGAGTAGTTTCTCCTGAGCTGGCTCTTATTGCAGGTCCGGGCAGAGATTTAGGTATGTTCAGATATTTAAGTTCCCAATTTATAAAAATGCCGGCCACAAGCGAGGATGGAGGTATTATGTACCTTAACAATCTTCCTTTTCTGCATGGATATGGCACTAATAACACTTTTCTGGGGAATTACGCCGGAAACTTTATCATGGGTGCTGTTGGTAACACAGGCTTAGGTGCATACAGTCTGACTGAGAACCTGACAGGTAATAATAATACAGCTGTAGGCTTACAAACCTTACAAAAAAATACAGCTGGAAGCGGCAACGTTGCTTTAGGGCATCGAAGCCTGCAGGCTAACACAGATGGTATGGACAATACATCAGTGGGAGCACAATCACTGTCGAGCAATACTACAGGAAGTAGCAATACTGTAATCGGTGGACAAGCCTTAGTGAGCAATCAAACAGGAATGCAAAATACCGTTTTGGGTTATAATTCAGGTTTTAGCTCTTTAGGCTCAGGAAACGTTTTTATTGGTTATGAAGCCGGGTTTTATGAAACAGGTAGCGACAAGCTTTACATTGATAACTCACTCACAAATAGTCCATTGATTTACGGTGAATTTGCAAATAGGCATCTTACTATAAATGGAACCATGAATGTAACTGGTGCTACAGCGTTCAATGGAGAATTAACCTTCCAAAAAGGTGTAACCATGGAAAGTTGGTTTATTGTTCATGGATATACAGTTCTGAATAACAAGCTCAAAGTCACGTATGATACTGAATCTGATGACGTAGGTACAGGAGCATTGGTCGTCAGCGGAGGACTTGGCTTGGGCAAAAGACTTAATGTTGGCGGCACTGCAGATATTGCTGGCATAACCCGCCTGAATAATACTGCAGAATCCACGTCTAAAGATGATGGATCACTCATCGTGGAAGGCGGAGTTGGAATAGAGAAAAGACTTAACGTTGGTGGTGACACTGATGTTACTGGTATTACACGACTAAATAACTCAGCTGAATCCACTTCAAAGGATGATGGATCACTCATCGTAGAAGGCGGAGTTGGAATAGAGAAAAGACTTAACGTTGGTGGTGACACTGATGTTACTGGTATTACACGACTAAATAACTCAGCTGAATCAACGTCTAAAGATGATGGATCACTCATCGTAGAAGGCGGAGTTGGAATAGAGAAAAGACTTAACGTTGGTGGTGATACTGATGTTACTGGAATTACACGACTAAATAACTCAGCTGAATCCACGTCTAAAGATGATGGATCACTCATCGTGGAAGGTGGAGTTGGAATAGAGAAAAGACTTAACGTTGGAGGTGACACCGATGTTACCGGCATTACACGACTGAATAATACAACCCAAAGCACAGCAGTTGGCAATGGTAGCCTGGTAGCGCTCGGAGGGGCAAGTATTGCAAAAGATTTAAGTTTAGGAAATAACCTGAACGTTTATCAGGGAAATGTTTCAGTTCAGGCAGGAAACCTTCTGGTTTCTGGTTCTGGATCTGCCGGACCTGACAGTAAGCACGTTGCCATGTTCACAAACAACGACAGTGACGGACACGGTGTTGGGATCAAACTCAACAATACCAAGCCAAGCGGTGATAATAATTTCATGACTTTTTATAATAGTTCCAATGGAGTTGCCGGCCGGATTGAAGGTTTTGTGCCAGATGACTTTTCTTACCCTTTTACACCAGCAGAGCTCGTAGATATAGTGATACCGGATTGGACTGAGTTCTTCCCAATTGGAAAAATTGTTGAACAAGTCATTGAATTCGAAGATTGGGAAGTGTATGAAGGTGCCGAACTTGGTGATTGGTGTTTGGACTATCCAGATGGCATTGATTTTGATTTTGATATTGATTTTTGGGATGCTGATTTCGATCTTGATATTAGTCTGTCATGGGATGAATGGTGTATTAATTTGCCCGATATTCCAGCCTTATCTGTACCTATTCCTGTAGGTTTTAAGGAACCAGACTGGAGTACCCTTTTCAATCCCCTTACATATGCTATAAATCAAGAAAGAAAAGGCCAACTGGATCAATTATTGGAGTGGGCGATATCAACAGACAATACTGACTTAATGGCTCTGGATCCTTTTGAAATTGCACTGGCCCTTTACATGACATACAAGAAGGTAGAGTTCAATGACGGGGGAGTGGTTTTTGGTTCAAAGGGTGCTGACTATGCGGAATGGCTTCCAAAACTTGATACATCTGAAATCTTCCTTCCTGGTCAAATCGTAGGTGTCTTTGATGGTCAGATCTCAGCCAAAACAAGCGGAGCTGATCAAATCATGTCTATCTCGAAACAGCCGGTCATTGTTGGTAACATTCCGCCGAAAGAGCAGGAACATAATTACGAACGCATTGGATTCATGGGACAAGTCCCGGTTTTAGTGAGTGGTAAAGTAGAAGCTGGAGATTATATCATCCCTTCCGGATTAAATGATGGAACCGGTATTGCAATCAAGCCAGGTAATTTAAAGCTTGAACACCTCGATCAAATACTTGGCAAAGCCTTAACTGCCTCAGAAAATGGAATCTTTGACCTTATAACAGCAATGGTTGGTGTCAAAACCAACGAATGGGCAGAGATGTTCAGGAAGCAGGCAGGTGAAATTGAAGCACTCAAATCTGAAATAAATTTATTATCTGGCAAGGCTGAACAATACCAGATACTTGAAGCAAAAGCTGTCAGCCTGGAGGCTGAGAACCAGGCAATGAAAAATGATATTGAATTGATAAAAGCACAGCTAAATACCCTTATGAATAATTAAAAAAGCTATCATACTTTATAAAGAAAAATCCGGCAGGCATGTCGGATTTTTCTTTATAAGCATATTCATCATCTTTTTCCGTCAAGAAATTGTAACTTAATGCCATATTATCATTCATAATTCGAAAGAAATATGCAAAAAAAGGGACTAATTATTGTTGGCTTAGCCTTACTTCTGGCAGCCATAACAGCCTGTTCAGACGGCCCGCGAAAAACAAGTGAATATATTGTTGTTAATGTCACCGGGCCGCATAGTGACGGATACAAGCACAATCTCAGAAATGTCGATACTGGTCTGCCAACCCATGTAGTGTACCCTGCTGTCAGGTTTACAAATGGTGATCATGTCATCATGAAAAGAACCCATCGTAAAGTTACTTTTACTCCCTCTGAGACATACTTATATTAAACTACAAAGCCTGCCATGCCTACTGCATATCCCGAACTGGATAAAATCGCAATCAGCGTTCAATCACATAAATTATTGAAGATTCTCCTCAAAGAAA
>Ga0209249_1003251_pt1 | contig 11914 bp, 7 predicted proteins | sample SaaInlV_200m_DNA_4_FD_184653 | JGI IMG/M metagenome (GOLD analysis project Ga0209249, IMG submission 184653) | Marine microbial communities from expanding oxygen minimum zones in the Saanich Inlet - SI037_S3LV_200m_DNA (SPAdes) (version 2) | ecosystem: Environmental > Aquatic > Marine >...
CGCACTGGCAACACTGGCTATTCAGAAACGGGCAATCAAGGCAGGGATGTCTCTCAAGGATGCCAGCGCATATAATATCCAATTTCATCGTGGCAAAGCAATTCTGATAGACACCCTTTCTTTTGAATTCTACGAAGAGGGCAATCCTTGGGTGGCCTATAAACAATTCTGTCAACATTTCTTGGCTCCCTTAGCGTTAATGGCAAAAAGAGATATTCGCCTTAGCCAACTACTGCGCGTTTATATTGATGGGATTCCCCTTGATTTGGCTAGCGACCTACTCCCCAAATCATCCAAGCTCAACGCGGGCTTAATGATGCATATTCACCTGCATGCAAAAGCACAAAGCAAATATGCAGACGAAGATATCGAAGAGAAAAAGCAGAAAAAAAAGATTAACAAACAAGCTCTCCTAAGTCTTATTGATAGCCTTAAAAATACCATCAAAAAGCTTGAATGGAATCCAGCAGGAACGGAATGGGGAAACTACTACGAAATCACAAACTATACTGATGCAGCCTTTCTGCATAAAAAAGAGTTAATCTTTGAATGGGTAAAAGAAAGAGAGCCTAAGGAAGTCTGGGATTTAGGCGCGAATAATGGTATCTTCAGCCGATTAGCCTCTGAGCAAGGGGTTTTCACTATCTCCTTTGATATTGACCCTGCCGCCGTGGAACAAAATTATCGGCAGGTGAAATCATCAAAAGAAGAGAATCTCCTCCCCCTTGTATCAGATCTAACAAATCCAAGTCCTGCGCTTGGCTGGCATAATAACGAGCGCGAATCTTTCTCAGAACGCGCTCCTGCCGATATGGTTTTTGCCTTAGCACTAATTCATCATCTTGCAATCTCAAATAATGTTCCCCTTCAGCAATTAGCTGATTTCTTTAGCGATACAGGAAAATGGCTTGTCATTGAGTTTGTTCCGAAATCAGACTCTCAAGTTAAGAAGCTACTTCAAAGCCGTGAAGATATTTTTAACGAGTATATGCTCGAAGATTTTGAGCGAGTTTTCAAGTCTCGTTTCACTATTCACAAAAAAATACATATTAATGAATCTGAACGACACTTGTTTTTGATGGAAAGACGCTAAATTCCAAATAAGAGAGAAAAACAAAGAGCCGAATAAGAAAATTGTTCGGCTCTTTTGCTTTCTTATCGTTTATAATAGGTCTGACCTTTCCTTATGAATAAAGGAGTTTCTATGAAATTTACCCTAAACGGCACAAAAAAAGAATTTAGCGGTGACCCCGAACTCACCCTTTTAACCTTTTTGCGAGAACATGAAAATATCACATCTGTCAAAGATGGTTGCTCTGGGCAGGCATCTTGTGGAGCCTGCACAGTTGATATTGATGGAAAATCTAAGCTCTCTTGCATCACACCCATGAAAAAATTGGGAGAAACGAGCATCACTACGCCTGAAGGCCTCAGCGAATATAAACGCGACACTTTCGCCAATGCCTTTGCCGAAAAAGGTGGGGTTCAATGCGGTTTCTGCACCCCTGGCATCGTTATGCGCGCTGATACGCTCATCAAGAAAAATCCTGCGCCTAGTGAAGATGACATCAAAAAAGCGCTCACTCCCCATATTTGCCGCTGCACTGGCTACACGAAAGTTATTGAAGCCATCGATTATGCAGCAGAGGCTATTCGGGACGAAAGTGAAATCCCCATCCCCACCAGTGAGGGCAAAATAGGCTCACGACACCCCAAATATGAGGCACGGGAATTGGTGCTGGGCGACCATCAATATACAGATGATCTCCGCTTCGAGGGGATGGTACATGGTGCCCTAAAATTTAGCGAATACCCTCGTGCCAAAATACTGGATATCGACACCCAAGCAGCTGAGGGCGTGGCAGGCGTGCTACGCATCTTCACCGCCGAAGACATCCCGGGTGACCGCACCATCGGCTTGATTTCTCAAGACTGGCCCCTTATGCTCAAAAAAGGCGAAATCACCCGCTATCTAGGAGACGTAGTTGCAAGCGTAGTTGCTGAAAGCGAAGCAATTGCTCGTGATGCAATGAGCAAGATCAAGGTCACGTATGAAGTGCTCGAGGTTGTTAGTGATATGCACGCGGCGATGTCTCCCGAATCCCCGAAAGTGCATGAGGGCGGGAATATCCTATCTCATCCCGTGTTTGTGCGTGGAGATATGGAAGAAGCGAGAAAAAACTCAGCCTATATCTCAACGGGCGTTTACGAAACCCAACGTGTTGAACACGCCTTCATGGAAGTTGAAGCCGCTGTAGCTATGCCCGATGGCAAAGGCGTGAAAATTTATTCGCAAAGCCAAGGCATTTATGAAGATCAAACACAAATTGCAAAATTGCTTGGCTTATCAAAAGAACAAGTGCGCGTAATTTTGGTAGCAAATGGCGGCGGATTTGGCGGCAAAGAAGATTTAAGCGTACAAGGACATGCCGCATTGATGGCAAAATTAATGCAATTGCCTGTAAAAGTACATCTCACACGAGATGAGTCAATTATCATGCACCCCAAACGCCACCCTGTGTGGATGGATTATGAATTAGGCTGTGATAAAGATGGCAAGCTAACCTTCATCAAAGCACGTTTTGTGGGCGATACTGGCGCATATGCTTCTGTAGGTGCAAAAGTGCTCACACGCATCGCCAGCCACGCCACTGCGGCATATCACGTCCCTGCAACAGACATTGAAGCCTTTGCAGTCTACACTAACAATCTCCCTTGCGGTGCAATGCGCGGATTTGGTGTGAACCAAGCCACCTTTGGTATGGAAAGTTCGATAGATGATCTCTGTGAACAAGGTGATTTTGACCGCTGGCAGTTCCGTTATGATAATGCACTAGAAAATGGCTCAATGACAGCCACAGGGCAAGTTTTAGCGGGCGGCGTTGGCGTAAAACGTGCATTGGAAGCAATCAAACCTGCTTATGAGAAAACAAAATTTGCAGGCTTGGCTTGTGGATTAAAAAATACCGGTATCGGCAACGGCATGCCCGATGAATCTTCTGCGTTGATTTCGATTATTGCGCCAGATAAAGTCACCATCGATCACGGCTGGACAGAAATGGGGCAAGGTGTAAATACAATTGCACGTCAACTCGTCTGTAATGAAACCGGTATTCACCCCGATTTAATTGATGTACGCGTAGATACCATATCAAACCAAAATGCGGGGATGACGACCGCCTCACGGGCAACATCCCTGCTCGGCAACGCGCTCTTGGATGCCTGTGAAAAGCTTAACAAAGATTTGAAAAATAACACCCTCGCCGATTTAGTTGGCAAAGAATATTTTGGGGAATGGATTGTAGACTGGACAACAAAGCCTGACGCAGTCGTAGATGAAGTTATCACTCATTATTCTTACAGCTACGCGGCGCAACTCGTTGCGATTGACGATGACGGGCAAATTGAAAGAGTAACCGCCGCACATGATGCGGGGAAAATCTATAACCCAATGCTCTTTGAAGGGCAAGTTGAAGGTGCAGTTCACATGGGGATCGGCTACGCAATTAGCGAAGATTTACCAATGAAAGATGGCGTTCCACTTAGTACCAATTTGCGAAAAATGGGCATTTTACGTGCCAAAGAAATGCCCTCAGTTGATGTAATTGGTGTTGAAGTGCCCGACCCCTTAGGTCCTTATGGAGCAAAGGGTGTTGGTGAGATTGGCTTAGTGCCGACTGCCGCAGCAGTGGCAAATGCGCTATATCAGTTTGATGGGAAGCGCAGAAGAAAATTCCCGATGAAGTTAGCGAAGAAAAAAAGAAAAAGCAAAGTGATAAAGCTCTAAAGCAAAAGGAGCGTGGATGAGTTTCATCCACGCTCCTTTTTTTTATAAAAAAGTTTTTTAGTCTTATTCTTATTCTTCTTCTGGTTCACTTGCTTCTTTTTCAACAACCTCTACTTTCTCAAGCAAATCTTCACGCAAGTCTGGCTCCAAGCCTAAAATCCCTGATTTGAGATAACGCCCGATTACAAGCGTAGAGGCAATTACTGGCACAATCACGATCGCGCTCAGAATACCCTGAATCAGCACCGCCGCCATAATTGCAACAAAAACCAAACCCTCATGCAAATGAACACTGCGCCCCATCAAGCGCGGACGTAGCCAAATATTTTTTAAATTGACCAGCACCAAATAAATCACAAAGACCAAAACTGCAAACCAAATATTTGAAATCGGTAAGAAAAGGGAGCCTTCCAGCAAAGCCACTGCCAAGGCAATCACTGTCGCTACCATCGGTCCAATATCGGGAATTACATTCAAAAAGCCCGTCAAAATACCAATAACCAACGCACCAGGAAGCCCAATCGAAAACCAGGCAATAGTAAAAACAGTACCCACAATCGCCATAAGTGCCACTTGACTACGTAAATATGCAGCCCAAAGCTCCTTGATCTCTAAAAAAACTAAACGAGCATCACGCCGATAGTTTTCTGGAGCCTGCCGAATAAAAAACTCACGCAAATTATCCCAATCCAACAAAAGGTAATAAATCGCAACAATAATCACAAAAAACCAGGCGGCATTTCGAGATGTACTTTCAATAATATGTAAAGCCTGTTCAGGAAGGCTGGTCAAAACAGCCAACACAGAACTTTCTAACTCAGAAAGATAATCACTCGCATCAAAAACAAAAGTGCCCAACCGAATCGGCTCACTTAAAAAGACAAGAGACTGCTCGTAGATCCGCACCAAGTCGTTCGAGAAAACCTGTATTTGCGCAATGAGTTCGGGCAGAAATAATACTGGGGATGCCAACACCAAGCCCAGAGAAAGAAAGTAAACTGAATTCACCGCCAGTTTATGCTTCATTCCAAAGTTGCTTTTCATCATATTAACAAAGGGCATCATAATATAGGCAATCAGCCCCGCAACGATCAAAGGTTGCAACATCGAGCGCATATACCATCCCAATGCCACAATCAAAATGATTGATAAACCCAATATTAGATAACGCGCAGGCACACTCCATTTCTCTCTCATAGATTTTCCTTTACAGCCTCCAAAGTTGGCGGGATTATTGGAGCTTCTGCAACAGCCCTCAACGCAGCGCCAACATCTTTGAGGCCGCTCCCCGTATTGATAACGAGAACAGGGTCATTCGCGCCCACAGCACCTATTGAAATTGCTTTCTCTAAACCAGCATAAGCTGTAGCACCAGCAGGCTCTGCAAAAACGCCCACTTTGCCAAGCTCTGCTATAGCCGCAATGATGGCATCATCATCTACAAGAATATATTGACCACCTGTTTCAGTTACAGCACGCAGAGCACGAACGCCATCACTAGGCATATCTACAGAAATACTATCCGCTGAAGTCGTTGCAGAGACAGGAAGAATTTCTTCAGTTTTTGCATTAAAGGCATTCGCAATTGCAGCAGAGCCTTCTGCTTGAATACCAAAAATACACGGCATTTCTTTTAACCAACCCAGTGCAACTAAATCTTTAAATCCTTTATGAATGCCAGAAATGATATTGCCATCTCCAACTGAAACAAAAACTGTTAAAGTTTTATCGGTTTGGGAGAGAGCCTTAAGCGACCATTCCCAAATCTCAAAAGCGGCAGTCTTCTTCCCCTCAACTGTAAAAGGGTTATAACCAGTATTTCTACAATACCAACCAAATTCATCTGCAGCTTTCACAGCTAACTCAACTGCATCATCATAAGTCCCATCCACAAGCATTACTTCTGCACCAAAAATAAGCAGTTGTGCAACTTTTGCTACAGGCGCAGTTTTCGGCGCAAAAATAACTGCTTTTTGCCCGACAGCAGCAGACATCCCCGCCAAAGCCGCACCCGCATTACCAGTAGATGCAGTCACTATCACTTCAGCATTAATCTCCTTGGCACGCGCAACCAAAATAGCACTAGCACGATCCTTAAATGAAGCAGTAGGATTAGCACTTTCATCTTTAAGCCAAAGCCTTTTTATGCCAAGCTTTTTGGCCAATGTTGGTAAAGAAAAAGTCGGTGTCCAGCCCACAGCATAAAGCGGCGTCTCCTCCCCACCAGGATTTGAAACAGGCAAAAGGGGCAAGTATCGCCAAAGTGAATTTTCTGTGCGGCAGGTTATATCATCAGGTTGATATTTTTCTTTTATCGCTTCATAATCAAGTAAAACATTTAAATTGCCTCCATCGTAGGGGCAAATATAAGTTACTTCTTTAGGGGTATATTTTTTCCTACAAATAGAACATTGGTAGCCAAGAAATTTATTCATTTTTTATCCTATAATCACATAAACTTTTTCTAAAAAGTAATTTTATCATTTCTAAAAGAATTGCGTAAAACATAACCTAGAGTGGTAGTACAATAAAGAAAAAATATTATGAGGAATATATGACAAAGCCTTCTTTTGATGGATGGACTTGCCCCATCCCGCTAAAAAATTATCCGAAAATTATGATGGGACACGGTGCAGGCGGCAAAATGATGAACGATTTAATTGGCCATCTCTTCGCACCGCTCTTGCATAACGACTTGCTTGCGCAAATGGGTGATTCAACTGCCTTAGACATCCGCGCGTTAAACACAAGTGGACGCTTGGCTTTCAGCACCGATTCTTTTGTCGTTAGCCCCATCATCTTCCCTGGTGGTGATATCGGTGATTTAGCCGTGAACGGGACAGTGAATGATATAGCCATGAGCGGCGCAAAACCACGCTACCTTTCAGTTGGCTTCATTCTCGAAGAAGGCTTAGAGATGGAGACGCTGGGCGCGGTAGTGACCTCGATAGCACATGCAGCAAAAAAAGCTGGTGTACAAATCGTGACAGGTGATACAAAGGTAGTCAATAAAGGCCACGGAGACGGAATTTATATCAACACATCTGGTTTTGGAATGATTCCTGAAGGGATAAATATTGCCGCGAAAAACGCCCGTCCGGGCGATATTATTCTCGTCAGTGGCACAATGGGCGATCACGGTATGGCGATCATGTCCAAACGTGAAGGGCTGGAATTCGAAAGCCAGATTATGAGCGATACCGCCCCCTTGCACGGGATGATCGCAGAAATGCTCGACGTAACGAAAGAAATCCACTGCCTACGCGACGCAACGCGCGGTGGCCTTTCAGCCGTTTTGAATGAATTGGCAGATGTTTCGAAAGTTGGCATCGAGTTTGAAGAGACAAAAGTGCCAGTTACCCCTGCTGTTAATGCCGCCTGTGAGATGCTGGGTCTCGACCCCTTCTATATAGCGAATGAGGGAAAACTGGTTGCTATCGTTGCTCCCGAAGTTGCCGCTGAAGTGCTGGCTGTGATGCAAGCAAATGAATATGGGAAAGATGCAGCAATTATCGGTAGCGTAGTAGAAGGTCATGCTGGTCGTGTTGTAGCAAAGACGGCAATTGGCGGCTCGAGAGTAGTTGATTTGCCCGCTGGAGAATTATTGCCAAGGATTTGTTAATCACAGATATACAATTTTGATAACCATAAAAATAAAGAGATCGCGTTTTCGAAAAATGCGGTCTCTTTATATATCTACAGCCAATCGCCCTGCTGCCAAGACGAGCGCAACTACAAAACTCTGTTCACACCAGAACAAATATTACTTGAAAAGCACCCAAGTTCAGTTCACGTGCGTTTCGCATGCTTCATCACTAATCTTTTTATCCCAAACCATGCAGGCATCATCAAATATATGTGACAAAAGGAACTATATAGACATTCTTCATTATGTCATAATCCTGTTGATGAGATTCAACCTTATAGGCTAAATTTTAGCTAAGGTCGCATCTAAGAAAGTGCTCAATTTTAGAAAGCATTTCAAGATGCAAACAAGGAGATAGTATGAGCAAGTTTACTCGTGAAGAGGCTTTGGAATATCACCGTTTAAAGGGGAAACCCGGAAAAATTGCAGTTGTTCCCACAAAGCCAATGGATACCGCTCGCGAATTGAGTTTAGCATATTCGCCTGGCGTAGCAGTTCCTGTAGAAGATATTGCTGAAAATCCAGAAAATGCCTATGAATATACTTCAAAAGGTAATTTAGTTGCTGTAGTGAGCAATGGCACAGCAATTTTGGGATTAGGGAATCTCGGGCCATTGGCATCTAAACCAGTGATGGAAGGAAAAGGCGTTCTCTTCAAAAAATTTGCAGATGTAGATGTTTTCGACATCGAAGTGGACGAAACGGATGTTGAAGAAGTTATCAAAATCGTTAAAGCAATTGCCCCAACTTTTGGCGGAATCAATCTTGAGGATATCAAAGCACCAGAATGTTTTGAGATTGAAACAAGACTCAAAAAAGAGATCGATATTCCCGTTTTTCATGATGACCAACACGGCACAGCTATTATTTCTTCGGCAGGATTAATAAATGCTCTAGAGATTATTGGCAAGAAAATAGAAGATATAAAAGTCGTTGTTAACGGCGCAGGAGCTTCTGCTATTTCGTGCAGTAAATTGGCAATTCGACTTGGTGTCAAGAGAGAAAATCTAATCATGCTAGATTCTCGTGGTGTTTTACACCATGAGCGTGAAGGCTTAAATAAATATAAAAAAGAATTTGTGCAAGAAACAGATAAACGCACTCTTGCAGATGCGATGGTAGGTGCAGATGTCTTTTATGGTCTTTCTGTTGCAGGTGCGCTAAAGCCAGAAATGGTCAAAGAAATGGCAAAAGACCCAATTATCTTTGCTATGGCAAACCCCACGCCTGAGATTATGCCAGAAGAGGCTTTAGCTGTTCGACCCGACTGTGTTATTGCTACAGGGCGTTCTGATTATCCTAATCAAGTTAATAATGTTTTAGGCTTCCCTTTCATCTTCCGTGGCGCTTTAGATGTACGCGCAACTGCAATCAATGAAGAAATGAAAATTGCAGCAGTCAAGGCTATCGCAGACCTTGCCAAAGAAGACGTGCCAGACAGCGTCTTGCGTGCTTATAATAAAGAAAGTATGAAATTCGGGCGCGAATATATTATCCCCGCAGCGATGGACCCACGTGTATTGCTCTGGGAAGCTCCTGCAATTGCTCAAGCAGCAATGGATTCTGGTGTAGCACGCAAAACAATTGATATCGAAAAATACCGCGAAGAGTTAGCTTTCAGACAAGGCAAAGGCGCTCGAATGCACCACCTGATTATGAATAAAGCCAAATCATCAGGTGGCACAAAACGAGTTGTCTTTGAAGAAGGTGAAGAGGCAAAAATTATTCGCGCCGCTTTCCGCGTACAAGACGAAGGAATTGGCATCCCTATTTTATTGGGCAACGAAGAGAGAATTTGCGCTAAAGTTAAAGATTTAGCCTTAGATTTCAAGCCCCAAGTTATCAACCCTCGTGATATGGACAGACGCAAAAAATATGGTGAAGCCTATTATGCCATGCGAAAACGCAAAGGCATAACGCCCACCTATGCACGTAAAATTATGCGTCGCTCCAATGTTTTTGCCCCAATGATGATACATATGGGCGAAGCAGATGCTGTTGTATCAGGCCTCACTTACGACTACCCAGATATTCTGCGACCTGCACTGAAAATCCATCATACTGCTGAAGGCACAGACCATGTTGCTGGGCTATATATCATGATCGTTAACGCTAAAGCCTATATTTTTGCAGACACAACAGTTAATATTGACCCTAGCGCAGAAGATTTGGTAGAAATAGCCGCCCTCGCGGCAGGCTTTGCAAAAACAGTAGAAATTGATCCGCGCGTTGCCTTTCTTTCCTTCTCAGACTTTGGCTCCACAGACCATCCGTATGCACATAAAATAGCCAAAGCTGCAAAATTGATGAAAGAAAAACACCCCGACATTCCATCTGAAGGTGAAATGCAAGCCGACACTGCGGTAGTCCCTAGCCTTATTGAAGAGCGCTTCCCATTTAGTGAGATCAAAGACGCCAATGTGCTTATTTTCCCATCTCTTGATGCAGCAAATATCTCCTATAAATTGCTTGCTCGGCTAGGAAAAGCAAAAGCCATAGGTCCAATCCTTGTAGGCATGGGCGCACCCGTCCACGTTTTGCAAGCAGGTGACGAAGTAAATGACATCGTAGAAATCGCCGCAGTAGCAGTGATGGATGCAATGAACAGAAACTAGTTTTTTCTGGATGATTTGAAACTGGCGGCAGGCAACTGTTGCCAGTTTTTTATTGGAACATACTTGATTTGAGCTTGCTACCGTTAAATTCACATTTTTCTCATAACAAGACTCTTCCACCCAAAAACCTGAATTCAATCTTGACACCCCCCCCCAGCCCCTTATAATAGGAAAATATAGAAAACGAACTCGAAGACAAGTACCTGCGTAGCTATACAGAGAGCCATCGGTCGTGCGAGATGGTCGGCAAAGTAGCGAAATCCACTTCGATTGGTGTCGCCTCATCCTAGCCTTCCCCTGAAAGGGAATGGATAAATTCTCCCACTAAGGGGAGATTAAAGAAAAGGCTTTCACCACGTTGCTCTCGCAGAGATTTCAATAAAATCCTAAGAGAGACGGGCACGCCCGTTATAGCGTCATAGAGGTTGCCTTTCTTCGAAAGGTGACGAAAGCAGGTGGCACCACGAGCGCCCCTCGTCCTGCTGTGGATCGGGGCGTTTTTTCTTTTCTATTGGAGGTGCAAGATGCTAGATATTCGTTTAATTCGTGAAAACCCAGACATGGTGCGAGAAGCACTAAAAAAACGTCAATCCGATGACGCGGTGGTAGACACCCTCGCAGCCTTGGACGAAAAAAGGCGTGAAATTTTGAGCAAAGTAGAAAAGCTCAAAGCCGAACGCAACACTGTTTCCAAGGAAATTGGGCGCATGAAAGATGCCGAATCTCGGCAAGAAAAAATCAACGCGATGCGCGCTGTTGGGGATAAAATCAAAGCTTTGGATGATGATTTGCGAGATGTTGACACAGAGCTCACGTCCACTATGGCAACCCTGCCCAATATCCCGAGCGATGCGACGCCCTATGGTGTAGACGAGAGCGAGAATATCGTCCTCAAGACAGTTGGCGAAATCCCTGAATTTAGTTTTGAACCAAAAACACATTGGGACCTAGGCCCTGAGTTGGACATCATCGACTTTGAACGTGGCGTGAAAATTTCAGGTTCCCGCTTTTATGTTTTGAGCGGAGCGGGTGCTCGCTTGCAACGTGCGCTGATTGCCTATATGCTCGACTTGCATATCAAGCAGGGTTATGTTGAAAAATATACGCCCTTTATGGTAAAAACAGAGACTGTTTATGGCGCAGGTCAATTGCCAAAATTTGTAAACAATCTCTATAAAGATCACGAAGAAGATCTATATATGGTGCCAACTGCCGAAGTACCGCTGACTGGCTATCATATGGATGAAACCTTTGAAGATAGTGATTTGCCAAAAGCCTACACAGCCTACACACCTTGTTTTCGGCGAGAAAAGATGAGCGCAGGGCGTGATGTGCGCGGCATCAAGCGCGGACATCAATTTGACAAGGTTGAGATGTATATGTTCGTCAAACCCGAAGAATCCGATGCGGCGTTTGAGCAGATGATGGCAGATGCAGAAGAAACCGTTGCGCTTTTGGGCTTACCCTACCGCATCCATCAACTTTGCACGGGAGATTTGGGCTTCGGCGCGACCATCACTTACGACATCGAAGTTTGGGCGGCGGGCTGCAACGAGTGGCTCGAAGTTTCTTCTGTCTCGAACGTGACCGATTTTCAGGCGCGGCGTGCCAATATTCGCTACAGACCAGAAGATAGCAAGCGAAATAAATTTGTGCATACCCTAAACGGCTCAGGGATGGGTTTGCCCCGCGTAATGATTGCCATCATGGAAAATTATCAACAAGAAGATGGCTCGATTATCGTCCCCGAAATTTTACGCCCTTGGATGGGCGGCATTGAAGTTATTAAGTAAAAAAGGAGTACCACATGCCTGCTTGGCTAGAAACATCTATTACAATTATCACCCTTATTATTATGCTTTTTGG
>Ga0209249_1003259_pt1 | contig 11895 bp, 4 predicted proteins | sample SaaInlV_200m_DNA_4_FD_184653 | JGI IMG/M metagenome (GOLD analysis project Ga0209249, IMG submission 184653) | Marine microbial communities from expanding oxygen minimum zones in the Saanich Inlet - SI037_S3LV_200m_DNA (SPAdes) (version 2) | ecosystem: Environmental > Aquatic > Marine >...
TGTCACCGAACGTAAAAAAGCCGAAATTAAATTGCAAAACAGTAAAGACTATATTCAAACTATTTTCGATTCTACATCAGATGCCATTTTTATTCACGATGTGGAAACCGGGATAATTCTCGATGTCAACCAGCAGGTTGTTACCATGTTCGGCCATAATAAAAAGGACATTTTAAACGGAAGTGTTCAACCAATTAGTATGGGCGAATCACCTTATTCTGAAAAAGAAGCTTTTGAATGGTTACAAAAGTCCAGGACTGAAGGGAAACAAACCTTTCAATGGCATTCGCAGCACAAAAAAGGGCATCTGTTTTGGGTAGAAGTAAGTATTGTTTTTGTTCAAATTGAAGGCGAAAACCGGTATATTGCATCTGTAAGAAATATCGACGACCGTAAAAAAGCAGAAACAGAACTTGAAAAATACCGCAAACAATTGGAAGAAACTGTTAAAAAAAGAACCGACGAACTTGCAAAAAAAAATAGTTTGCTCGAACGATTAAATAAAGTTTTTGTTGGCCGTGAATTACGGATGATAGAACTAAAAGATGAAATTGAGAAGCTGAAGAATGGTTGAGTGGGGAGTCGTTGAGTGGGGAGTCGTTGAGTAGGGAGTGGGTAAGTGGAAAGTAGGTTAGTAGGAAAGTAAATTAAGAAGGAAGTATGTTGAGTAGTTTAGTGGAAAAGTAGGTTAGTAGGAAAGTAAATTAAGAAGGAAGTATGTTGAGTAGTTTAGTGGAAAGTAGGTTAGTAGGAAAGTAAATTAAGAAGGAAGTATGTTGAGTAGTTTAGTGGAAAAGTAGGTTGAGTCGGACTAATAACCCAATTAACCATTTACCTTACCCACCTACTGACCTACTCACCCACTCAACATACTTCCTACTCAACTTACCCACCCACTCAACTTACCCACCTACTCAACTTACTCAACTACTCAACTACTTAACCATAATAAACAATAATGATGAATGAAACAAAATAACACAAACAGAGTGAGTTAATGACAATAAAATAACAGCGCAGCAAATGACAAATACTATTAATTTTATGTTTGCCTAAAAAATTTTCATATGCAATTGATTGAACATTCGGAAGAATATAAGTCGTGGATTGAAGAACTAAAAACTGAAATACGTAAATCTCAGATTAAGGCAGCAATCTCGGTAAATCAAGAACTTTTAAAATTGTACTGGAAAATGGGTAAATCAATTTCTGAAAAAATAAAAGTTGCTAATTGGGGGACTTCAGTAGTTGATAATGTTTCAAAAGATTTAAGGGCTCATTTTCAAAACCAACAAGGATTTTCGCGATCTAACCTGTTTTCGATGAGGAAATGGTATGAATTTTATATTAACCCAGGACTCGACATTGGAAAAATCCAACAACTTGTTGGACAAATTCCCTGGGGGCAAAATATTTTGATTGTTTCAAAATCAAAAAGTTTAGAAGAGGCAATATTTTACATTAACAAAACAATAGAAAATAATTGGTCCCGGACAATATTGGCGCATCAAATAGATTTGGGATTTTATGAACGGGCAGGAAAAGCAATCACAAATTTCAAAGATACTCTCCCTGAACCTCAGTCAGAATTGGCTGTTGAGATACTTAAAGACCCATATAAATTTGACTTTTTAACACTTAGTGAAAAAGCACTGGAAAAAGATATTGAAGAACAACTGGTGAAACACTTAACTTCATTTTTACTTGAACTGGGAGGCGGGTTTTCTTTTGTCGGAAGACAAGTCCCCCTAAAAATAGACAACGAAGATTTTTATATCGATCTACTTTTTTATCACATCAAACTTAAATATTACATTGTTATTGAATTAAAGTCGGTAAAATTTCGAGCTGAATATGCCGGAAAAATGAACTTTTATCTATCGGCCGTTGACGATTTAATTAAAACAAGACAAGAAAATCCAAGCATTGGGCTTTTACTTTGTAAGGCAAAATCAGGGGTAATTGCTGAATATGCATTACGAGGAACAACACAGCCTATTGGAGTTGCTGAATATGAAATTATAAAATCGATACCCAAAGAATTGAAAACAGAGTTGCCAACAATTGAGGCAATAGAAAAAGAATTGGCTACAATAATAAATAAAAATAATAGTGGGGAAATGTATAATTAAGTTGTCATTCGATAGTCATTAAGTAGCCATTCAATTGTAGCACAAAATGACAGCGCAGCGAAATGACACGAACGAAGTGAGTTAATGACAACAAAATGACAGCGAAGCAAATGACACAAACGAAGAGAGTAAATTAAAAAACAGGCAATATGAAAAATGAAGCCGACATCAAAAAACTGGTACACGACTTAAAGGTTCACCAGATAGAATTAGAAATGCAGAACGATGAACTGCGAAAAGCACATGAAACAATCGAAACATCGAGACAAAAATATTTCGACCTTTTTGACCTTGCCCCGGTGGCGTTTATTCATTTTAATTCCAAAGGCGATATCATTGATTTAAACCTTGCCGCTGCCCGTTTATTCGACCAAAACAAAGAAACTTTTATTAATACCTCGTTTTACAAAAATATTGTAAAAAACGACAAGGACACATTTTACCTGCACCTAACAAACGTGTTTAAAACAGAAAGCAGGCAATCGTGCGAATTAATATTACTAAAAAAAGACGGGACTGAATTTTGGGCAAGTTTTGAAAGTGTAATTGTATTCGATGAAAAAAGAGAATTTAATACGTGTACAACTGCCGTTCATAACATTTCAGACAGGAAACAGGCTGAAAAAGCATTATTCGAAAGTGAAACCAAATACCGAACGATTGCCGATTTTACATACGATTGGGAATATTGGGTTTCCCCCGATGAAAAAATTATTTATAGTTCACCCTCGTGCAAAAGGATAACAGGATATTCTGCCAACGAGTTTATACAAAACGACAAATTGTTGACAGGCATCGTTCATCCAAACGATGCTGACCTTTTTAAAAACCACAAGCACAAAGTTTTAGAAAGCGGAGAAATCGAACCCATAGAATTTCGCATCGTCACCAAAAATAACGAGGAAAGATGGATCGGGCATGTCTGTCAGGCGGTTTACAATAACGATGGGCGTAATATTGGCTCCCGTGCCAGCAACCGCGACATCACCGAAAAAAAGAAGAATGAAAATTTAATCCGCGAAAGCGAAGCGAAATTTTATACTACTTTCAATACGAACCCCGATGGAATGGTTATAATCCGATTAAGCGATGGTGTTTACATCGATATCAACAAAGGGTTTACCAACATTACAGGTTATACCAGGGAAGAATTTATTGGTAAATCGCACAAAGAAATTAATATATGGGAAAACCCCAACGACCGCCAGAAACTTATTGAAGGCTTAAAAAAAGATGGTAAAGTAAACGATCTTGAAGCCCGGTTTTTAAGAAAAGACGGGGTGATATTAACCGGCCTGTTTTCAGTTAGTATAATTTTGTTGAATAATGTGCAGCATACCTTATCGGTTTCGCGCGACATAACTCAACAAAAACTGGAAAAAGAAGCACTTCGCGCCAGCGAAAATCTTCTTAACATCTCACAACAGTTAACAAAAGTTGGTGGCTGGAATTATAATATAAAAACCGGAAAAAATGTCTGGACAAAAGAAACCTATCGTATCCATGAAATCGACCCAACCGAAACAGGGCACGATAAAAGCGATTTTATCGAACGTGGTATTAAATGTTACGATGAAAAAGATCGGCCCATAATTATGGCTGCGTTTAATAAATGTGTTAAAAAAGGAATAGCTTACGATTTGGAATTCCCCTTTACATCGGTAAAAGGTAAACGGATGTGGGTTCGTACATCTGCCCGGGCAGAAAAAGAAAACAACAAAATTGTAAATGTTACAGGAAGTATTGTTGATATTTCGGAGCAGAAAACCATGCAAAAAGCAATGGCAGAAAAAACAGAACTGCTAAAAACAACCCTCGATAACTTTCCTAATTCCTACGTATCTGTTATAAATAAAAATTGGACCATTGGGCTTTCCGGCGGTCAGGAATTTAAAAAGCTTAATATTGATCCGCAATCTTTTTTTGGGATGTCGGTGAAAGATATTTATGGCGAATTTGGTAGCGAAACCCTCGAAACAATTATCGATGCCTATTCTAAAACATTTAAAGGACAAGCCCAAACATTCGAATTAATTCTTGGCGACCAGTACCATTATTACAAGACCACCCCACTAAAACAGGGCAAAAACGAAATTGAACAAATCCTTGTAGTTGTTGAAAATATTACCAGTCAAAAAAAAGCAGACCTGCAAATAAGAGAAACGTCAGCTAATTTAAAATCATTGATTGAAAACAGGGACGATTCGATTTGGTCCATCGACAAAAATTTCAATTTTATTATTTTCAACAGTTTTTTTGCCAAAGCATATTTAGCTGCCTACAACATTGAGCTTAAAAAAGGGATAAATGTCATCGACATACTAACACCCGAATTGTTAAAGTTCTGGAAACCAAAGTACGAAGCTGTATTTGCAGGAGAAAATGTCGTCTTTCAATTTTCAGAAAACTTTGGGGGCAGCGACCATTTTTACCAGGTTTCTTTAAATCCTATTGTCGAGGGCGATAATATTACCGGGGTGTCGGCAATTAGCATTGAAATTACCGACCGCGTTCTGGCAGAAAACAAAATATTTGAAAGTGAAGAAAAATTCAGGACCCTGGTTGGTAATCTCCAGGGTGCAGCTTACCGCTGCAATTATGACAAAAGTTGGACAATGCAATTTTTGAGCGGCCAAATTGAAAAACTAACAGGATACCCGGCCAATGAATTTATAAAAAACCGGGTGCGGGCTTACGCCAGTATTATCCACCCCGGCGACAGGAAAATGGTAGAAAGCAAAGTAAATGCCGCCATTGCCAAAAAAGAACATTTTAGTATTGAACACCGCATCATCAACGCAAATGGAAACATTCTCTGGGTAATTGAAAATGGACAAGGTGTTTTTGATGAAAAAAATAAAGTCATTTGTATAGATGGTGTTTTATTCGACATCACCGAACGCAAAAAAGCGGAAAATGCTTTACATGAAAACGAAAAAAAAATGCGGAGTTTATTAAATAACCTGAATGCGGGAATAGTTGTTCACGCCCCAAATACATCGATTACATTTAGTAATCCAAGAGCTTCAGAATTGCTTGGTTTAAGCGTTGAACAAATGTTGGGAAAAAAAGCAATCGACCCGGATTGGAATTTTTTAGATGAAAAGAGCAATCCACTGCCTCCCGGAGAATATCCTGTAAATAAAATAATTAGTGCTAAAAAACCAATTAAAAATATGTCAGCCGGTGTTGTTCATTCAAAAACCGATGATATTAGCTGGTTATTGGTAAATGGGTTTCCGGTATTAAATGAAAATGGCGAAATAACAGAAATAATAATTAATTTTATCGATATCACCGAAGTTAAAATTGCCGAAGGGGAACTTAATAAATACCGTGAACATTTAGAAGAACTGATAAAAAAACGGACACAGCAATTAGAAAATAAAAACGCAAAATTATTGCGGATAAACAAAGCTTTTGTGGGCCGCGAGTTAAGAATGGCTGAACTTAAAAAAGAGATAGAAAAATTAAAGGGAAATAGGGAAGTGGGTTAGTAAGGAAAGTGAGTTAAGTGGAAAGTGGGTTGAGTAGGTTAAGTAGGAAAATGGGTTGGGTAAGGAAAGTGAGTTAAGTAGGAAAGTGGGTTGAGTTAGGAAAGTGAGTTAAGTAGGAAAGTGGGTTGGGTAAGGAAAGTGAGTTAAGTGGAAAGTAGGTTGAGTAAGGAAAGTGAGTTAAGTAGGAAAATGGGTTGAGTAAGGAAAGTGAGTTAAGTAGGAAAGTGGGTTGAGTAGGTTAAGTGAGTTAAGTAGGAAAGTGGGTTAGTAAGGAAAGTGAGTTAAGTAGGAAAATGGGTTGGGTAAGGAAAGTGAGTTAAGTAGGAAAGTAGAAAGTAGGGTTAGTAAGTAAAGTGTAAAAATCACCAACTCACCAACTCACCTACTCACCCACTCACCCACTCACCCACTCACCAAAAAAAAAATGACAATGAATTTTAATGAAAAAAGAGATAAACGTTTTTCTTCGTTGGGCACATTAATAATTGGCTTTTTATCACTCACTGTTATGGTCGTTTTGCTTTACCTTGGATACTCTTCACAAACGATGGCCAACAGGCAATCGCCACAAATAAGGGTATTTAAGCAACTAAAAGTTGAGATGATTTCCAGCCATTTGGTCCTCGAAGAAGTTTTAAAGGGCCACCCCGACGAAAATATTCAAACAGTATTCGAACATTTTGAAAAAGCCGACAACTACGTTCGCCCCCTGCTTGATGGCGGGCAATTAGGGTCGGTTAAAATTTTTCCGGTTAAAGATTCGCTTGTAAGGGCAAAACTAACCAACCTGCTTTTAATAAAAGATACATTGTTCGAATTGTCGAATATACTTTATGCCGAATTCGATGGCACAACAGGGTTATCACCCTCCGATCAGGTGTACGATGTTGTTTTCAAACGATTTATACAAAAATCAAACGATGCCGAAATAACTTTGGTCCGCTTACAGGAAAAAAACATTCAAACATATTATATTACCCAAATCGGCTTAATAGTTGGGGTGCTTACCCTGGGAATTTTTATGTTACTTGTTTTTATTTGGCTCCGGCATTTTAAAAATAATAAACAAAAACAGTTGCTGTTGTTAAATACCAATTTGGCAAAAAGCGAAAAACGTTTCCGGTTTATGACAGAAAACGCCAAAGATATGATTTACCGGATGTCGCTGCCCGATGGTAAATATGAATATGTCAGCCCGGCTTCGCTTGCTGTTTTTGGTTACACACCAAACGAATTTTACGACACGCCAATTTTAATTCAAAAAGCAATCCACCCCGATTGGCATAAATATTTCGAAGAACAATGGGGTAAACTAATAGCAGGCGAAATGCCACCGTTTTACGAATATCAGATTATCCACAAATCGGGCGAAACAAGATGGTTGCACCAACGAAATACTTTGGTAAAAGATAAAAAAAACAAAGCAATTGCAATCGAGGGGATTGTTACCGACATTTCGAAACGAAAGACTGCAGAAAAAGAATTGTTGGCAGAAAAAGAATTCTCAGAAAAAATAATAGAAACCAGCAATGCAATGATAGTAGGCCTCGACAAAGACCATGTTATTCGAATTTTCAATAATGGGGCAGAAAAAATTACCGGATATTTTAAAGAAGAAGTATTGGGGAAAGATTGGTTTACTATTTTTTTCTCAGATGAAATACAAGATGAAATGAATGCCGTTTGGAAAGAAGCCTGGGGTGTTTTATCGCATTCTTATGAAAACATCATTTTAAACAAAAAAGGCGATAAAAGAATAATTTCATGGCAAACAACCGGTATTTACGATGGAAAAGATAGTAACAAACATTTAATGATTTCAATAGGAGAAGATATTACCACAAACAAACAGAAAGAGGCCTTGGTTCAAGAAAGCCTTGTAAAACTCAACGAAGCTCAGAATATTGCCCACACCGGAAACTGGGAGTTAGATTTAATTACACAAAAACTTTTATGGTCCAACGAAGTTTACAGGATATTCGATTTAGAACCACAGCAATTTGAGGCTACAGAAGAGGCATTTCTAAATAATATTCACCCCGACGACAGGAAATTTGTTTACAATGCATTCACCGAATCGGTAAAAAATAAAACCCCGTACAATATTGTCCACCGCCTGTTGTTAAAAGACGGGACCGTAAAATATGTAAACGAAGTTTGTAAAACATATTATAATAAATCTGGTGAGCCAATTCGGTCTGTCGGAACGGTCCAGGATATTACTGAGCGCAAGCAAACTGAAGATGCATTGCAAGAAAGCCAAACATTTAACCAAACGCTGCTCGATACTTCGCCCGATTTAATTTACGTTTACGACATTATCGAGCGAAAAAACATTTACAGCAACCAGGGGATTCAAAAAATATTAGGGTATTCGATTGAGGAGATACAAAAAATGGGCGAAAATATTTTATCCGATTTAATGCACCCCGATGATTTTAACAAGTATCTGAAAGAAATAATTCCACTTTACCAAACCACCAAAGATGGCGAGATTATCGATCACGAATACCGGATGAAATACAAAAATGGGAATTGGTGTTGGCTTAACTCCAAGGAATCGGTATTTGTACGACAAGATGATGGTTCGCCAAAACAGATATTTGGTATTTGTGCTGACGTTACTAAACGCAAAAATGTGGAGGAATCACTAAATCATTCTCATAATCTGATGAGTTATGTTATCGAGTACAACAAAAGCGATGTTGCCATACACGATCGCGATTTAAAATATATGTATGTAAGCCAAAGTTACCTCGAACATTATCAAGTTAAAGAAAAAAATGTAATAGGTAAACATCATTATGAAGTATTCCCCGATCTGCCCCAAAAGTGGAGGGATGTCCACCAGAAGGTACTTGCAGGTGAAATATTAAGCGCCGACGAGGATCCTTACGAAAGGGAAGATGGTACTGTGGAGTGGACCCGCTGGGAGTGCCGCCCCTGGCACGAAGCTGATGGCACGGTCGGGGGGATGATCGTTTACACCGAAATCATAACCGAACGGAAAGAAATAGAAATAGCGTTGCGAAATTCAGAAGAATATCTTACAAGACTGATGCAAACGATTGCGGATCCCATATTTACGGTAAAAATGCCGGAGCGGGAAATTGAATACATGAACGAGGCTGTAGGCAAATTGTTTGGATATAAACCTGATGAGGTAATTGGCAATTCAACAAAAATGTTTTATCAGGATGAGGCCAATTATGCGGCCTTTGGAAAAGTATTAAAAAATGCCCTGGAAAATAACAAATCAAAAGTTCAGGCAGAACAACAATTAGTAACAAAAAATGGAAAATTAATCTGGACAGAAATAATTACAACTTTTCTTTTTTCAAATGGTCTGCTTATAAAAGTAATAAGTGTTGTGCGCGACATTACCGAGCGTAAAAAAACTGAAGAAGAACTTGAAAAACATCATGCCAGTTTAGAAGAGCTTGTTGATGAACGGACGGCGGCACTGGAAGAAAGCCATGAGGCATTATTAAATATTGTTGACGACATAAACCAACAGTCGGCAAAATTAGAAAAATCAAACAAACAGTATGCTGTAATAAACCAGGAACTCGAAACATTCACTTATTCAGTATCGCACGATTTAAAAGCACCTTTGCGGGGTATCGACGGTTATAGCCAGCTATTATACGAAACGTATTTTAATGATTTAAATGAGGAAGCAAAAACGTTTTTAAAAAATATCAGAAAGAGTTCGCAACAAATGAATGTGCTTATTGAAGATTTACTGGCTTACTCGCGTATGGAACGACAAGATTATCGGTTTGAAAGAATTCCTTTTAAAGCATTAGTCGATAATCTGTTGTTGTATTATTCCAACATCATTAGTCAAAATAAGGTTGCGGTTAAATTGAATATTTCGGAAGCATTTATGCCATTAGGAGATAAAGACGGATTGAATTTAGCCTTGCGCAACCTGTTAGACAATGCAATTAAATTTACCACTCACAAAAAAAAGGCTCAAATTGAAATCGGTACTAGCGAAAACGAAACTCAATGGCTTATATTTGTGAAAGATAATGGAATTGGGTTCGACATGAAATACCACGACAGGATATTTAATATATTCCAGCGTTTGCACCTGCCGGAAGAATACGAAGGAACAGGAATTGGGCTGGCAATGGTACACAAAGCCATGAACAGAATGAATGGAAAAATATGGGCAGAAAGTGAACCGGGAAAAGGAACTTGTTTTTATATTGAAATTGGGAAGTAAAAATTTAAATGTTGAATAACGGTAAAATATTAATTCTTCTCCGTGCAACTCTGCGGCTTCTTTGTGGAATAGCTATTACACAAAGTACCACAAAGAAAACACAAAGTTTCACAAAGTAAAAACGAAAAAAAAGATTGAAAGTAAATATAAAAATGAACGAAAATTTTCTTTTAAGTATTTCTCTGTGCAACTCCGTGAAAACTCAGTGCAACTCTGTGTCACAGCTTCCTCACAAAGTAAAAAATGATAAAACAAAAAAAGTTTTCGAAATAGTTAAATTATAAAAGACCAAAAAATATGTCAGCCAATTACAAAAACCCACCAATCTTACTCGTAGAAGATAATCCCATGGATATTGATTTAACTCTGCGGGCTTTTAAGAAGCGAAATTTAATTAATGCTATTCAGGTAGATCGCGACGGCGCCGAAGCACTAGGACGTATCGATAAGTGGGATGCCGGAGAACAACAGCCAATAGTAATATTGCTCGATTTAAATATGCCGAAAGTAGATGGACTTGAGGTGCTTAAAATAATAAAAGAACATCCAAAATATTGTACAATTCCGATTGTTGTGCTCACATCTTCGTCTGATAGCACAGATATAGAAAAAGCTTATAAACTTGGAGCAAATTCGTATATCGTGAAACCGGTAAATTTTGATAAATTTGTAGAAGTTGCCGCACAAATTGAATTGTATTGGAATGCTTTAAATAAGCCTATAGATTAAAAAAACGATCTCGAAAGCATAAATTCGACGAGAAAAATAAAGGCTGTAATAAAAGATAACAAAATGCAAAAAATACTTTTACTCGAAGACAATATTACGGATGCCGAACTGGTTAGTCACGAATTAAAAATTCGTTGGCCGGTAGCAGAACTAAAAGTTGTGGGTCGTGTAAGTGAAGCAAGAAATTTATTGCAAAACGAACCTTCTTTTAATGTGGCCATTTTCGATTTAAAGCTTCCCGATGGCAATGGGATGGACTTGCTGGTAGAATTAAGAAAACAAAATTATCAAACCCCAATTATAATTTTAACCGGCGAAGGTTCTGAAGAAATAGCAACGGCAGCTTTAAAAGCAGGGGCCAACGATTACATCACCAAAAAATTCGGGTATTATAAACTAATTCCCGATCAAATTGAATTTACGGTAAAACATGCTCTTGAAAGTAAGAAGCATCTTTCTGTTTTGTATGTCGAACACCATAAAAGCGACAAAGATTTAACCCAACATTATTTTAAAAATAATGCGCCACAAATTCATTTTACATTTGTTTCAACGGGTGAGGAGGCGCTAAACCTTTTGCCGGTAAACGATGATATTAAATGCAATTTCGATGTGCTGTTACTGGATTATCAATTGCCCGGATTTAATGCGCTTGAAATAAGTAAAATTATACGCCACGAACGAAATTTGTCAATTGCAATTGTGATAGTTACCGGGCAGGGCGATGAAAAAATTGCTGTTGAAGCATTAAAAATTGGAGTTGACGATTATATTACAAAACGCGAAAATTATTTGCTACGTATGCCATCGGTCGTAACCAGTGCATATAACCGCAAAGAGTTGGAACGGCAGAAACAGTTTTTAATCGAAAGCGAAAAACGGTTGATAAAAGCGCAAATAGTTTCACACATGGGCTTTATCGACTGGAACCTAAAAACTAATATTTTAGAGCTTTCAGATGAAGTTATCCGGCTTTATGGCTTAAACAAAAACGAAAAGCACATTACTCCCGAACGATTAATTTCGCTATTGCCACCTGAAGATAAAGAAATAGTCCAAAAAAATTTGGAGGCTGCAATTAATGGAGAAAAAACGTATTCTGTCGATCATCGTATTATCCGCCCCGACGGTAAAATAATTTGGGTACAAGCCCAGGCCAATTTAATAATTGTCGATGGGGTAAAAAAATCATTGCTTGGAACAATAGTCGATATTACCGAGCGAAAAAAAATAGAAGAAAAACTAAGCGAAAGCGAAAGAAAATTCCGTCTGTTGGCCGATAATACTTACGACTGGGAATATT